>Ga0228711_1000059_pt1 | contig 78630 bp, 56 predicted proteins | sample MedpolnodulmetaG_2_FD_177996 | JGI IMG/M metagenome (GOLD analysis project Ga0228711, IMG submission 177996) | Root nodule microbial communities from Medicago polymorpha collected in Santa Monica, California, United States - brown nodules | ecosystem: Host-associated > Plants > Roots > Nodule...
TTTTGGTACAAATAGATAGAGTGCTTTTATATGTTGATAATAATTTTGGAAGGTACTTTTGGTGGAAAACCAAGTAAATTTTGATGGAAAACAATAATACTCCTCAATAAACAAAAGAAGAAGAAAAAAACTGCAAAGGCATTAGGACAAAGGAATATCAAGAAGAGAAAGGGCAACGCTTTCGTTCTTATACTTTGTATGCATGTTTGTCCATATATTAGCATTTGGTAAAAAATAAAAAATTATTTTGAGAGACAAAGATAAGTTACAACATGAAAAATATTGCCAATAATTTTAATTGTGATTTTTTTTTTTGTTAAAAATTGAAAAATATTTTAATAGAAGATCAAATTTACCGTTCATTAATTGCAACTTAAAACTTATAAGCATATGCAATAAAATAAATAAACAATTAAACACAATAGAAAAGTGTAAAGATGGACATTTTAGTGTCTGTTTTAAGGCTAGTTATAAATAATAATAATTGCAAAAAAGAGTTTTTCATATTGAGTCGACGTGCCAACCCTCTCCTCGTTTTGTTAGGGAGTTAGGCAAAGCGAACGAACTAGTATTGACATATTAAAAATTTCATCAAAAAATGACGAGTTAAACAGGTGTACACGATGAGTCCAACCCATTTTGTCATGACATAAAAAATTCATTAAACATTACACTCAAATCTCCCTAAGGTCTATTAAAATGACATTAACACTCATCTTATTTTATAACTTACATTAACCTCACTTAACATCTAATCAACATACATTATTTCTTGTAAACATATTGATAGTTTTTATAACACACTACTAACTTCTCGTGCACTCCATAATATTTTAGATTATACAATTCGCAGTATAAAAACACGTTATAAACACCTTTCTACACCTACGACATTTTGAATTTCATAATCCGAGGTGCGAAAAGAAATTCATATTGGGCCGCATTGAGTGGTCAGCCCATTTCATACTGTCCATATGAGGGAGATGAACGCAGCCTTCTTCTTCATCATTCGAGTTTTCTTCGTTCTTTTTTCTTCTGCGATTCAATTTCTAATAACCTCTCTCTCTCTCTCTCTCTCTCTCTCTCATCACTGAAAATTATTCAGCTGAAACTCACAAAACGATGTCGGGTCGATTGGTGAAGAAGATTCTCAACGAGCAACATCAACTTTCTCAACAACAATTCATCAAAGAAGAAGAAGAAGAAGAAGATAATGAACAAGAAGAAGGTTCCACTGCACCTTCCACAATCAACCCTTTCGATCTTCTCAACGACAATGATTCTGAACCTGAAAACCAGGTTCTAAAATATTAATTTTTTTCATTGAAGCTATTTAATTAATTTATGCAACATTATTTAACCCTTTTGAATTTTGCAACTGGATTTTGTTTTTTATAAGCTAAAAGTGAATTGGGTTAGCTAAAAATTCTAACTTGCCATTTGTATTTGGAAATAGGTTAGAAACAAATAATTCATTAGTGTGAGTTATGGTGTTTAGAAAATATCGTTATCATAAAGTGTTATAGAGAATGATATGGGTTTTGTTTGGATAAACATTTTAATTATAAGCATTTATCGTATAAGTGCTTATTTATAAGCTATTAATATAACAATAAAATTGAGTTAAAATGTTTTTGTATAAGCTATAAGTTGTTTTCATTAGCTATATTGGAGAGCTTGTAAAAATAAGTTGAAAACAACTTATGAACATCTCATAAGTTGTTTTCGTTTTTCTTTAGCTCTCTCAAGCGGTATCACAAGTGCTTATGCCAGTAGGTAAGCTTAAATATGCCAATCCAAACAGTCCCATGGCGTTATGGTGTTGTATTGAATAAGTGTAACAATTGGGCGGCATTGAGTCATATTAGTGAGGAATTTGTTGTATTCAAGTATTATAGAGAATGATATAGGTTTTGTTTGGATAAACATTTTAATTATGGGCTTAAAGCATAAACGCTTATCATGTAAGTTCTTGTTTACAAGTTATTTCTCTAACTGAAGATAAAATAGAGTTAAGCTGTTTTTATAAAAGCTATAAGTTGTTTTCATTAGATATACCGGAGAGCATATTGAATGAAGTTGAAAACAACTTATGAACATGTCATAAGTTGTTTTCATAAGCTCTCTCAAACGATCTCACCTAGTAGGTAAGTTTTAAATAAGTCAGTCCAAACAAGCACATGGTGTTATGGTGTTGTATTCATTTGACTAGAAACCTTTCTTTGGTGTTTTTAGCTTAAAGATAGATTATTGGGTCCTTGCTCATTCGAAAGAAAATAGGTACCTCTAATTGTATATGCTTATTGCTCATCTGGATTTGGTTGTATTGATTGCAGGGAGATGAGTCTGCGGATGAAACGTCGGTGAGAGATGATGATAAGGAGAGGACATCCTCATTGAAAAATTCTGCTCAGGTATCAACATCAAATCCAAAATCAAAGAAAAAGAAGAATAAGAAGAAGAAAAGCAAGGACAATGCTGTTTCCGGTAAAAAGGGAGATGAAAAAGAATTAGACTTGATTTTAGAAGATTTGGCTCTGAATGCGAACTCTTCAAGTGAGCAACATGTTTCAACAGAAGGAAAAGCGGTGAATGCTAAGGACAAAAGTAGAGCTGTTAAGGAGGATGCTGTCTCCATATTACAAGTGGATCCTAAACATTTGAGTGCTGAAAACGAGCTGATAAGAATATTTGGATCTAAGGTTGTGAAATCATTTGAGAATCAGAATAACAATCAACCAAGCAGTTCTAGGCAGATCCGAGGGGTGAGGCGAGTACGCCATAATCTTAAGAAGACCGTTCTTGTCACTCCAGCAAACACTTGGCTCCCATGTGATGATTCTTTGTCCATGGAATTTCTTGAAATAAAGAACGGATATCACTACTTTAGGTATGTAGTTTGTTATAATTTTTATTGTGTTGATTTATAATATTTTGTGCTTTGGCTTTTGGGACAATTCCCCTCTCTGTATGCATGTCTGGTTGTATATGTAAAGGCTAAGGACTTTTAGTATCCAATCTTCAAAAGTGTGATGTGTTCTTCTACTGTCAAATCATAAACATGCGAATGCCGTAGAAATAAGCATATACAAAAGATGTTATGTCCATTGATGGGAAGAATCAAACATAGAACAGGGCATAAAGATAAAACCTTACAAAGAACTTTGAACAAACAAAAGGTTCCAATTTTAAGACCTTGGAATAAAAAAAAATAACAATGGCCAAGATTGAGTCATGAGGAGTTGATATATGAAAAGGTGGACATTTAAACTAGAGAAACAACATGGAAATATTACTTTCTTTGGGCCAAATAATGATTATATTTTATGCACACAATCTCTCTCTCTATATATATATATGTATGTATGTATATATAGAGGGCATTTCAAATGAGAGGACATTTTAAATGAGAGGGTGAGAGGATTAAATATTGACCATTAGATTTAAGTGTACGGTGCAGATGGGAAAGTGTATGATTTTAGAAACTGCACATGATTTCTTTTTCCATGCGCTTCCTGTCTTCCTAACTCCTCCTCCTTCGTCGTTCTCAAGCTCCATGACTCAAGAATCTGGGCTAATCAACAAAAAACTAATATCTTGCAAAATTATTATGGTCTGTGTGGTATCTCAATCTCTATCAATCAAAAGCCCCCTATCTGTTCAATTCTAGATCTGGTAAGGAAAACTCAGGAACTAGAACCAGAAAGCTGAGGTCTTTCTAATCGAGTGGAAACAATCAGTGGATCAAATAACAAATTTTTCTTCTTTTTGGTGCTTTGTCCCTTTCAAATTTAACTTCTCCATTACTCTGTGCAAGGCTAGTTTGCTTTATCAGCTCCATTAAAAAAAATTGAATTAATTTAATTTATGAAAGAGAATTTGAAATAAAAGATTGTTTTAAACAACTTATATTTTAACTATGAAACTCAGCAAGCTTTGATTTTAGCCATAGTTACTCTAATTATGAATTAATTTGGGATAAAAAGAAACATTTCAGAATAAAAGATAAATGGGAAGATTCGAACAAGAAGATTAGTTGGATTCTATGGTGAATTAATTGCCTCTAAATATAAGGTTGGGTGATTCATATGGAAAGAGGGATGAAATTTCAAAGAATTGGAGGAAGCAGAAGATAGGAAGCACCATGGGATACGAGGGAGGGAGAGAAAGCAGAAAAAGATAAGCATGGAAAAGACATGTAACCATAACCGTTTGATTAGATCCAAGGGTTGAGATTTAACCCTGTCATCCTCTCATAATAAAGAGTCCTCTCATTTGAAATGACCTCTGTGTATATATATATATGGGAGCCTAGTATGGACCTTATATACAAGTGTCCATGGGTGAACCCATATTTTTATTTTATTTTCCTGACACAAGTCTTATATCTGGACAAGAATGTTGAATAGCGAGGTAGAGTAGAACAACACCACCTATTAGCGTCCTTTGTAGTTTGTATCAATCACCAGTCACCACTATCTTCACCCTTCTGCATTAGTAGCTCATTCACCCTAAAAGTTCAGTGAATATTTCTTTACAACCACAATTGTTCACTGCATCTTAGATAGAAAGAGAGAAAACTCATCTTGCTGTCTCAAGGAGAGAGATGCACTGATGTCAACGGAAAAAAAAGACACGTCAAAAAGAGTGAAAATGAAAAATTAATTAACCTCCAATTGCCGGTAAAAACAACGGGTGCACTGTGGACAATTGTATATAAGGTTCATATTAGGGTCTCATTATATATTGCAGTTCTACTACTTAATAACTTTTTGAAAAATAGTTAGATAATCCAAATGTTGAATTATGCAATATTATCTTCATGATAATTGTGAGGTTTTAGATAATTTAGTCATCCATAGATGTGATATATACTAGTGGATATCTAATTACATTTTAAATAACATATTTTGCATAAAAAAATATATTGTGAGGAAATATCAATTAGTTTATGGTCAGTATGATTTTTTTAGTAAACTTGATCTACTTCATAAAAATCTTCAATCCAACGATTGGATTGCATGAAGGGCATATGCACAGTTGAGTCCATTGGTTTTGACTTTTGGGTTTATGGTTAACAAGAGTGGGATTGGGAGACATAGGGTTTTCTATCTATCTGGTTCATGATTATGTGCTTTATTTGTGTTGGAAATTGAATATATATTTTGTATTTTGTATAATGATTCCCTATTTTAATCTGTGATTGAAGATTTTTCAGATGTGGGAATCATAAATTATAAAAATAGTTGCATCCTTTTGAATCCCTTTTAACTACTGTTCAACCCTTTTTTTTTACTTTGTAGATATGTGCACTCACCATCCTACTCCCAGTATCAGAAATCGTTTGAAGCGGCCAAAGCAATTAATGACATAAATGGTGTAGCGAGCATATTACAGCACCGTCCTTATCACATAGATTCCCTTCTAACAATGGCAGAATATTTCAAGGTAGTGGGTGAACAACAGATGTCTGGAGATACTATTGCGAGGTGTCTATATGCGCTTGAATGTGCATGGCATCCCACGTTCACACCACTGCAGGGTAATTGCCAATTGAAGTACAAACACGATACAAACAAACCTATATTCACAGCTCTTTTCACTCACATGAAAAACTTGGATAGACGAGGCTGTCACAGATCTGCTTTAGAAGTCTGCAAATTGTTGCTTTCACTAGATTCTGATGATCCCATGGGGGCTATTTTCTGCATTGACTACTTTGCTCTAAGGTCTGAGGAGTATGCATGGCTGGAAAAGTTTTCTGAAGCTTATAAAAGTGATAACTCTATATGGTTGCTTCCAAATTTCTCTTTTTCCCTTGCCATTTGTCGGTTTTACCTTGAGCGCGCGGCCTCGGAAGATGCTTGTGTTGATTCTAAAAAGTCTTCTTCATCGGATCTTATGACACAAGCATTGATGCTTCATCCTTCAGTTATAAAGAAGCTAGTGACAAAAGTACCATTGAAAGATCGCGCATGGACAGATATTCTCAAGCATTCCTTTTTCCGATCAGATCAAACAGGAATTCCATCTCAAGATCACTTGATTAATATATATGTCGAGAGAAATTATCTTATATGGAGGCTTCCTGATCTGCAAAAACTGCTGATTAGTGCTGCAAAACAAGTCATGGAAACTCTAGAAAGTAATAAAAGTGAAGTTAACGATTGGTCTTGTGTCAGAAAAGAAGCATTTTCCTCTGAGAAAAATGAGTAAGTGAATTCTTTTTTGTCTTTAGCTAAAAAAAATTCCCGTTTACTTTTACGGCATTCTTTTGTAGAAGTGGAACTTTTTCTGATCCCAAAAAAACATCAAATATTTAAGTATGTTGTTTCGCTAACCATCTTCAAAGACATTTATAGATGCATCTGTATTTATGATCTTCAAAACTTGGTGCAAATTATTTCAATTTGGAACAAGCATTTTGTGTTGACCAATCAAAATTATGTACATGTGGCAATTCATTTTACAATCTTTTGCTTGTCAGGTATGGACATTTGTTGGTGTCTGATTTTTCTGATTCAGTAACGGCAATCCCACACGAAAATCTTCAACAGTTTATGGGCATTCCAAGGGCAGGGGAGGCTATGCTGGACGAAAACCAATTTGCTAACCAGCAAGGCAATGGCCATGCTCCTCGTGGTGTTGCAAATAGAAACGCATTAGCTGTCTTATTTGAGTCGATGCTACCGTGGGTTACTTATGAGGAAGGTGGACCTGATGTTAACCAACCTGGTGACGGCGAGCAAGACAATCAGTGATACTGGATATAACACAACCTTCCTGCTCTAGAAGCCTTTTTTTTCCGGAGTGTGTTGAACTCCATGATGAGATGTCTTTCATGTATAGAGCGACGTTTAGGGAGCTTGATATCTTCTGCAATTGTGTTGATCCTTGTGAACCATCTAGGTTCAATATAATTGCCATATACTGTGGTGTCAGATTTTTGGGATATTGATGTCAGCTGTACCTTTTTCCATTATGAATTTCTACTTTTATATACTAATCCTTTTCAGCACTGTTAGTCATGTGCTGTCACATTAAGAATTTAGTTATGGTAACAACTCCCTGAGAGGTCAAATGATTTTATGATACAATAGTGCAATTGGATGATTGTGTAAAAATGAAAGCGTTAAATCAAAGGTAAACACTTTCAGTATTCCATTGTGGTTTGATCAGTGTAGGAATAGTACTGTGTCAACACCTCATTCTTTGTGTACATATGGCATGACTCCATATTTCTCTAAAACGTTGAGCCATTGACAGCATTACTGGATAATCTGAGTAGGCTACTATTATAAAACCGTGTCAATGGTCAAGACCGTAATTGTTGCGACTGCTGACTGCAGAATCCATTTTTGATGTTATGTGTTTAAGTTGAAATTATACTCCAACAAAACCCCAGAAGCCAAATTCTGAGTTTCAAGAAGCGTGTATAACCTAATGTTCACATAGAGCATGTTCATAAATGCAGAACACGGGGTTTTTCATGTGTTGACTTAAAGTTTCAATGTGTAAGTTTAGAGCAATTGCATAATCACACCGTGATTTCTATGAAATCCAAACACATACTTAGCGTATTATCCTTGTTGCAATGTTAGAGGATTTTTCTGACATCAATGTGGTCATGTCACAAAAGAACCGAAACTACACATTGTAAGAAATCTTAACATGGAGGTCACATGATTTCAAAAAGCGAATTGACATAGATGTATGTGAAACTATGGCTCCATTTATGTATGATTGTAAACTACAATAGTTACAAAAATAACATTACAATGTACAATACTCCAATAGGCTAACAAAAGATAAAAAAAAAACCTTATATTTGTTGGTTTAAGAACTTGCACTAAAGTATACAATATTCCAAACTATGCCGTACCTAAAACTATTTATCGATGGCAAGCTTTGTACAAAGTAATAACTGCAGAAAGGTCACTCATTCAACATGCTGGCCTAGGCATGTAGATGAATATATAAAAAATACTGACAAGGTCTTCTTGTGTGTGGAACATGCTTTGTACCTAGTCCCTCCAACTCAAGCGTGGCATTGAGACCTTTTTTATTTCTTCTTCTTTTCCTTCTTTCTGCAAATATTGAGGGAATTTAGAGAATGTTGCCCTTTAGAGATTATGGAAGCGGGGTTAGAAGTGGGGGGGACCAAGATTATATGATAAAGTTGTCATGTGGGAGGATTCATTACATGATTAGGGGCACAATTGTATAAGCTGCAAACATCATCACAACAATGCTAAGCATTATTGGATAGTCTTGCTGAAATTCTTATAAATACATATTGTGTGAGATAACTTGGCTGTGGGGACATAAAAGATCGCCTAATCATATTGTGTGAGATAATGAATTATTTAGCTGATTATATCACCAGGTGAGCGTGGCTTTATGTGGGAAGCCACAAGCAGAAAGCGCATTGTGTCAATTAATCACTTAGGATATGAAGGGTGTGCCTTTTTCTTTTTTTTGTTTTTGTGTGACGATGTGGTAAACACCACTTGAAATTCACACACATATTATAAGGTTTTGGATCCGTGTTAAAGTGTTTAATTTAACTAACAATATTAATATTGTCAGTTGAACTATGTCTTATGTGTTTTTCTCCTTTAGTAGTAAAGGAAAGTTTATATACAGTTGAGTAAAATAAATTAATCAATAGCAAATAAATGATCATATAACATAATTGTAGGGCTAAAATAAAGCATGGGTGGTTTTGCTAAACTAGCTACCAAATTAATTTTCCTCCTAATAAATTCAATCTTGTAATAAGAAAAAAGATTAATAATTTGTACTAAAAGAGGCAGAAAAGAAAATGATTGAATTCCCTTACATTGCCTGAAATATCAAACACTCCGTATACGCCCTCTTAATTCACAAGTAAACTTTTTTTGAAGAAGTTCATAAGTAAACTAAAGAATTTAAAAAAAAATGGTGTAGGAAAATAAATTACAAATTACAATAATGAAAATCAGATTTCTGATACTGGGAGGATAAATAAATTAGACTCACTGTATATAAACTTTTCATAAATTAGACTCACTGTATATGAAAAAAGAGAAAAAAAAATGGTCTAGGAAAATAAATTACAATAATTGTTGACTGAAATTCAGATTATGAAAATCTTTCTTAACAACTAGAGGGTTAAAAAAATGACGTTTATTAGATTTTTTTTAAAGATTAGATTGCAAATTCTATCACATAATCATGTGGAAAAAAATAGCATGTAAAATGATTGAAAGAATATCTTTTCAGGGCAAAGTATTCATCGACTTTGTTGAAGAATTTGACTAGACAAATTCGTATGATCTCCTCATTTAACCATATTTTTTTTTCTGACTTGAATTTTATTTCTTCATTGGGGTCTAAATCTTGTTATATGAGCGTAATGTGACATAAGTCGGAGATGTTTGAATTCTTTAATCATTTAGTCAACAGTTGGACCTCTCACTACCAAAAAACAGTTTGATTTCTGATTGGTCCAGGCAAAAGATATTAAAAATCAAGTCCACCTATAAAATTGGAACTAAACCAGTCACAAACACTCACACACAAACCAAGACACAATGGTTTGTAATCAAAATTTGAAGAATGCTGCCATAGCAATATTAGTTCCTCTTCCATCAATCATCTTCTATCTCACATTCCTCAACAACTATCACTCATCAATTTCCATCCTAAACAACCCTTCTTTTTTCTCAACTCTATGGACATGGTGCTATCACCACCCTCTTCTCTTTGCCAATGCTCTCTTCTTCTTCAATGTCAATCTTCTCTTCTGGCTCATTGGTCAAATCCAATCTAGTCACTGGGTACATACAAATCCAATCTTTTATTATATATATTAATCATTTTGGATTCATCGCACTGACACAGACACACTGACACAACTATGACGCTGATACATTAACACTGATCATTATTCGAGATAATCACATAATTGAATGTAATTACAACGGTGTCAGACACCAGCATGTGACAGACACCAGACAAACACATCTTTGACGAGAAGTGTCGATGCTGCTGCAGAATTTAATATGCTTGAAAAATTTAAAATTTTGTAAATTTAAACAACCCAATTGATTAAATGATTCAATTTTTAAATTTTAGTTTCTGGGTATGTATAAAGTTGACATTTTTATTGTTAGTGATGATGCAGATGATTGATCCATATTGGACAGTGATTCCTGTGATGCTTGTTCATTACTATGCAACTCACCCTTTGGCTCAATATGATTTGTGGAGGTCTAAGATTGTGATTTTGTTGAGTTGGGTTTGGAGTATTAGACTCACTCATAATTACTTTAGACGTGAAAAGTGGCAATGGGGTGCTAGAGAAGATTGGCGTTTCACTGAGATGGGTCAACAATATGGAAAACATTGGTGGTGGGTTTCATTTTTTGCTGTTTATGTCTCTCAGCAGGTTGGTTTTTTGGTTTACTTTAATACCTTGAACATGTTTGATGAATTGTCTGTTTGGTTTAATTTTTGGATAAATAATCAATTTGCTCCCTGAAATTGTAGAACTGCATCAACATAATCTCATACATTAATAGTATTCCAAAGTGATCCTTCAAATTGCAAAATGTTAATCAAATCCGTTCCATTGTTGGTAATGATATGGACTAAAGTGACATTAAGTTGGTAATGTCGGAGATACAAGTAAAAATAAGTGAATAATGTCTGGGATGCATTTGATATCAGATTATGAAAGAGGGACATATTTGATTGAAATTTTACAATTTTAGGGATTATTTTGAATTATATATAATTTGGAGGACTAAGTTCCCGCTTAGTGGGATTTTACATGTTCCGGTGTCCAACACCAACACATGTGGTTACATTCTGTTATTAGTTATTTCTATTTTTCGGTGTTGAGGGGTGACCTTTAAGAATGTGCCAATTATCCGTCCGCACATGACAATTTTTTTGATGTAATACTTCCTCGGATATAAAATATAAGCAATAGTGAGTCAAAAAAATTGATATATTTGGTTCAAAATTTGGTCCAAATACATCAATTTTCTTTAACTCAATTTTGCTTATATTTTGTAACAGAGGGAGTGTTCGTGTTACAGTAAAAAAAAATTATGCAATTAACAGATCCAGTCCTATCTATAAAAAAATAAAACAGACTCTGTCAAATGCGCTAAATTCACTTCTTGTCTCACTGAAATTTGATGGTGATAAAAACATTTCATAGGATTTTGTGTGTAATTGACATTGTTATTATAACACTGTTAATCGTTCACACATCTTTCACTCGAAGTTGTTTTAGAACAATCAATAACTAGTTTGTGTGTGCGCTCGCATGTGTGTGCACTTGCGTGCGTGCGTGTGTGTGCTCACGTGCGTTCCTGACTAATAATAAAAATAGACAACCAAGTTCAAATTTCACACTCGTCACTCAAAATGGACGGCATGCCGATGCCTGTGTTAGCGTTGTTTTTGGTGTCTCTATCTGTATCAATGTTTTGTTGATTGTGTCTTCTGAATCTGAAATGCTACTTTTTTCTAACAATTAAATGGACATAGTTCTGTGAAGAATTGATTTCTGTATGAGAGTTGTCTGAGACGTAGTTTAGACAAAAATCTTGATAAAATTAATATCATTATGTTTGGAATTTCTAGTTTCAGCTATACTCACATTGAACTCGAAGATACGCTCACAAGAGTTGCTTTTTTCCATCTCGTAATCTTCTATATTTCCTTCTGTCAAAAAAAAAATCTATATTTCCTTTGTGTTAGGTCTGTTATTTTTCAGCGGAATCAGGTAAGCTTTTTGTTATTTTGCGAGTTAGTCAGGAGAGTGAATTTGAATTGCAATGGAAATCAACACGGCATATTTTTCTGTTTTTTTAAACCTTGTGATTTGTGCATTGAAAATGTTTTTTCTTTTGTTTTGTTGCAGATGTTTTTGATTGGATTGTCCCTTCCTTTATATGTTGTGCACTTTGTCAACAAGCCTTTGAGTATCTTGGACTTGGTGGCTATTGCTGTTTGTTTAAGTGGCGTTGTTATGGCATACTTTGCTGATACACAACTCCATGACTTTATGAGTAGAAACAACAAGCTGAAAGAGCTTGGTAAACCTGTAGTCCCTGTACTCGACACTGGCCTATGGTATTACAGCCGGCGTCCGAATTACTTTGGTGAGACGCTGTGGTGGTGGGGACTAGTTGTGTTTGCATGGAACCTTGGACATGGATGGACCTTTATTGGAGCTTTGGTTAATACCTTGTGTTTGGCTTATGTGACTAGGCTTGTGGAGGAGAGAATGTTGAAACAAGAGAGTAGAGCAGAAGCCTTTAGGCTTTATCAGAAGACAACATCAGCTTGGATACCTTGGTTCAAGTCATTTCCTTCAGAAGCTAATAAAAAGAATGCTTGATGTTTTTCTTAATGCAATGTTTTTTTTTACTGTAAAATTTTCATCTTCGTATCCTGCCAAGTGTTGTATTGTTTTCCTTGTTTATATGATAGAATCATGATTTGTATGTGTTCTAGTATGTAACACCTATACTTTAGACTCTATACATATGTTTGATTGTTCGACACATCCGACATGACATTAACACATGTGGCCACATACAGTCACTTTTATTTTCTTAAAATATTATATTTGTCAACGTGTTTGTGTCGTGTCTGATGTTTGTGTATGTGTCAGTGTCTAGATATGTTGGTTGCATGATATATTTGTATACATTTTATCTATTCTATTCTATATATCTTTGAATTCTAAACTTAACTCATTCTAATGCTAAGATTGTGACTATGTTGCACTTCAAAGAAACTTTCTCCCAGCTAGGCATGGCAATCGGGCGGGGTGGGGACGGGTTTTGTCTTCCCCATCCCCATCCCCTACTCGCATATATTTACCCATTACCCAACTCATACCCAACGGGGATGAGAAGTTAAATTTCATCCCCGTCCCCAATGGGTTCGGGTATTCCCGCCCCATCCCCATCCCTGCAGTGAATCAATTTTTTTAATAAAAAAAAGGTTTTTTTAAGCTTCAATGATAATGTTGTAATGCATTATCCAATAATTTGCGCTCATTTTAACATTTTCTTACCGAATAATTCGGTTGCTCCTTTAACTATCAATGAAAGTTCTTATATCATGACAATTATCAAACCAAATAACATGACATATCATTATCAACAAAAAAAAAAAAGACCTTTCTACATTCGGGTGGGGGTTGGGTATGGGTTCGGGGTGGGTACATATATCCCCATTACCCGTCCCGTACCCGTATTTTGAAATCGGAGAAAACCCAAACTCAATCAAATTGGGGAAAACCCGTCAAATCGGGATTGGTTTGGGCGGCTACTCATAGGCACGGGTTTTGTTGTCATGCCTACTCTCAGCTTGGCATCCCCTTTTATTCTATATCATTAAAGAATTGATTAATTCTCAATTTTATACCTGTATATTTTATGCTAATTTTTTTTAAGAAAGTATATTTTATGCTTATTGATGTGTATTTGGTTTGCAAAACAGTAAGTACTAGACAGAACAGTACAAGACAAAACAACACAAATCAAGGCAGAATAGTACATGACAAATTTTTAATAGCATTAAATAGTTTTTTTGTTTTATATGATTTTTGGGGGACGGAATGCTTTTTTAGTATTTTAGACAACTTGTACGCGAGACAAAAAGTTGTGATGTGGTTTGGTGAGGGACAAAAATATTAGTTTTTGTCCTGTCTCTTGCCTCAAGTTTGTCTTGTACCTGAAACTGTTTTATAAATCAAACACTGGACAACTGAAGTTGTTCTGTCCTGTCCTTCATTTTTTAGCAAATCAAACGCACCGATTATTCTATCTCTTTTCATTCATTTTTTTTCTTTCTTTTGAAGGATTCTCTTTTAAATTTTAATTCATTATGTAGTATATTAATTCCTCCACTAAATCTTTTTAATGCAAGATTGTCTGGTCAATACTTTATTTAAAATCATTTTAAAATAAAATATCAATTTAAAATATGTTTAAATAAAATGTTGATAAAACTCGTGCAATTCTTTGTATATTATGCTTGAATTATTCTTTGACAAGCATTATTTTGACGTAGCAATTCTAAAATAGCTTATCTGAAAAGAAAAAAAAAACACTATTGAAACTTTGTCACCCTCTCTCTCTTTTTTTTGTCAAGTAGCCTAGTAGCTAGAGCTCACACAATTTAATTGTGGAGAAGTGGGGTGTCCGGGGTTCGAACCCCGGCAGCCCCTGCATATAAAATGCAATATCCCTACCAGCTGAGCTAAATCTAAATTCATCATTTATCTCAACTAAAAGAGCTTATCAATTTAATGTGTAATGTTAATGATCTTAAGTGTTTGCTAAAACTTCGACCCCGTCCCCGGTAGACGATCTGAATATGTCACCTACCGTAGGAAGTATGGTTTTTTTTCTTTTCTTTCTAATGAATATAAATCATTGGATACACGTGATCTATAGGTAATGTGACCCTCTAAAATGTTATTATTTAAAGGGTTAAATAAGTTTTTAACCTCTATAAATATACAAAATTTTGGTTTTAGTACTCATAAAAAAAGTGACATGTTTTGGTCCCTATAAAATATTTTGACACAATTTTAGTCCCTATTAAATGAAAATTTGTTTAATTATGCTTAAACTTTTAATTTTTTTAATGATTTTTTACATACTTATTTAGAAAATTATACAAATTTCCACCGCATAAAAAATTAGCTCAAAATTTGATTTTAGGTTCAAATTTGTATTGCCTTAATCTTGAAATTCGAGTGTTTAGAAAAATTCCTATTTGATTCATTACATGCTAACAAAAATATAATTTTTTATAAAAGAGTTTCTTATAATGTTCTTAGTACCCGTTTGGATTGAACTTATTTTGAACTTATGAAATTAGTTTATGCAAATAAATAAACTTTTATATTATTTCATAAGTTCTCGCTAACAAATATTGTATCTTCATAAGTTGTTTTTTCGTAAACTACCTTAACAAGGTTATGAATAATAAATAAAGTTTTTTTTTGTTTACATAACCTCAAAATAAGCTCAATCCAAACGGACCCTTAACATGTCTGCAAAAATTACTCAAAAAATATACTCCAATGTTCTTAACATTTCTTATAATGTTTCTTATAATTCATTTCGTATAATTAAACCAATTTTAATTTAATAGGAACTAAATTTGTGTGCCGAAATTTTTTATAGGGACCAAAATATGTCACTTTTTTTTATGATGGCTAATAACAAAAATCGGTATATTTATAGGAACTAAAAACTTATTTAACCCTATAAATAATAACATGCAAGTTATTTATAGGTCCTATAAAAAGTTTCTTCAACTTTTATTCCTTGAAAAGTTTTTCATCTCCATTTTTGGTCATCCTTTAAAGTAAACTATCTAGAATTCATATTTTTGATTAAAATTTTGCAGAAAAATTTATAATATTATATGAATCTCTTCCATTTGGGTTCTACCTGGTCTATAACGTATTGTTATATTTTCATTTGGGTTGTACCTTATCAGGTCTAATGCCCCTCAGTCGCTGTATATGTTTGCTTAAAAAAAATATAAGAACCTCTCCAAAAAAATATAAGATTTTTTTAAGAAAACATGAATTAAATATGAATTTTTATATTTTTGATGGTAAAAAATTCATATTTAATTTATGTTTTGTTAATTTTGGGAATGGTTTTTACAATATTATACTTATTAGTTATTTATGTACAATTTCATTAAAAATACAAAAATTAAATTTAAAATAATGACCAGAAGTAGAGATTGGAAATTTTGCAGGGATTAAAAGTTGAATAATAATCTTAGAAAGACAAAAATTAAAAATTGATATATTTATAGAAATCAAAATTATATTTAAACCTTTATTTTTTATTAAGGGAAATATTAGCTAGTGCCCTTAGGGCATTAGTTAAGAAGATTAATATAAAAATTATGCATTGAAAATCAGAAATTTTTTCTTTTTTGACATCCTTAACCATGATCCTTAGGACACCGGTTAGAAAACCCTTTTATTAAAAGTAATTTTTCTTTTTGAAAAAAAATAATAAAAGGGACGACTTTTGACTCTAAGTCAATCCCTTAAAAAGCCACACAAACCAAATTCATGACTTACTATATGCAGTGTCATCAGTCAAGTCTGGTTGGCGCACGCGTTACAGACTTACAAGTACATTGATTTTTCCACCCATGGTTCTTGAATTTTATCATTAACTGAAATAATAACAAGTCCTAAGATATTCCTTTTTTGTTCCACGAAACAATCATGTTTTGTCTTTGTTCCACGAACCAGTGTCATCGTTCATACTAGAACAAGTATGGCCGAGCGTGTTGTGCTCTTTTATTTTCTTGGAAATAAGTAAAAATATAGATACATATATAAATTAAAAAATTTAAGAATTTGTATTGATATATAAGTAAAAATATATACATATGTATAAATAAAAGAAATTAGATACTCATATTAATATTTAAATAAAACTATAGACATGTGAATAAATTAAAAAGAAATTAGATATCCATAATGATATATGAGTAAAAATATAGATATATGTATAAATTACAAAAAAATTATCAATGTATTGATATAAGGGTAAAAGAAATTAGATATATACATTGATATTGATATGTAAGGGGCGGTATTTTGACTCCAAGAGTAATTCAATAGAGTTACTTCAAATAACTACCATTAATTTTGTTTTAATCTAATGATATAGGGGAAGATATTTTGACTCCAAGAGTAACTCAAGATAGTTACTTCAAATCACTACCCTTCATTTTGTTTTAATCTAATGATCCTAATTAATTATTTGGTGATGAATTGTTGTCCATGTATAGTGTGTCTTTATGCATTATAACATAATTAGGATTCTGGTGATGATTGGTGATGTGATGTGATGTAATGCTCAGTAACATAACTCTGGCATATGGCACGCCTTATGAGGATCATTCCCTATATCAAAGTCTTGCAAGGGCTCTACAACAACTCAACGTTCACCTAACCCACTTGGGTTGGCCTGGTGGTATTGACTTGAGATCTGGGAGTGTGCTCCTTCTCAAAGTCTCAGGTTCGATTCTTCTCGGTGTCAATTTTGGTGGGCTACTTTAGCTTCTTCAAAAAAAAAAAAACTCAACGTTCACCAGACAATACATATTTTATGCGGTTCAACAAGTCTGTCTTCACATGCATGCACCTAACACATAACACATGCTTGCTCTCAAACGAATTATGTGTTATGTTCGGGGTACCATACACTTTGGATTACATTTATCACCATTCCCCGTTACAAAGCTTTTCTCATACACTGACGCTGACTGGGGGTGGATATCCTGACACCAAACGCTCCACATTCGAGTACTGTATTTTTCTCGGTGACAACCTTATATCTTGGTCTTCCAAAAGGCAGCCTACTCTCTCTCGGTCTAGCGTTGAAGCCGAATATAAAGGTGTCGCCAATGTTGTCTTTGAAGCGTGTTAGATTCACAATCTTCCATCGGAGCTCCGTTTTCCCATTCCTCATGCCACCTTGGTGTATTGTGACAATGTTAGTGCCATCTATCTATCTAGTGATCATGTGCAGCATCAACGTACCAAATGGACATTCATTTTGCACGGGAAAAAGTAGCGCGACGTCTGGCATACATTCTTCATATTCTCTTCAGATATCAGTTTGTAGACATCTTCACCAAATGACTTCCTCGTATTCTCTTTGATGATTTTCGTACCAGTTTAAGCGTCTGGGAACCTTCCGCTTCGACTGTGGAAGTGTGAAAGAACATAATATTTTGTAATTATTTGTTATAATGATTTTCCGTGTTATTATGTTATATCATAATTAGATAGTTGACCAAACATATGTATATACTCTATTCAAATAATGAGAAAGAGGCGAGCATTCTATTATTTTACAAAGTACACATGTATAAATTAAAATAAAAGATACCCATATTAATATGAGTAAAAATATAGACATGTGAATAGATTAAAAAAAAGGTTAGGTGCCTGTATTTTCGACGTGTATATTGAAAAAATTGGTGAAAAAATCATCAATTTATTTTGAATCTTGTATTATTTGAATTTTTCACATATATTTTAATATCTATTTTTTGGATTACAAAACAAAAGTAGTAGAAAAAGAAAGATAAAAAAATAAAAAGGAATTTGTAGATATGATAAAAAAAATTGAGATAAACATCAATTATTTTGATTAATATGAAGAGTTAGAAAAAAAAAATGAGATGAAGATGGCGTGGTTATGAAAGAGAGGTGGATAAAAAAATTTAAGGTGAAAGTGAAAGAGACGGAGAAGAAGTAGGAAAGAGAAAGGGAAAGTGATGAGGAAAATATGAAGAAATGGTAAGAGAGAAGAGATAAAGAAAGTAACGAACCTTTAAAAAAAAATGAAAGGAATAAATTAATATTTTTGAATAAAAAAAAGTGAAAAGTGGTTGATTATTTTAATATTATGTCGTTAGAAATTTGTGTGCAGTAAATATTTAACCATTGTATAAGATTTTCATTTTCTTATATATATAAGATAAATAGCCCTCAAACCCCAACTCAACAAGTTTAGATTTTAATTAGTATTAGCCACTTGAATTATCAAAACAGTGATGAATTTGAGTAAAAAATTTAATTTTGATACCAAGAGAGAAATGGGTCTGAATTTCATGATTTTGGTTGTTATGGTGTCATGGTTTTGGTCAATTCCTAGTACATGTGCCTTGGCAGCAAAACAACAAGAGAATCAGAAGCTGAGGTTTGATAAAAATGGTGAATTCAAGATATTGCAGGTGGCAGATATGCACTATGCAAATGGAAAGAATACACTTTGCTTAAATGTGCTTCCTTCACAAAATGCTTCTTGTACTGACCTCAATACTACTGCTTTCATTCATAGGATGATCCTTGCTGAGAAGCCTAATCTTATTGTCTTCACTGGTATTGTTTAATATACTTGTTTAATCATCTTTAGTACATCTAAGCAAATTCCAATTACAAGTTTTTTGGATTTTTGTTCATATGAGATAACCAATTTTGCAAATTTATTTTTTGGTATGACAGGAGATAACATCTATGGCTCTGATTCCTCGGATTCGGCTAAATCGATGGACGCTGCATTTGCTCCTGCAATTGAATCAAACATTCCTTGGGTGGCTGTTTTAGGGAACCATGACCAAGAAGGATCACTCTCTAGGGAAGGTGTGATGAAATATATTGTTGGATTGAAAAACTCTTTATCTAAAGTTAATCCTCCAGAAGTACACATCATTGATGGTTTTGGAAACAATAACTTGGAGATTGGTGGTGTTCAAGGTACTGCTTTTGAAAATAAATCAGTTCTCAATCTATACTTTCTAGACAGTGGAGATTATTCCAAAGTTCCTACTATTCGTGGTTACGATTGGATCAAGCCCTCACAGCAACTTTGGTTTGAGCAAACGTCTGCGAAGCTTCAGGTACTATTACATTTGTTCATTGTCTTATCTAGCTATATTTTACTTACAATACTTTTGACTTCAAAGATTAGCTTAAACCAAATTATCTAGTTTCTCTTTATTGTTTAGTATCTGACTTCACTCTTTATTTATTCTGCAGAAAGCATACATAAAAGGACCAACACCTCAGAAAGAAGCTGCTCCTGGTCTTGCATACTTTCACATCCCCTTGCCGGAATATACAAGTTTTGATTCATCAAACATGACAGGTGTGAAAATGGAAACATATGGCGGAGATGGCATTAGTTCTGCTTCAGTGAACTCTGGTTTCTTCACAACCTTGGTTGAAGCAGGAGATGTGAAGGCTGTTTTCGTTGGCCACGATCACCTCAATGACTTCTGCGGCAAGCTAATGGATATACAACTTTGTTATGCTGGAGGGTTCGGATACCATGCTTATGGAAAGGCTGGATGGTCTCGGAGGGCAAGAGTGGTGGTAGCTAGCTTGGAGAAGACAGACAAAGGAAGCTGGGGAGCTGTCAAATCAATTAAATCATGGAAGCGCCTCGATGATCAGCATCTTACCGGAATTGATGGCGAGGTCCTATGGAGCAAGAGCAGTTCCGGTAAGATATCATGTAATGCTTGGAGTGTACTCTTTTTCATGTTCTTAAATTATGCTATATATTGAAAGGGATGAAATATATTGGAAATTCCTGTTGGACATGAACAAAATACTTTAGCAACTATGCATTGATTGCGTAGAAAAGTTTTACACATGCGTCCAATCATATATTATAGCGGTGTTATATGTGATAATATTATTTCCTAAAATACCAAAACAAATATCCACATTGTGAGATGTGATTTGATTGTGTAAAACTTGTTTACATTGTCGGCACGTAGTAATTATCTTCTAAACAAAATATGACATGTATGTTACATGATTGTTTTTTATATGTTATGACATATGCGTTACATGATTCTTTTAATCTTATGTTGTCCTTGGACTAATGGTCTAGTTTGGTTTCAATTACAGAAAGTAATGGCAAAGAACAAAATGGTGGAAATTGAGAGTTTGAAAGAGATGCAGTGCAAGAGAAGTATTGGTGTATCCACATGATTACTTATTTTGGAATTTGTATCGAGTAATTATACAATTTTTTATTCATAAAAATTGGAAACTCTAAATATTACATATCATGTAATTTGAAACTGCAATAGAAGGCTGAAGATTACAAAGAAGGAATGAAGTTCATTAACTACTTATAGGAGTATTGCATTAATTTGAAGTTTATATGTATTGCCTTAGAACCAAAAAGAATTTGAACAACTAAATCAGAATAGTTTTTTTTTGGCCTCAAGGGAGTAATCAAGTTAAATTAATTCAAGGGGAACTCTAATAATAATGATAGAAACATAAGACTGCAAAAGGATTCTTTTAATTTTTTGTCGGTAAATCAAGATGTTTTCCACACATATTTGTGAAGACTAATTTCTTGAAGTAATTGAGATTCGTTTTAATTGAGATCTTTTAAAACACATTGTTTTATACAATCAAAGTTATGTATAAAACTAAGTGAACAAACTATAGGGATGGAACTCTCAACTAGTCACAAACACTCACTCACACACAACATTAGACCAAAACCAAGACATAATGGTTTGTAATCAAGATTTGAAGAATGCTGTCGTGGCAAATAAATGATCATATAACATAATTGTAGGGCTAAGATAAAGTATGGATGGTTTTGCTAAACTAGCAACCAAATTAATTTTCCTCCTAATCAACTCAATCTTGTAATACGAAAATATTAATAATTTGTACCAAAAGAGGAAGAAGAGAAAATGATTGATAATTCCCTTCCATTGCCTAAAAATACCAAACACTCCATATATGCGTTTTTTTTAATAAGGTGATTGCAAGTTCTATCACCCAATCATGTGGGAAAAAAATAGTTCCTTAGGGGTTTGTAAATTGATTTAAAGAATATTTTTTAGGGCAAATTATTTATCAACTTTATTGAAACTTGTTGGAGGATTTGATTAGACATTGGTACGTATCTCCTCTTTTGACTTTTAACCATATTTTTTTCATGACTTGAATCTTATTTCTTTTATCGGGGATTCATTTTTTTTATGACTTGAATCTTATTTCTTTTATTGGGGATTCAAGTCTTGTTATATAAACGTAATGTGACATAAGTTATAGATATTTGAATTCTTTAATTATTTAGTCTAGAGTTTGATTATCGATCGATGTATATGAAAAAGCATTTGTCGAAAAATATCAATTTCTTAAATATATGTCGGTTACCTTGAGCAACCGAATCAATCTCTAAATTTGTGCCCGAGATACCTTCATCCAAGTAAGAGACATTCAATATCAAGTTCACCTATAAAATTGGAACTCAACTAGTCACAAATACACACACAACATTAGATCAAAACCAAGACACAATGCTAACTTGTGCCCTTGGGGCACAAGTTTAGAACCTAATCATAGAATTATTTTTTTTTAAAGAAGTTAAATTAGCTTACCTAAATTGACATTAGAGGGAATCGAACTTCAGCGTCAAGGAGGAGCACACTCTCAAATCCCAAACACACAAACTTTTTCTTGTAAATTGTGTGTGCATTCAATGCATTAAAATTTTAAAATTTTATCTTTTCAATACAAAAGTTATATTTTAATTCACTTTTTAACTTCTTAACTTGTGTCCTAAGGGTACTGATCCATGAAATTGTAAAATGTTAATCAAATTCTTCGCTATGATGTTATTTTTATGGATTAAAAAGACATTACGTTGATAATGACATTGACAATGTCAGAGATGCAACTGAAAGATATGCATTTGACAACAGAGAGAATTAATTTGACTAACATTTTACAATTCTAGAGATGTTTCTGAAAATATTGATAATGCGGAGGACTAAATTGATAAGGTCCTACACTTTCAGAAACGAAATTGAGTATTTACTCTTAAATTGTTTAGCATTGAAAATGGTTGTTTTTTGTTTTGCAGATGTTTTTGATTGGACTGTCCCTTCCTTTATATCTTGTTTACTTCAGCGTGGATACCTTGGTTCAAATCATTTCCTTCAGATGTTAAAAATAAGAATGCTTGATGTTTTTCTTAATGCAACGGTTGGTATTATTATTTTGTAAAATTTTCATCTTGGTATCTTGTTAAATGTTGTATTTATTTTCCTCTGGTTTATTTGATTGAATCATGATTTGTATGTGTTCTAGTATGTAAAACTGATACTTTAGATTATACCCGAGTCTGATTGTTCAACATTTGTCGGCGTCCGACACATTGACACACACGATTACATAAATCACTCAAATTATTACAATTGCCTATGGTGTCAGTGCCGTGCATTATGTTTGTGTTAGTGTTAGTGCCTAGACTAGACACGTCGTTGCTTGCAATGACATGATATATTTGTACAAAATTTTTTGTATTTGCTTCACGGACCATTATTAGTAGTATCACGGACATAACAGTTATAGAAATTTATAAGCAACATAACTACATAAACTACTGAGAAGCTAGTAAACAATAGGTTGTCAAAATAATAATAATAAGAAGAAGAAGAATTGATGCAACTTTCTTATATTATTGAAGACAATATTTTATCTCAAGAGCAAGAATTATATTATTATGTACTACTACGTAACTTTTCAATTCTCTCATCTCTCGCTTCTCTCTTATTAAATATAAAGTTACAACTCATGGTGACTTTTTAATCCAGTGTATTTCTTATATTATTACTATTTCTAAAACATCTCCACACGTAAGTGAATAGTTTTTTTGAAAGAGTAAGTGAATAGTTTTTTAATGCAAATTAATTTTGTCTTACATTAATTACATATTGGTATTTTTTTTTAATCTTTTGTTCCACATGGACTTTGAAATCACTCTATCTTAATGCTAAATATTTCTTCTTCTTTTTTTTGAAGAAAACTATGAATGGGTAGGTGCTCATGAAAATCGGGGGTTTTATATAATTCAAATGACTTGTTAACGTTATTTGATTCCAAATCACGGTTGAGCAGATTATGAATTCCAACCTTATGGGGAATTTTACTATGGAGATTGATTGTTTTATAATACTTGTACTTAAATCCAAGTGACACAAAGTAGAGATGCATATTATTTTTTTTTTTGAAAATGCTAATGAGTGCCCTAAAGAACTTAAATAATAATTTTTTTATCAAAGTTTATGAATTCAATACATTGAAAATCAAAATATTTGACATTTTAAGTGAATAATTTTCTTATTTAAAATTTTTAAAGAGTGGCTTTAAGACATTAATTAAGAAGACTTTTTTTCCTAAGTAATAGATGGATTAGGATCCTCTCCATTGAAAATTCTCTCAAGTTTTCTCATGTGGAATCTCAACTATCAATCATGAGAGAGAAAGTGAGAATTAAATTATAATGAAAAGTGGTTGTTGTAGGTGAATATTTACTAAGATGTATTAAATATGATCAAACCAACTTGACACTTTTGTCTATTATTGGTACGTATCTATCAATAAATCGGCCAATATAAATATAATTTTAAGATTTTCATGTCAACATGTTTAAATAAAAAAAAATATTTTGATGTCAAAAAGAAGGTTGGTGGAAATTTACTCTTTCGTTCAACACAAGTCCTTTTAGTAAAAAATATGTTATTTTACGTTATAGTCATAGCTCCTGAGGTGAACGGACACTTGTTGGTCCTCGTGGACTTAATTTAATTGGTAGGAACAATAAATAATATATGCAAGATTCAGAGTTTAAACCCGGCAAAAAAAAATAGACACTCATTGACATAACACGATTATCATCACACGGTACTAATTGCGTTTCCAGAATCGTATCAACTTGTTTCCGGTGGATTGAGTTTAAACCTAATATGTCATACAATATACAAGAGTCAATGGCATGAGGTTCGAAATATATATAGTCCAAAAAAGTCATATATTGTTAAAGATGAAAATGAATATGCAAAGCATAAAAAAAAAGATACTTTTGTATACCAAAGAATAAAAAAAGATACTTAAAATAGGAATTAGATTAGATGATATCAAATCAATTTAGATATAATTTCAATCCCTACCTATTAAAGTTAAAATTTAAACAATCCGATCTTAATGGAAACAACATTAAACTAGCCAACTACTTGAGTGCATGAAGTTTTGACTCAAACTCAATCTCTTAAAAAACCATACAAACCAAAAATCATGTCTTATATACAGTGTCATCAGTCAAGTCCAGTTGGCACATGCGTTACAGTACATTGATTTTTGCACCAATTAATCTGAACTTTATCATCAACTTAGAAAAAGACATGTCCAAGATAAGATAAAAAGATTTGTTTGTTGTACCTTGTTTCACTAAGCAATCATGTTCTGTCCTTTTTTTCTCCTCAATAAATAAAATCACTTTACTTTGCTTCTTTCACCACTATCATCATCCATATACATAGCCCACAAACCCCATTTCAACAAGTTTAGATTTTGAGTGAAAAATTTGTTTTTGACACCAAAAGAAAAATGGGTCTGAATTTCATGATTTTGGTTGTTATGGTGTCATGGTTTTGGTCAATTCCTACTACATGTGCCTTGGCTGCAAAACAACAAGAGAATCAGAAGCTGAGGTTTGATCAAAATGGTGAATTCAAGATATTGCAGGTGGCAGATATGCACTATGCAAATGGAAAAACCACACTGTGTTTGGATGTGCTTCCTTCTCAAAATGCTTCTTGTACTGACCTCAATACTACTGCTTTCATTCATAGGATGATCCTTGCTGAGAAGCCTAATCTTATTGTCTTCACTGGTATTGTTAAATTCTTGTTCAGTTTTTGGTTTCTAGTTATCTTTTCTTTATAATTGTTCTTTCTTTTACCTCTTGCTTTTTATTTGAATTGTAGTAATCTGAATATTGTTGTAACAATGAAACCCTAATTTACTCAAATAATATACGGACTATAGCTGTTCTATAGTCGTAGAGGCAGACACAATTGGCCAAACTGCGTAAACAAAGATTGTGTCTTATTGTCCAGCGATTTTCGTTCTTTTATTCTTCTGTTACTAGTTGGTGTTCTAACACACTGATTCATTCATTTTATTTTTTTGCTATATGTGTGGAAAAATCGACAACAATCATTTAGAAATGTAGGGAATAACATGATGTTCTATTAGTTACTTGTAAATGGATGGAAATGAAATGAATTGGAGTCGGCACTATAATGTTTTTGAAATTGTTCATTTATTTAATCATCTTTGGTACATCTAAGCAAATTGCAGTTACAAGTTTTTTGTATTGTTGTTCATATGAGATAACCAATTTTGCAAATTTATTTTTTGGTATGACAGGAGATAATATCTATGGCTATGATTCCTCGGATTCGGCTAAATCAATGAACGCTGCATTTGCTCCTGCAATTGAATCAAACATTCCTTGGGTGGCTGTTTTGGGGAACCATGACCAAGAAGGATCACTCTCTAGGGAAGGTGTGATGAAATATATTGTTGGATTGAAAAACTCTTTATCTAAAGTTAATCCTCCAGAAGTACACATCATTGATGGTTTTGGGAACAATAACTTGGAGGTTGGTGGTGTTCAAGGTACTGCTTTTGAAAATAAATCAGTTCTCAATCTATACTTTCTTGATAGTGGAGATTATTCCAAAGTTCCGACGATCCCTGGTTATGATTGGATCAAGCCCTCACAGCAACTTTGGTTCGAGCGAACATCTGCGAAGCTTCGGGTACTGTCTCGTCTGTTAATTATCTTATCTAGCTATATTACTTACTATACATTTGACTCCGAAGGTTAGCTTAAATCAAATTATCTAGTTTCTCTTTATTGTTTAGTATCTGCTTACCATTGGAATTTTCTTTAGATCCTTAGGGTCTGTTTGAATAACTTAAGTGCTTATCATGTAAGTGCTTATGTATAAGGTATTTAGCAAAAGGTAAAAAGAGTCAAACTGTTCATAGAAGCATAAAGTTGTTTTCATGAGCTATCTTGGAGAGCTTATGAAAATAAGCTGCAAATAGCTTATGGACATGCCATAAGTTGTAGCTACAAATTCTCTTGAACAGTCTCACAAACATGTGATTATGTCGGTAGATAAACTCAAATAAGTCAATCCAAACAGACCCTAATTTAATTCAACATGTGGCTTATTTTTCTGTTTTTCCATTGTTATAACTTAAAATTAATATTGAACACTTACCTCTTTATTTATTCTGCAGAAAGCATACATAAAAGGACCAGTGCCTCAGAAAGAAGCTGCTCCTGGTCTTGCATATTTTCACATCCCCTTGCCAGAATATACAAGTTTTGATTCATCAAACATGACAGGCGTGAAAATGGAAACGGATGGCGGTGATGGCATTAGTTCTGCTTCTGTGAACTCTGGTTTCTTCACAACCTTGGTTGAAGCAGGAGATGTGAAGGCTGTCTTCGTTGGTCACGATCACCTCAATGACTTCTGCGGCAAGCTAATGGATATACAACTTTGTTATGCTGGAGGGTTCGGATACCATGCTTATGGAAAGGCTGGATGGTCTCGGAGGGCAAGAGTGGTGGTAGCTAGCTTGGAGAAGACAGATAAAGGAAGCTGGGGAGCTGTCAAATCAATTAAATCATGGAAGCGCCTCGATGATCAGCATCTTACTGGAATTGATGGTGAGGTCCTATGGAGCAAGAGCACTTCCGGTAAGATATCATGTAATGTTTGGAGCATACTCTTTTGTATGTTATTAAATTATGCTACATATTGAAAGGGGTGAAATCTATTTTTATAATTTATCTATAGGAAATTCCTTTTGGACATAAACAAAATCCTTTCGCAACTATGCACTGACTATGTAAAATCGTTTACACATGCATCCAATCAAATATAATAGCGGTGTCATATGTGATTATATTATTTCCTAAAATACCAAAACAAATATCCACATTGTGAGATACGATTTGATTATGCGTAAAACTTGTTTACATTGTTGGTGCATAGTAATTAACTTCTAAACAAAATATGACATGAAAATAATAGTTAGGGGAAGAAATAATTTACGCAGTGAACTTTAAACTATATTCGGGGTATATAGTTGCTGACCAATATCACAAATAAAAATCATAATGATTTAAACTCAAGACAAGAGAACAGGTAGATACGGAAGAATGTTGCTCGACTCGACGTTTTCAAGGGAATTAGAAAGAAATATTAAAAGTATTATCTGAGTTTAAAAGGGTGTTACAATAGTTGAGTAAACTATAAATGGAACAAGATGAATGTAAGAAGAGATGCTCTGGTTTCTTTAGATTCTGAAATGCTTTATTTGAAGGCTCAGATGGTGTTAAAACGGGAAGTGAAGAGCTGAATCATCAATTTGCAAGTTCAAAATCACAAATGTGGTCTGTAAAATGAAGTTCATGAATTGCAAGGGAAGGTTCTTTCAAGGTAGGATAAGAACGAACAATCACTATATGATTGGAATTTCTTTTGAAAAACCTTCCATGGAAGTTTTATATTCTGAAGAAACTTGCACATAATACACAAACAATGGATCTGATCTCCATTTTGATTTGTATTATTTATTGAAGGCATTAGTGACATCTATGTTACATGATTGTTTTTTTATGTGTTATGACATGATCTTTTCAATCTTATGTTGTCCCTGGATTAATGGTCTAAGGTTTTCATTACAGGAAGCAGTGGCAAGAAACAAATTGGTGGAAATTAAGAATTTGAAAGAGATGCAGGCAACTGTTGGTGTATCCATATGATTACTTATTTTGGAATTTGTAATGAGTTTCTATACAAATTTTTATTCATGGAAATTGGAAACTCTGATATACATATCATGCAATTTCATACTGCAATAGAAGGCTGAAAATTACAAAGAAGGAATGCAGTTCATTAATGAGGTGTGAGGTTTTTTTTTTTGAAGTTTATATATGTATTGCCTTAGAACCAAAAAGAGTTTCAACTTGCATGAATATTTTGGTACCTGATGATTATGAATTCAGCATTTTTGCCTGCACAATTTCTGAATACAAGTCAACATTTATTATTTATAGCTGATTTTAACTACTTAATCAGAAAGTAGACTTTGGCCTTACAGAAATCAAGGGAGTAATCAAGTTAAATTAATTCAAGGGGAAACTCTAATAATAACGAAAGAAACATAAGACTGCAAAAGGATTCTTGTTCTTTTTTGTCGGTAAATCTGGATGTTTTCCACGCATAGTTGTGGAGACTAATTTCATGAAGTAATTGAGATTCATTTTAAGAATTGATATGTTTTAATACACATTGTTTTAGACACATCACATCGCTAAAAGATTGAACTCGCGACCACATATTTAAGGATCTCGACTATTTGTCACTTGGGTCACACCATGCTTAACAGATTCTTGTCATTTAAGTTATCCTAAAAATTCACCCTGATATATCTATTGCTAAAGGTTCAGGCAGATGCATCTATGTTATGTTACCTTATGTTTATTGTCATGCAATCACATGCTTAATTTTCACATATTTTATCTGTGTCCAAAGTTATGAGATGAATATCTTTTTGAATGAAGATTTAGCAGGTTATAAATACAATCTATCATTCCCTATATTAGTTTCCATTAGATGTTATTTCAGTCCTTTATATCATCCATGCAAAAACGTAACTAGTTACTTCCTGGATTTACATTCAAGGCATCTAAACTTAAAAAGGTATTTATACATTGAACCATTAACCTGTGCATCACATAGAAGTAGTAGGTAGCCATTTTACAACCTTTTACCAACATAAACACTCCTCCCTAAGAAAAACAGGTAAGCCTTATACTACTTAGTAAAACATATTCACCATTGTTTCTCCAAGGCTTACAATCTCATAGTTGTCCTTCCTTTCCCTTCTCACTTGGGAGTGAAAGCCTGTAGTAGCAGTAATAGATAAAATCAGCTCAAACAATTCTAAAATAATAATAATATTTTATATATTCAAAGTTATAAAACTAAGTAAGAACAAACTATAGGATTTCTTTTATCTTTGTGGTAAAGTCTAGAGCTCAGTCGAAAGATAATGGAAGTCTGATGAAGGACTGTCCTAGTGTGGAATCACACTCGAGTATTACTCAAACAATTTAATCTGAACTAAAATGCATCAACCGCTTGGTTTCAGTTAGTACTGTTGATTCAGTTCATGAACTATCTGTCACAATTTGGTTCTTTATGGCGAGTTTATGTTTGGTTAAAGTTAATAATACTAATTTAGTATAGTTCGGTTCACGAAGAATCAGTTTGGTTTGAAAAAGTAGAGTTTGGTTTTCTATTGAGGTAGTTCAGGTTCGGTTCAGAACCACATAACTGGTGAATTAAACCATTATAGTAGTTTGGTTCAGGACGAACAATTAGCGGTTTAGTTCAGTTTTACCAAACTAATGGAATGGTTCAGTTCGGTTTTCTTCCTAAATCAAACCATGATCAGCATGCAATCTAAACTAGGAGGTGTTGATGGAACTTACAGCGAAAATAGTAGCATGACCAGGATCAGCAAGGTGAGCAAAGAGGTTATCAATAGGACCAGTGCCGGTGTAAATGTGCTGGAACCAAGCTCCCATCACAGCCAACATAGCCAATCTCCCATTCTTAATTTCCTTTGTTCTCAACTCCTTAAGCTTCTGAGGAGAACCACTTCCCCAACCAAGTGGATCAAACCAAAGTCCACCAGGGTATCCTACATCAGTTCCTGTGAGCTTGTTGTTTGGAAATATAGGGTCAGTGTTGACACAACCTGGATTGAGGATGTCAGCCCATCTTCTACCCTCGGCCCAACCGATGAAAATGAGCTCAACTATGAAGAGTGTGGTGGTGTCTGTGAAATACTCTTGCTCTCCAGCAGTGTACCATGAAGGTGTGTTCAAGATACCAATCTTTGTTAGGAATTCTGGGATGAAAATCCCTGCTGCTCCCAACATTGCCCATCTGCAGTGCACAAGCTCTGCTTGAACATTCCATTTCAGACTCTCTGGATCAGATGCTGTTGAATCACAACCAAAACTTTGATTAATATTATGGTCATTTGTATTAAGAAAAAATTAAGAAAGTTGGTAGTAATATTAAACTTATTGACGGTTGTTATTGATTTAGAAGTTTACTCTTTAGAAGAGAAAATTGGTTTATGTTTCCATCATAGTATTTATTACATGTTGAATAAAAAGATGTAGCATATACTAATTACAATACGAGTACGCATGTAAAAAAAAACTGATACAGTTAAAATTTTGAAAATAATCTCATAATAAGGAGCAATGAAAAAACTCGAGGATTTTATATTTAGGGACGAAGTTAGTAATGTGTACTACATGATCAAATATTCGAATTTGGATTTTCTGCAGTAGTAAAAGGCCAAAGTTGACGCGGTTGCGCATCATGAACCGTCTAATCCAAATCTGACAACTCACATTCTGAGGTTAAATTTTGAATCCTGTTTTCTCGTCTCAGAATATAACTCGTCTAATCAAGATCGGACAAGTCAGACTATGTAAGTGCAACAACTGCGTGGTAGATTTTATTTTACTATTGTAATCAATCAGATTCAGTAACAAAAAATTTGTGTTCTGATTAAGCTTACAAAGTCCAAGAGGATCAAATCCAAAATCTCCTGGGAGACTGCCATCAAGCCATGGAGGAGGGGTGCTTCCTGGGAACCACAAAGGTCTATCAGGCTCAGCTGCTGCACACACTGTTGTGGTAGATCTCACTCTAACTGGTGCTGCAATGTTGCTGTTCACCTTCAGTTTCCTTCCAAGAAAAGCTTTTGAGGTTCCCATGGGTGATCCATTCTTCTGAGAACTGCATGCAATATCACATATACATATATATTTTTTATACTTAGTTTAGTATTACTACAAGCTTGAATTTCAATGAATTGTTAATGCATGCAATGTTTCATATAATGTTCACATTGTTGCTACATATGTCACTACAAAAAACTGTGATATGTGATATAGTGACCAATTTAACTAGGGGTTTGACAAATATTTTTAAATGGATCTCTAAGTCGATCACAAAGTCATTTAATAATCGACTTAGAGATCGATTTAAAAAATCAGTAGCTAAACCTATCACTAGAGTTAGACACTAAAATATTTTGATCACTAAATTTTTAGTAGTGGGTAATAACATGTGCAAGTAATTAGTGTTTTGGAGAGACTTGCCTTGCAGAGATGGCAACAGCTGCAATGGCAGAAGAAGCACAAGCAGAAGCCATGATACTGTTCTTGCCCTCAAGGGATAAAAGTGAATAAGTTTAGTGAGTTTTGGTTATGAGAATGATTGGTTGGTGAATATGAAAGAAAATATGGCAATTTTGTTAATGTATGCAATGTTTCTTATCCTTAAGGATAGGAGTGTGAATTTGATATTAGATAATGTGTTGCCATGTGGCATGAAGAATCTAATTGGATAGGTTTGCATGAAAAATCAGAATCTTGTGGTTTACATTTGTCAGAACAAGTATATGTGGCTTACATTGGCACTCTCATTGGTACCACAAAAGGTGAGATTCTTGTGTCAGGTAAAAATGGAAGGAACCAAGTGGTGGGAAATCATAGCTGGATGTAAATTCTCTCCAACATACCTAACCAATGGGCTTTGGATAGTGTGATTTGAGATAATGATTAAAGAAGTTGAAAGTCTTGAGTTTAAATCAAAGCGAAGAAGAAATATTAATCTAACAACGTGTTAAATGAAAATAAACCTAAATAACACCAATTATCACCAAATTAGCGATTTGAGTATTTTTGTCTACTCTATTTTGTTTTTTGAGAGGTTAGTCTACTCTATTTGTTTGTTTAATTTTTTTAATCATAGTGTTGTAGCTTATTATTCAACAATTTTTAAAAAAGTTATCCAAATAAGTGTTGAAGGATTTTTTTTTAGAGGAATAAGTGTTGAAGAATGTGACCCCGTGAATTTGGGTGGATTCTTTTGTAAGGTAAATCAAATTCCACGAGTGATCTAGTTTTATATATAAAATTAGGGGTTATAAAATTATTTCATCTTAATATTAGTTAATTAGTTGATTGATTAAAAACTTTCTAGATTTGGTTAATTAGATTTTAGATTAATCAAGTCCAAATAAGTAGGGGTGTTCAAATCCAAAACGATCCAAATTAAAACCGCAAACCGATAAAAAAAACTTAAAACTGCACACAATTGAATATTATTGGATGTGTTTGGATGACATTTTGTGAAAATCGTTCAGATTGTATTAGATTTTGGATTGATTTTTCAAAACCGAAAAGTTAAAGATTAAATGAAATGCACACATTCTAATAAACTATTTCTACTATTGATTCATTAACTTGTGTCTTAAAGTATAAGTTAGCATTTCTCATATAAGAAAGGGAAAGATATAGTTTACTATTGTATTTTTTTTTCTTTAAATTTTGTTTGAGAGTTAGGATGAAGGTAAAAGGGCGACTTTGAAAGAGAAATCCCTAAGCTTGTTTGAGACAATCTTGAAGATGAGAAATATTTGTTTGGAGAATATTATAAAGAGATAAATAATTATATGAAATCAATGTATTTCTCATCATTTTGGGAGGTTCAATTTTCAAAATATATACCTACAATGATTTAAATCAATAAAATAGTGAGTATTGAAGAGGGTGTTGCTTTTATTACTCTTCTCTTTAAACTATTTTTTTAGTTTTCCATGTTGAAGGATTTTAATCTAACGAAGAATTAAAAAAAAAACATGTATAGATGAGAGAGTGCTTCTTCCCTTCCTCATCTTATCCTCAAAACACTTATAGCATCTGTCTTATTGTTGTTAGTACTGGGTTGATTGTGTGTTGAGATGGGAACAAACTAGACCACACGTCAAGGGTCTACGATCTTACAACTTTTTAGTTGTCCAAATAACTCTTCTGTATGATTTATAATGTATGCAAAGCTACACGTCACCTATATTGCATGAAGAACTCTTTGGTGGTACCCAAATAAACATAGGTGTCTTTATGTACATGTGTAGTTGCTAATTTATCCTCAAATTCAATAAAATATATAACAATTTATTCTCCAAATCTTTTGAGTGGGCTCAAAAATTAAGAAACTAAATTTTACCCAGGTGTATGTAAGCATGGGCAAGACCAGTATCTATGTGCATTTGAAGCATTGATTATTCATTATAGTGAAGGTTAATTTGTTTTGTTTTAAAGGTATAGTGAAGGCTGATTCCCAAGGAAAAATAACGTTGAAATGGTTAAAATATATGCTTCTTTTAGTGCAATTATTAAATGTTTCTTTTTATATAAAAGTAAGGAAAATGCTAACTTTTCAAACATTTTATTTTACGAATAATAAGTTCATGATCTAGGAACTTTTGGAAATTGAGTATTTAATGTATTGAAAATTAAAATGTTTAACTCTTTAATGAATAATTTTCTAATTGAAAATCCTTAAACAGCGCCCTTAGTGGGAAGCAGATCCTCTCCCGTGTCCAGTTTCTCCCGTGAAATCACAACCACTATTTCACCATCTCCACATGCAGTCATAACCAATTGAAGGGCCAGGATGTTCACTGGACAATATCCGGTTAAAAGCTCACCGGAGAGGATCCTTGTCCCCCTTAGAACATAAACAATGAAGACCCTCATTTATAGACAATTAAATGGATATCACGTGTACATATCACTCATTTATACATAATTTTTTAATAATAGCACTTAATAAGCATTTAATCTCTCAAACCCAGCATCTTACATAAATTTTTTAAATTTGACCCACTAATCAATTATCAATAACTTTATATTATTACATTTTCATTTTTTAATACTCACGCCGGTCCTATTTATAAGAAAACTTTGACTTTTTAGATTCGTTGAGTAATTGATGTATCTTGTCTAGAATATAGACCAAATACATCATTTATGCAATGAATCAAAAAAGTCAAATGTTTCTTGTAAATAGGACTTGAGGGAGTATTAAAAAAGTGTGGGTCAGACTTAAGATTGAGGGTCTTAAGTGATACCCCGGGTCTTATAAGACCTAAAAAAAAATTATTTCGAATGGGGTACCTAATAGGTATAGGGTCTTAAATGTTTAAGACACTATCATTGGAGATGGTCTTAGGGCACCCGTCAGCAAGATGCTAAAATAATGTTTCATAATATTTCATTTGTTAAAATTAACTAGTAGTATACCCGTGCTAACGCACGGGTTCAGGTTCGGTAGGAGTTTAATATCTAAATTATTTCATAGAAAATGTAGATAATAATGCATTAATAGCATGTACAAAGATATAGAAATGGATTTTTGATTTAGTGGTCATGAAAATAAGATTGTATTTAATAAATAATGAAGAAAATGTTATAGTAAAGGGAAAAAAACAAATATATTATCAAGACTTGTTTCAGGTTCATATCAGAACAAAGTATGAAAAGGGAAAAAAACTTAAAAATTATATCCTTAGGAACATATGAAATCAGCATATGACACCATGTCTTAAGCTAAAGCAAGAAACACTTGTGTAAATATAACATGTATCACCTTAGCATCAACTATTATCATCTCCAAGTGCTCCTTCTTATCTTTAGCAACAGTCCATTTGTCTTTAACCCTCACAGCTAGTTTTCAAAAATCCTTCTTATTTGTGATAGCAGCAATGGTTTCGAAAGACCTTTCCATTTTGGCTTCAATTCTGCAGAAAATATGGAACATTAATGTATTAGGAACACAAAAAAAACTAAAGATCTGGAAGAAAATGGATAAAGCAGATAGATTATGATAAGAAAAATGAATAAAATTGCAACCTTTGAATTTATCAATACCTGTCAAAGCAAATATAAAGCAGGAAGAACACCGAAGCAAAAGGGAAAAAATTAAAAATTTACCATGCAAAATAGGAGAGAGGATGCAAATGAGTGTATGCAAGAAGGCGAGGTAATGAAAGTCTTGTAGATGTATTATACAACTGATACAGTAGTTTGGTTGATAAGAGTGTAATATGTGATTGATTAGGTATCTGACATATAGAAATTTGATTTAAAAGTACATCTTTAGTTTTCCCTCCGAAACCAAGTTAGTCTGGTATAGTTTGTTTGGATAAGATTGTCTCCTTTTCATGTGTAAAGAAACCAAACTATTGTGTACCTTCCATTAGATGACGCTAAACTTGTTAACAATGATAATTTAGTCACGTAAAGTAATATTAGGACAACATTTACCCCTAAAAAAGTGATTTGTCATTCAAAGAGGAGATGTCATTAAGGAGTTTTCCACATAACAGCATTTTCTTATATTAAGAGAGATTTCTTATTGCCCGGTCTACTACTTAATTAGGATTGGATAAAATGTACTCGACATAGGTGTTAGTCAAGGCGAAGTTAGCCTTTGAGAACCGTTACATGAAGATCGAATGGTTGAGATCATAATACAACTTTTTTTTTTCCGTAATAAAAAATTCTCAAGATCGAACGATCTCGAGCATCCCAACTACATGACTACATCATATTTTTAACTACTTAATCCTAGCTCCACATGTGCAAAAACACATTTGTGTATGATGTAAACTATTTTATATATGTACCATGTTGGGACACAAGAAGAGACAGAAAGATCATCCACATTAGATAAAGAGTAACCATGCAAATGAGTTGGAGAATACACTTTAACACAAAAGTACATTAAATATATAAGTCATCTCATTTATAAAATGTTGAATCTCCACTTTTTAAACAATACTTAATTCACATTTTTATACAACACATCATTAGTCAAAAAAACTCTATAAGACATCACATTAAATATTAAAAATATCAAAATAAAGCATCAGTCACGAAAACTTTCGGTTCGACCGATTTATCACCGAGTCAACCACAAACCCGATCCGACCCAATTACACGACCGAACCGGTTTGCTTAAAACCCTAATTACAACAATCTTCACTCCTTTTCTTCTTCTTCTTCTTCGAAAAACCTCGAAACTCAAGTGGTGGTTACTCCTGCAATGGCGATCGGCGGAAAGAGGAAGCGCAACAATGATTCAGACGGCGAAGATAATTCTTCCAAGAGAAAAACCAGAACGGAGACAGAAACGGAAACGAAGGAACCGTTCCGTCCTTCAATGATTAAGAACAAAGAAAAACGATCTGCAATTCATGCTAAGCTCAAGCATCAGAAGAAGCTTGAGAAACGCGCTAAGTCTAAGGCTCGTGATGCTGCTGTTAAAAGTGCTATTGAGCTTGGTGAAGAGGTTCCCTCTCTCTCTCTCATTGAATCGCTGTTGTTGTTTTGACTGATTGATTTTGATTTTTGATTTCTGTGTTTTGTTTTAGCCTCCGGAGAAGAAGGTGCCGAAGACGATTGAAAATACAAGGGAAGCTGATGAAACTATTTGCAAGCCTGATGATGAAGAGGTTCAGTTTTTTGAATTTTGATTATTTTGACCTAATTTGAATATGATTAGATTAGATTACAATTTTGTGAGTGTAGATATATATTTTGGTTATTGGTATATTCATTTGTTAAACTGTGAGATTAGAATTAGGATTTTGAAAAGAAAAAAAATAAACTATGATATGATGCTAATTCCAGAGTTGCATGAGGTGTCGCTCAGAGGCAATGGTCAGTTAGAGCTTCTGCTTATAAATCTTGTTTTGCACACTTAATCAAACAGTTAGTAGACGAATTTTCACCGACTAACTGGAAGCTGATAAATCAAATTTAGCTAATAAGAAAATGATGGTAGTGGAGATTTCTGTTGAAAAAGAAAGAGTTTCTAAGAGAAATTATATGGATTTGACTATTATAAAATGGGAGATGAACTGATTAGAAGATTTTTAGGTTTTAAAATTGGCATTACAACAGTTAGAGCAACCGTTAGGATTTTATTATCAAAGGGAAATGTTATTGAGTGCCCTTAGAGCACTACTTAACGAAACTTAGTGTGTAGTTGGCTTGGTTTTGCATTGGTCATCCCACACAATTTAGTCATGCATTTTGATTTGGTGAGTGAGTTAGCGAGAAGTAAGAAAATTCAAAAGGGGTTTTGGCTCGTTTGGCAATGACAATTTGGGTTCTTTGGAAGTCTAGAAATGATAGAATTTTAAAAATAAGACAGTTGATGCTAATGAGATGGTCGAGGAGATTAAGGTGTTATCTTGGAGATGTAGTCTTGGTAGATTGAAGATCCCAACTTGTTTGTTCTATGAATGGTATTGGAATCCAATCGTTTATTTAAATAGGTGACGTGTGCTTCGTTTGTGCGAGTTTGTTTCCATCATAGCTGTTGTGTGAGCTGCAGGTCATTGTGATTTCTTGCCTTCTGGTCTGCCTCTGGTGCAGTGGTACTGCTGCTGTTTTGTTTTTGGGTTTTTTGGCTTTTTTTTTTGTGTTGGAATTGTTGGTGTGGGGCTCTGTTGGATACAGCAGTTTGTGTTGTTTTTGTTAGTTCTTGTTGTTTAGAATTTCTGTTGTATAAATCTGCTGTACTGTTGTTTTGTGCGCGCATGTACGGCTTGTGCATGTAGTCGCGTTTAATTGAATTTTGCCATTTAAAAAACAAAAAAAAACAGAAATATTTTGTTGGAAAATAATGTTTTCAATTTTTTGGTAGTTTAATACAAAACTTCTACTTTCTGCTTGCTTAAAGAGTGTCCGTAGGGCACATGTTAGCATGACCCTTTAACTAATTATTTATTTATTTATTTATTATACATATGCATGTAATTTATTTATCACAATTTCGATCATTGATTTTTCGTTGAATAGCTATGCCTGCACTGCACTTTACGCTCTAATGTTCTCCTACACCCATCCCTTTAAGCTTGAAATAACTCTAGATTATATAAACTAGGGAATTTCCACATGAAACAAGAGTAATTCTTGGGTTGAGAGCTAGTTTGTGTCGTATGACTTTCATTTAGTAATTTGAATTCAGTTGCATATTGCAATCTAGTTGAGTCTTTTTTTCCAAAATAAATTCTGTTGACTAAAATCACATTTGTTTGCAGCTATTTGCTGGAAATGATGCTGATGAATTCAGTTCAATATTAAAGCGGCAACAAAGTCCCAAGATATTAATCACCACTTGCCGCTTCAATTCTACGGTATGTTTCCTCTAGTCTGTTGTTTGTATTCTCAAGTTTAAATGTCTTAAATACATTTAAAGCGCATACCCTTGCCTTCTTGATTTGTTTTGGCGTCCTATTTTATACTTTTAAAAGTAAGAGTCGAGTTGGAGGTAATCGTGTCTTTTATATACTAACATGTTTCCATCTGTCTGTTGATTTTTGACTTCATCTGCAGAGGGGGCCTGCTTTAATATCAGAATTGCTTCAGGTTATACCAAATGCACATTACTTCAAGAGAGGAACCTATGATTTAAAAAAGGTGATGGGTGTCTCACTATCTCTTTCACCGTGTGGGTAAAAAGCAGACAGCTTACTTTATTTGAACTTTTCTTTCTGACTACATTTTTGATTGCAGATTGTTGAATATGCAAATAAAAAGGACTTCACTTCTCTTGTAGTTGTACACACCAATCGGAGGGAACCAAGTAGGTGGTGCCTTTGAGTAAAGATCCTACTCATATTTTAAAGATTGTTGATTAAATTGACAAGTTTTTAATTCCTTGCTCCTATTTTTCAGACGCTCTCTTAATTATTGGCTTACCTGAAGGACCTACTGCTCATTTCAAACTCACAAATCTTGTTTTACGCAAGGATATTAAGGTTAGATATTTGTTGTTTATAAATATAACAATGTTATAGAAGTACATCTGATCTCCTCATTGATGTCGGTGTACATTAATCTACATAATTTGATGTAGATGAACATAACACTTCCACTTAAATTCTTAGATAGGAGAAAGAAAACATTTCAAGTCATGTTGCATATCCTGTAAAAAAAAGTCATGTTGCATATCTTTGGAACATTTTTTTTTTGTTCATTTCTTCTTTTTGCTTATTTTTTACTACAAGACATGAATTCTTATATGTCCTGCACCTTGTCTTACCTATTTAGATGAATTCCACCTTTTGATTAGACTTTGAGTTTACTTGTTTTGAGATTATGTTCATTAAAATGATAGATTTAATTTTTTCTGTATTCATTTTGTGTCCCCTTGCAGAATCATGGAGTCCCAACCAGTCACCAGCCTGAGCTTGTGTTGAACAACTTCACAACACGCCTAGGGCATCGAGTTGGAAGGTAACTCTTTTCTCTTATTTTATATCTCATTTGTTGTTGAACATTTATCTATTGCTTGTGCTTTTTTTAAAAATAAAAAAAGTGATATGCCCATGCTAGGTCTGACTGAAATAGTACTGCCTGCCAGTTGTTTTTTAAGCAGCAAGTATTATTATGGAAAGAAACAAGTATGAGTCTAACATCACATTTCCTTTCTTATATTGTTAGTGTCATTTTTCATTTACAAATATCTCTTCTGGTTCACAGTGTTTATATGTAATGATGGGTTTGTATAAGCTATGAAGTGTCATTTAACTCCTTATTTGTTGATTTTGGTTTTAATAGAATGATACAGTCACTTTTCCCCCAAGATCCTGAGTTTAAAGGGCGACGTGTAGTTACCTTCCACAACCAGAGAGACTTCATATTCTTCCGGCATCATCGGTACAATTCTTACAAGCTACTAAATTGCCATTTGTTTCAAATTATTGGTGATTTTTTATATAATGTGTCCAATCACGTGCTTAGGTATATTTTTGAGACCAAAGAAATTAAAAAGATCGAGTCTAAAGGTAAAAATGATGAGGATGGCAAGAGTGAGAAAGTTCCTGACCATAAAACAATTGCCCGTCTTCAGGTTGGTGTCAATTTTATTTTTGCATTTTGTTTACCTTCCATTTTCAAACTCAATGGTCATTGACTAGTCAATGTAAATTCTTGCATTATTTTAATTTCAGAATATTCTCTGCTGCTTTTCATTGTTTTTATTGTGTGGCTAAACATAAGTTATATATAATAGTGGTATGATACATGAAAGTAGTTTCAGTCTCATACAAAGTATTGACTAATAGTCTGGTGATTCAGATCGTCTACTTATGTTATTTAGGATAATATTGTGTTATAACTTGCGTTGAAAGTAGTAGTAAAAGGAAGATAGGAAAGATTCAAGAGAATGATTCTTGAATTGATACCAATGCATTGCAATGCAAACCTCTTTCTTGCCATTATAGCTCAGTGGTAGACTGCTAGTCTTGGTGGAGGTGGATGCAGCATCCTCGGGTTTTGAGTACCTGCAACTCTGAAATTCCAAAACGCTCTAATTTGTTTATAAATCCATCCTCCAGCCTCCCTTTGCTAGTCATTCAGTTATGATGCATTTTCTGTTTTGCCCCTCCTCAATCCTCATATACACTTAATAAATAGGAGGTTTCCTAACAATACTGCTGCAGAAGAGCTGCCTTGCCGTCATGTTTGTTGGAAGGATTCATTAAGGATGGTCTACTTTGAATTTATGTTATTTACATGAAAAAAAAAAATCATGTAAATATGTTATTTACATGGAAAAAAAAATTCATTAAGGATGGTCTACTTTGAATTTGCATTTCTTTTATATTTACCTTAATTGATCAATTGCGTTCTAATGTTACCAAGGATTTAAGTATACCTGATTCCTTCATGTTTTGGCTTAGTATTTCTCCGCATTTTATGTCTATTATTATCATGTCCAAAATTGCCTCACCAATAATTTCCCCTTAAAAATGCAGGAATGTGGCCCTCGTTTCACATTGAAGTTAAAAAGCCTGCAGCATGGAACATTTGACACTAAAGGGGGAGAATACGAGTGGGTTCACAAGGTACTTTACTTGTTAACCAGTATTGCTGTTTTAAATATTAGCTGCCCTGCGAAACATTTCTCCTATATTCTAACGACCTGATTGTCACTTTACTTTCTGTCTTCTTTTCCTTTTAGCCGGAAATGGACACAAGTCGAAGGAGGTTTTTCCTGTGACCTTGTCTTGGAACTTTGCATTTTGGACTGCATTTCTGCTGGAATTTGGCTAATCTGATGAATGTTGGTTATCTTGAAGTTTTGGAATCTTTCAAAATATTTCTATATAATTTTTTGTATTTTTATTTATTATGGAGTTGTAGTCCTACCATCTTTGTACACAACACTGATCAATTTTGACCTCAAATCTATATGTTTGTTGAGAAAGAACTTACATTTTGCTTATAGGCTATATAATTTTAACTTGAGATGGTATGCATCTACCATAGAGATCTCTAAGTTTAATATTTCATTTGTGCACTGATGCTGCTATTCATTTGTGACGAGTTTAGTCGTCATAGAATGAATTGTTTTCACATGAGCTAAAATGTATTGTCCATTCATCATAGTCTACATGAAAGCCTTCAGTGTGATATTATTGGTGTTACCAATAGTCTCTTTGATGCTTTTTTTAATTAATTTCTTTTTACATTTTTACTATTGGTTGAAATTTATTTAGTAGATTTTTACTATTTTAAAGATAATTTCTTCATGTTTAAGAATGTGATCTTATAAATATTGGTCATGACAAACCTTTGGAGTATGTTTGAATTGATTGTATTTAACTAGACTATTCAATTCACTCCATTTTACCTTAAATATAAAAGCTTTTTGTTGATATTTCTTTGGCCCTTTTGATCATACAAATATAAACTCTCATTGTGTTCAATAAATGTTACAAGCACAAACATGATTTTGATGTTTACCAAACTTAATTATTAATATGATTACCGTGTTTAGAAAGAAATGAAAGAGGAGTGGGACAACCTGGACCTTATGAAACAACTTTCTTAAGCTCCCACAGTTAGGTCCACACGGATAAGCTTGAAGTATAGTTTCAAAAATTATGAAACAACAGAGACTTGAACATCGCCGGATATGAATTATGATTGGGTTAAACTGATTAATGACTCGCGCAATGTATGTGTTTGGTTCTCTAAGACACCAAAAATGAATGTTTTAAAATCAGAAGTCATGTGCTCTAAAAAGTTTCCGAGGTTGTTAAACGTCATCTAAAAGACGTTTAATTTCCTATTGTGGCTAATTTAGGCCACTATTTGGGTTTTCTGCGGGTGCAAGGGAGATTATTCATATGATGATTCATTCTTATGCCTCTCTTGGTAAAAATTTCTTCCTTGATGGGTTGCTTCCATGACTTGTTTATTTTTTTTCCTTTTCTTTCATATGTATCAACCAAATAAAATACTGTAAAGAAAATAAATAAAGAACGAATATACCCCTATCTTCACTCAAGACATTAAACCATAAAGTCTACGGGTATGTTTTCTTGTAATATCTTTATCATCATCTATTAATTCATCCTTAAAAGAGTACTCTAAAGTCACACTTAATTTTCATTCACACTTGATTTTCCACATAGTGGGGCTTATAACCCGTCAAGAGCTCTATAGAATAAGTCTTCAAGTTGACATGACTCATGATCCTTTGGACATGCTGAACATTACTCTGAAAATACACTCTTTGGACAATTCTTGAGATGTCAAATGCTCCACCAGATATTATTTTGTAGGTCACACAAAGCCATGTCTTGGATTGGAAAATAAATTGTTAAAAACTTAAGTACCTCATTTCATGTATTAACCTTTAATTGGTTGGAGTCTTCTTTACGCAAGTGGTTTGTATGCACTTGTCTGTCATCTTCTAATATACATGGAGGTGGATTTTAAATCAAAAAAAAAGAAAGGGGACACCGACATATACAATTAATATATACATTTTTAGTTGAAAAAAGGAATATGCATTTGCATAACAATAAAATCATCACATGCATTCTAGGTCACCAGTTATATGAACTAATATCTAATATCTAACTGTTTTTTATATAAAATAAAATAGTCTAGATGTATACTAATTTATGCAAATATTTAGTATAAAATGAGTAAATGATTAATTAATTTGTTTTATACTAATTTATGAACGTACGACACTTATTCTGAAACTTTTTCTTTAAAAATAAGTTTTCCATTTTCATTAATAGGGAGGTAGGGGATCATTATTTTATGAGCAAGGGAGGATTAAAAAACTATCTGACTTTGTTTCTCTTTAAAAAACTGTTTGACTTTGATGTATTGACATATAATATTTCTTTATTTGTTAGTTGGTAAGTTAATGTTTATAATAATCAAAATAATAGAAAATACAATTGTTGTAGTTATTCCCTTGTTGATATGCTGTATATAAATTTTAGGAAGATGTTAAAACCCTTTTAAGAAAATGCTAAAAAATGCTCCTAATACATATAGGCTAAAAAGTTAAATATAAAAAAATCTTATTGGCAAGCATGGTCTCAACTTTTTAAATGTTAATTGTTATCTCTAATATAAAATTATTATTTTCTACTTGTTATTATTTTGCCGACAATTATCAAATTTTAGAATTATTATTATATATGAAAATTAAAATGGTTAAACTAGTGTCGCCCACAATAATAAAAGATAGTTTTATTTTTCTTTTTCCAGCATATGGCATGAGTGATCACACGCTACTGCAACGCTCAAGAAATCCCAACTTGTCTTGTCCTCTCTCTCTCTCTCTCTCTCTCAAAACTACATTATATATCTATCATCATCAAACACAAACCATAGATAATACAACCTACATTTTCTTCCATTACCTAATTACATCAAACCCTTTTTACTGTGGCGAGAATTTTCAGAATGGTAATTCATTCTCTATCTTAAATTTCCATAAAGTTTTCATTTTTTGATGTTGGTTACTAATTAGGGGTTTGAATGGAATTTTAGGTGGTAGCTGCAGGTTCTAAGTTCAGTTTAAGAAGAGGAAACAGTGGTTCGTGTTCTTCTAATAATGTTGTTATTAATGAAGAACTTTCTAGAATTAATAATAAAACTGTTTCTTTTTCTCAAGACCCTTCTTGTGTTTCATTCACTACTTTCAACATCCTTGCTCCTATTTACAAAAGGATTGATCCACAGGTTTTGTTTTCTTCTTTTTACTTGTTGTTATGTTGTCAAACATGTCTTAAAGGGTGTGTTTTTGTAGTGTTTAATCATGTTTTTTATGTTGTGTGTTTTGTTTTTTAACAGAATCAAGGACTTAGAGAAAGTGACTTCAGATCATGTTGGTTAGCTAGGAATCAAAGGATTCTTGATTCATTGCTTTCTGAATCGTCTTCTATTATGTGCTTACAGGTAGCAGATTTTGTCCTTTCTTGACTCATTACTTTCAGAAATTTGAGCAGTGTCTCTTGTAGTTTGTGAAATAGCGGATATAGTGGCGCTTGGCGCCATTTTAGAAAACTGCTATTGTTCTGTGTGTTGTCAAATAACGGCTATAGCGGCGCTCTAGCACCGTAGAGCATAGCAGAATTTGAACAAACCACTATTTTCTGCGATTGACTAGTTATAGTTCAATCTATATCATTCACTGTTTTACTTTTGTCATTCGAGTTGTTACTCACTCCATGTTGTCATTCATGATGTTTGTTTCACTTGTAGGAATTTTGGGTTGGAAATGAAGAACTTGTTCACATGTTTGAGGAGAGACTTGGGGATGCTGGTTATCAACTCTTCAAGCTTGCTCGAACCAACAACCGCGGAGATGGTAAGAATGTGAAAATAACTTTCATCCTACTTCTCATTTAAGCATTTTGGATTTTTAACCAAAGTATGACTTATTAGTGATTAATGCTTCATGCGTTAGTGCGGGAATGTTTTGAATTTTGAGCAAGGTTTTAAATTGCTATTGCAGTCATGGTTCGCTGATATTGCAGCAAATTGAGACAAATATAGTTGACGTGGCCGCATACTGCAATTTAAAACCTTGGTTTCAGTTTTTTCACTTCATGATCTAAAATCTATGTTTCTTGAAGTAATGTTGTTCTATTACTCAAAAGCCCGCATTTATTATGAAGGTTTGCTGACTGCTATACATAAAGAATACTTAAGTATTGTGAATTATCAAGAGTTGCTTTTCAACGATTGCGGTGACCGTGTTGCTCAGTTGTTACATGTTCGATCAGTTAATCCCATTTTACAAAACCAAAAAGACAGTGTTCACCAAGAGTTTCTGATTGTGAATACTCACTTGCTATTTCCTCATGATTCAAGTCTGTGTATAGTGAGATTGGATCAGGTATGTTAATTGCCAGCAATACAAAATCCTTTTTTTTTTTTTCTTTCTTTTTTCTTTCTTTTGTAGCTTTCAATCCTAAAATTTTGCTTTCCATTGCCATCTTGTAGGTTTATCAAATATTAAAATATGTGGAACAGTATCAGAAAGAAAATAGGCTCAAACCAATGCCTATTATACTTTGTGGGTGAGTTTATTGCTGTTTTTCCTGTGATGTTACTATCTATGAAACACTAACATAGACAAGGATACTGCATTGACACTGACTTGTCATGCTGACACATCAACACTGATAATAATTTGGGAAATTGAAATAATTGAATGGTACCACGTGTGCCGGTGTCATGCAAGTGTCGGACACCAACACATGTTGGACACTGGACATGTCTTCAATCTGAAGAGTGTCACTGCTACATAGGTTACTATTATATGTTAAGTTCCTACATTCTATGTTTAGTGCATAGGTTACTATTGCTACTGAATCAAATGTCCTTATAGTGTGAGCTTCGTGTTCTATCTATTGCAGTGACTGGAACGGAAGCAAGCGTGGGCATGTTTACAAGTTCCTAAGGTCACAGGGATTTGTATCATCATATGATATAGCAAATCAATATACTGATAGTTATGCAGATGCACACAAGGTAAATATCTCGCTATTAGTTTATTGTACTTGTGTTTCAATTGTTTAGAGCATAGTGTTAACAGGTTTTTGTTTTGCTTGAATTTCCTATTAAACCAGCAGTGGGTTAGTCACAGAAATCATAGAGGAAATATATGTGGCGTTGACTTCATTTGGCTTTGCAATCCTAACCAAGCGCGTAAGCCTTTGAAAACAAGTTGGTCTGAAGCTGTATTTAGTATACTGAAGGTAGTTGTTACTCACTTACTCACCCAGTTTTATATATTTTTGGTTGTCTTTTCTTTGTATTTTCACTATTTTTAATTGTACTTTGAATGATTAAACATGCAACTTAAATTCTATGAAGCATATGACACACTCACACACATAAGAAATAATGCCCATATATTAGATTTTCATAAAAGATTAATTATCTTACATAAGTGACTTGTTTTTGTTCATTGGCGTGATCTTATAAACATAATATATATAGATGACTCTATATGAAGCAGTGTTGTTAAATAGCAGCTATAGCATTATACCATAGTGTGAGTTGACCAAATTGTTATTGTCCTGCGATATGCTATCTAGTATCTAGTACAAAATGTTGTCAAATAGAGGCTATAGCGATAGCACATTTGCATTGGGGAATTTGAACAAACTACAATTTTTTGCAATCCGTGATTCACAAAATTGATACGAGGTGCTGATAGCCATCCTCTGTTGTTGATTTGAGGTTTTACTGTGGTATTATTGTTTCTAAGTGCCAACATCTCTGCTATTGGGAAGCATAATAAAAATTTCTGGTTAACTTAGAGAGTTATAATGTCCAACTTATCTAGACTGGAACAATTCATTAGTTCCTTGTACTTGATTTTACATGGACCTTCATAATCATAAGACTCCTTTTCTGTTGTGAAGAAGTAATGAGAATATATTTGCAGTATAGATTTTGCTCTGATCTAATGCTATTTCTTTGTTTAATTTTTCCTTTTCCCCCTTTTTCTTGTGGATTTCAGTTCCAGCTTCGAAAGGCGTCATTGTCTGAAGATGATGCATTTACCTTTCTGAAGGGTGACAACTATGCTGATTCTTCTGTGACATATTTTAGTTTTTCTGAAGCCCTCCGTCAGGTACTTCATATCGTCTAATATATAGCGATATAAAATTCCAACGTCAACAGATAACGAGTTTGTAGCTTAATTTACACAATAGCCTCACCATCTTATAACTATCACAGGTAAAGTTATTTGGTGTGCCTTATGGATTATGCTTTCAACAGTTGCAAGATCTATGGAATCAAGCTGATGTAGATGGAAATGGTGTCATCGACTTCGAAGAATTCAAGGTATATATACTGCATGTCTTCACTTTTGTATGACTTCTCCTCATCATTGTATTATGCGCAAATCAAAAATCTGTTCCCACTAAAATTCCGATAGTTTTAACTTGCCTTCTATATGCCCTATGCATTATGCATCGGGCTTGAATGTTAAATTTTTGCAACAAAGATCATTAGTAATACCAACATCTATGACACTTATCTTTTATTGTATAATAATGGTGTGATAATTGACTTTGTGCAGAAAAAGATTTGGAATTCTACATGTTCAGAGCATGTGTCTGAAAATGTCAATGTGTACGTGAAGGATTCTAATACTGAGCAGGAGCAAGAAACCATTGGTTTTAAGGTGAAGAACGCAATGTTGTTTCCGCGTGAAATGGAGAAAGGACTTTGGCCTGAAGATTACTCTCTTTCTGATCATGCTAGGTTAACTGCTGTATTTTCACCGGCAAAGATGTCATGTTCTTCATTATAAGGATTAGAGGTCGCTAATTTGGTTAGCGTCTGGTTTTGATTCCCTTGTGATGGATTATTCGGTCTCTAATAGATGTTTTTCTAGTAGTGATAGGCCATATTGGAACATTTGTTTCTCTTTAAATGTTCACTTTTAGTATAAGTTTGAATATGGGCGTAAAAATGGAAATGAAAAATTTATCGACGAGCCTTCAATACAATTTTACAAACAAAACTAATAATTTTTCATTTTCATTTTTAGCCCTCATACCAAATGTGGCATTAATTTGTCTTGTAAATGATTTTGTGAAGTCAGAGAGTAGTGTATAATTGTAATTAAGGCGACACTTATGGTACACTCGTTTTTTATTGGCGTATCGATGCTTCGTATGTTTCATCTGTTAGATTGGTTTATCAATTTTAGGATTATACCAATCTAACGTCTTAAACATACGCAATATTCGTATACCAATAATACCCGACAGATGCACCATAACTGCCACCCAGTAGTTTTGGTGAGCCCTAGCCATGTTTTTATTTTGGCAGTGGGAGAACAATTCGAAGATACTTTTGCAGTGTCACAAATGGTCATGTTTCTGTCTCATTTATTTTGTTAGCCTAGTAAATATTATTTTTCGAGCAAAATCATGTAATACTGTATGCAGATAAAAGTATACAAAAATGCTTAAAATAATACTGTATGTTTTTTTTTATTATCCTGCATTCATAATATTTATAAGTATTATTATAATTAAATATAAAAAATAAGTAATTATAATTTATGAAAGAATCAGGTAATCTAATCATCTTAAACCAATACATATTAATTTTATTCGTTTTGTATGAATGTTTTAATTTATCATATGAAGCCAAATCAGATATGTACCAGTACATCCTTAAAAAAAGAAGATATGTACCAGTACAATATGCTTTAATTTTTTCCTTTATACTTTTTTTTAACTTAATATACTTATTTGGTCACTATTATAATAAAAAATTTGTCTTAAAGAAAATTATAAGCAATTTTTTTATATTCATTAAACATCTTATTTATTTGGTTTATATTATAAACTAGATACATTAAGTTATTCAATGAACTTGAAAAAGAAATATTTACTAAAAATTGACTAGATATAAACCACCAAATTGGTTTCTATCTTGGTAAGTCGCTCTCAACTTACTTTTCGACTCTATCAATATTTTAAATTAAGTCTTTATATTTGTTAATTATTTTTCAGTTAAGTCTCTCTTTATGTTTTCTTGACATGTTAGATACTAACACATGGGTTTTACAGAGAAACGCTTGACAAAGTTGGAGATTGTTTTGAAGTATTGACGGTGTCAAGATTAAATTGAGAGTGGTCATTTACAAAAGACAACAAAGACCAATTTGATAGTTTACACTACTATTAAGTGACATAGTTTAACCATAAACATTCAAATAACATATTTTGAAGTCTGTTTTTTTTACTAATTTATAAAAGCAAATAGTAACATATAAGATGTTAGATTTATTTCGATAAATATTTTTAAAATATCAAATTTTATAATTTTTATTAATAAATAATTAAAAATATTTTGATCAAAATTATGTATTAATATGTACCGAAACAATTAACGGTGTCACATAATATAAGACAGGCAGAAGTATTAGTTTTCTTAACGATCAATTTACTTGGAATTATAAACCTGCACTGCACCCAATTACAAGGACTAAAAGTCTAAAACTTAAGGCAAATGAAATAAATGTCATAATCTATAATACTACCTTCGTCCCTATATATAAGACCCTTTTGCTAAAATCACGAGAATTAAGAAAGTAAATATTTGTATTAAAGTTGTTTGTAATCACTATTGTTTTTACAATCATATTCTTAAGAGAGATAATTAGTTTATGTTTTCCATATACTATTTATTGTTGATTGAAGAAAAAGATGTATAATAAATAGGAGCATGTATGTAAAAGAATAATTAATGTAGTTGAAAATAACAAATGAGTCTTATAAAAAGGGATAATTTTTTTTAAAGATGGTAGTACTATTCTATATTGTCACGATCTTTTAATCAGTGCCAGCAGCCGTTGGGAATAAGTTTGTATCTTGAAAAAAGAGCTGAAAATCGATTGACTATAAAGTTGGACACAAGAATGAATTACTCTATCGTAGTCAAGTCATTGTGTAACTAACTACGATAGTGGGGAGCATAACAAACACCAAAGTCCAAAATAAAGCAAACTAACAAGCATCTATAAAACGTCAAAGAAATGAATATTCTGCTTTTTGTAGGAAGAGACTCGAGCAAATAATTTGACATGGTAGGCCAAGAATGAATTCTTGGGATCAATAATAATTAATTAATATTAAGGATGTTTAGAGTCTAAGAGTCCGTTTGGTGCACATGATAAAGAGGTATGATATGATTAGAATATCATATTCTGACTCAATCCGTTGTTTAGTGCACCAATATAAAAGTATAAGTTTAACCTGTTTCTAATCCTATCCTATCGAACCTTTGTAATTTTTATCCTTAGTTTTAGGTGGGTTAACAACATGATAGGATAAAACTACATACGCGTGTTTTCTGTATCTTCCAAAACCTTTCTTCAACTCCCACCTGCGGCTATACTACTCCACTGTTTTTTTCTTCTTTCCCACGATAGCCATTATTCTGTTCCACATTATTATTTTCCTCTTCGTTTTTTCTTCAATTTTTTTTTAACAATTCACTTCTTTTGTGAAATCGATCTCTTCTTTTGTTTCAATATTTTTTTCCTAATCTATTTCCTGCTTTTTGTGTTTGGATTTTGTTCAAGACCCAATCTTTTTCCCAATCGATTCACAGTATTATTTTTCATTACTTTTCCTAATCTCTTGTTACAATTGTTATCATGATGATCCACTTTTCGGGCAAAATAAAAAACTAATGATTTGAAGAAGGCAAATCACAACTCTACGATCTCTTGTTACTGCCTTCTCATGATTTCATTTCTTATATAATTAAAAAAAAAATTATTGTCACTATCATATCCTATGACTTGTTAACCAAACATGAGATATGATAAGTGTTATCCTCTCACTATCATATCATATCCTTATTCAGCTCTTTATCATATCATGTTTTTATCCTATCATGCGCACCAAACGGACCCTAATTAGATTATGTGTATGTATGTTACTACCCCAAAAAAAAAAAAAGATTACGTGTATGTAAGTGTAAGTTAAAAACCTTATATTTGATGGAAAAAGGATTGATGTATAAGCGAGAGAAGTAGGGGTTGAGTGGTTTAATTGGTTTAAAGAAAAATGTTAATATAGCAATTAATATACTAACATTTAACATTAAAAAAAATAAGTAAAAGAATTTATATATCTAATGTTTTAAGATTTTACCTCAAGATATAATGGCCAAACTCATTTGTGTGATTATTCTTGATCTAATGTGCTGGTTCATCATAAAGTTTTAGGTTTCTCTAAAGTTTCAACAAGGAATATCTTTTGGATTCAAGAGCAAGAATAAGTACTGATATATTTTTTTGAAAGAAGTACTAATATATTTGTTGTTAGCAAAATGTGATACGAATTCGTGAAAGATCAAAGGTTTGAATGTTAAAGTTCAATGTGAAAAAAATATATTCTCATGACTACTTTTCAATATATTCTCACTTGTGTTTGAGGGTATACTCTTAGTTCATTATTATAAGAAAAAAAACTATATTTTTTATAATTTATTGAAAAATTGATGTATTTGATCTATATTATAGATCAGATACATCAGTTATTCAATAAATCTAAAAAATGGTTTTTAGTTATAATAGGTATTGTTTTAAGGGGAAAATACATATGACTATAATGTTTTATCATATTGTTGATTTTTTTTTTGGTATTTCATATTCTTCGAATTTTGTTGTTCACACATTGGTGGAATTTTAGGTTGTTACTTGATATTATTATCTGGATTATTTTTTTAACTTTGATCATGTTATTCTTATGCTCTTACATATGATTGTAAGGATTTGCTTTGATTTTCTTTTAAAAGCTCTTATGTGAAGTTATCTAAATGACAATATAATACAATTGCTCATAGTCTAGTTAGATAGCTATATGTCACGCACCCCTAAAAAAAAACTATATGTCACGTTATTCGTTAGTTTTTAAATTGAAATTTCAATATGCATCGAATATTTGATTATTTAAATACCCAAATTGTAACAAAAAAAATAAAAATACACCAATCATACTGACCAAAATTTAAGACAAGTGAAAAAAATGACAGAATCTATTTTGTTACAAATTCTTCATTGCTAGTAAATTAAAAATGATTTTTCACTTGGGATATCATAAGCTTAAATGATTTTTTTGGACAAAAATGTCACAAGCTTAGATGATGATATCATGAGAATAAATCAATGATGTTATAAGTACGATAGTGGGGAGCATAACAAACTAGCAAAAGAAAGCAAAACAAGCATTATAATTTGACCGAGAGATATTCTTCTCTTTGTAGTAAAAGACGAAAGGTTAACAACAAAAATAGTACTAAAATGACATTGAGGAGCATACATTAAAGATCCAAGTCAATACCACCTGACCAATCTAAGAGAGTTCTATTAAATTAAATTGTTAATTTAAACTTAACCGATCTTCTTAACTACTCCAAATTAATTTTATTCATTTTGGTTCCACTAGTGAAGTAACCAAAATTCATTTTAGATGTGTAGAATTGATTTTAACATGTTTGGTTTTTCTAGAGTTGAATTGATGAAATATATTGTTCAACTCACTTTTACATAAATTTATCAAAACATAAATTACTTTACCTTCAACTCAATTTTAAATAGAATCAATTTTACATAATCAATCATTTTTTTTTTAGGAAACATAATCAATCAACTTAGTATTAATTTTTCTCCCTACAGAACCAAATGTACATTTATGGCCAAATATCACGTTTGGTCCTTTTAGTTTGACAGAATTCTCAAGTTAGTCCTTTAATTTTCAAAAGTTTCAAACAGGTCATTTTAGTTGATAAACTATTTCATCGTTACCTCTGCTGTCAGTTAATAATTAATTGATGGATGTAGTCGTTAAGTTGTTGACTTGGATCAAAACGTTGTCTTTTAAAAGCTCCAGGGTGTCAAAACGTTACGTTTAATGGTCACAAATATCATTTTAGCACTATAAATGTCGTTTAATAGTGCTAGAAAGACATTTGTTGTTGTAAATAGTTGCGTTTCTAGCACTATAAATGATCATTTGTGACCATTAAACGTAGCGTTTTGACATCCTAGAGCTTTTAAAAGGCAACATTTTGATCCAAGTTAACAACTTAACGGCTACATCAACATCAGTTAAATGGATACTGACAACAGGGGTAACGGTGAAATAGTTTATCAACTAAAAGGACCTATTTGAAACTTTTGAAACTTAAATGACTAACTTGGGAATTCTGTCAAACTAAAAGGACCTAATTGAAACTTTTGAAACTTAAATGACTAACTTAGAAATTATGTCAAACAAAAAGGACCAAAAGTAATATTTGACCTTTATATGATCGTTTTAACTTAAAATCAGACACTGCTGGAAACTATGCTTTAATTAAACCTAAAACAATCTAGGCTTTAAATTTCCCTTTACATTTCCTCTTTTTTTTTTCCCTCCCATTTTCTTAAGAATCCATTTTAACAACAAATTAAAAACCTACAGCAAACCAACAAATTAATTGATGTATTGATCTATATTATTAATCAAATACATTAATTATTAAATAAATCTGATAAATAGATATTAGCTTATATTTGAGATAGAGTGAAATACTAAGTTTCTAAACCATTTGATCGATACATATGAAAAAATATTTATTAAAAGAAATCAATCTACCAAACAAATCTCAATTATCATGTGTGATTAACCTTTGGAGCTGAGCGCCAATGATATTTTATGTTCACAAAAATCTTCACCCAATTGTACGGCCAAGACGTAAGGCAAATAGAATTTATGTTGTCACAATATTTCAATCAGTGCTAGTAGCAGCTGGGAATAATATTGATTGAGTTTGACTAAAAATTCGGGTAGAGAATGAATTAGCTCAATCTTAGACTAAGATGATGTGACTAACTACGCTAGTGGGGAGCATAACAAACCACAAAAAGAAAGCAAATTACAATCAGTCTAATTTGATAATGACATTAGTTAATATTCAGCGCTCTTTCTTTTGGTACATGTTATGATGTTAATATTTTGTTTCTGATAGGAAGAGACCAGAGCAAACAATTGACATGGTGGGCCAAGGATGAATCCTAGCTATCAAAATTAGTAATTATAGTATGAGGATGTTTAGAGTCTCATTCTTGAGAGATTATTTGTTTGTTTAGTGTGAGTTATAATTATCATATTGAATGAAAGAGTAGAGATCGATTAACATATATATTATAATTGTGAGTGAATCCATGTTATATTAGTTAATTTTTTAAAACAATATAAAATAAATTCTCACACCAAACCTTATACAAGAATGTACACCAACAAAAACCTTATACAAGAATGCCCTGTTGTGGGATGTCCAATCAAAACAATTTGCTGAAGCAAATTTTCTTACCCAAAGTCTTCTATACATTTAATGCAAGATTGTGGTGAAACTTCTTATTTTTGGTTACTTTTTAATGGAATGCTTAAATGTATATGAGACTTCATGTATGAAAATTTGCCTCAACAAATTGTTTTGATCAAATATTCCACATGCATGTGGGTCCTACACAATGTTCACCAACTTGAACTAAATATCCTTATCTACAATAGTGAATCCACATGCCTTGATGAGAGAGGTAGTATAGCTCATATGTTTGATCATGCTCTTATATTTTGATATTCACATATTGGTTCTTTTCTCATGTTGCAAGATATATGCCCTGTCAGAGTAACTATGACGTAAGCTTCATTTGATGATATATTTTAATTTCAGTTTCTTTTAAGAACTCATGAATTTTTCTAATACAAATGCTCGTAGTCTAGTTAATATAACTATATATCATACTATTCCTACGTTTTTTTAATTGATATTTTAATATGCATTGAATCTTTGATTATTAATGAAATATTGCGAACTTTTACTTAAAATCTAATTAACCATAAAATTAAAGCATTGACTATGTTTGGTTCTACTATGAGAAAGATAAATTTTGAGTGAATTTCTTACGGCAAAAATGGAGTTTGAATACTGATACATGTTTCGATATCTTTTAACTGAACAATAAATTAAAGTGTAAAATTTGAAACTACAATTTCTAACTTCAAATAGAATCAACTTTCAACGTAAAATCAATTATACACTCGACGAACCAAACATATTAAAGTCATCAATTTAGCACATGTTTGGTTTTACAGTGGACAAAATTGATTTTGATAGAATTATTTTAACAAAATTGATTTTAGATAAAAATGATTTGAACTTAATTGATTTATGTTTAGATACATTATCCTTAAAGTGATTCTTATCAATTCATGTTGTTTGGATAGTTTGGGTCAAAATTACTTTTAGATGTATAACATCTAGAATTAATTTTAACTCCTTCAAATGTGTAACCAAACATACACTTCATCTAGTAACCACCTAACCCACGTTAGCTTTTGCTACTTTTTCTTAAATGCATGTTTGGTATTACGATGGATTTGCCAAAATCTTGATAGATTATTGTGATTTTTTATCCTGTAAATACATCTCGATTGCTCAACTGTTTTGGTGATCTCAGGAGGTTTAGATGCCAAATTGGTTGCTAGAGGCAGAACCCTTACGGAGAAACAATTTCGTTAAAAGACAATTTTAAGATTCAACAAAAAAATTATTTTCAAGTTTCTTTTTTTAAAGATATCCATTGTCATCTCTACACAATGTCCAATCTATCAATTTCAACATTTGTCACTTGAGTTAGAACTTTTGAACTCTATAATTGATTTATTCTCCCATAAAAATATAAAAGACAAATGCTTTATAGATAAAATATTTTAAGCTACCCATTACACATAGAGTGGTGATCGGTTGACCATCATAGATATGTCACACATCTCTTCTACCATCACATACAAATGTGACATATGGTTATGTAGCCCTCACCATCTCACATAATACTCTCTTTCATATAGGGTGAAATTATTTCAATATCATTTTATGGAAGTAGGATGTCATCATAACATTGTTGTTACACTTAATAGTATGCAGTTATTAATCATAAGTCATAATATGACGATAGAGACTCGTAACAACTTGGTACAAAAGTTTCATAGTGCATGAATTTCGTGGAAAATGGGAGTTGATGCTGTGGAAGATTCTTGTCATATAATTCTTTTCTTACGCGGTAAATGCTTTAGAATGAGCAAATCCACTTCATTAAGTATTATCCAAATATACATATACTACGTAAAATCGTACATTCTCTTGGTGACCAGTTTCACACATAATTAGTAAATTAGTAAAAGAGACAAAAAGAAAATAAAATTTCCTTAAAAAAAAAAGAAAATAAAATTAGGAAGAGTCAAAATTAAGCATATCTATCCTATAGTGACTAAATTTCGCTCAAGTTTTATCCAATTTTCCCCGTCCTAAGGAGCCCGTGGGATTCAACTAACTTGAATTTTTTTATACATGATCTAATTTTCAAAAAATAATATATAACTATTTTCAATTGTATTTGTATGATCAAATTAATAATATGAATATATAACTCTCATTTTATTATCTTTGAATTTGTATTTACATCAATACTAGATAAGATATACATTTATATAATCAATATATTAAATACACTACATGTTTTTCCATAATATCCACACAAAAAAATTTAATACTTCTGGCCCTAATCATAAGCCATTTCTTAAAAGAAAAGTATCACGGATCCAATAAGTCTGAATGCAATTTACTAAATACATTAATTATTTTTCTCCAACTATATATCCTTAATAATAATATTATACAAAATAAATAAATATTGAACACACATATATACACACAAGAAGATCGAGTACTATATCCATTAAAAATAAATAAGTTTTAGTACCAAAATTATTTACAATTTATAAGCACAGTGACAAACGTTTAGATGAAATTACACAAACCATTTTTAATTTAACTATGGTCTTGACTTCAAACTCAAGCTTAAACATGCAATAACATCAAAAACCTACTGTTTGTTACCCATTTAAATTCCACAAGAATCGATGTATTAATTTTTATAATTGTGTGTAGAATAACATGGTTTACATCAAAATAAATATGTATCTAAGAAGCACGGATACGGACACGGACATGCTAACACCGTTATTAATTTGAGAAAATAACATAATTCTGTGTAATATATGTGTCGGTGTCAGACATGACACATATCTGACACCGGGACACACCTAATCTGAGGAGTGTCCCCCTTTGCTAAGTAGATGTGTACACGTTATTTATATTATTTTATATTTGAAAAGTGTTGAATCAACTATAAAAAGGAACTGGGATAATAGGTGATCAGCAACACAGGGTAGTACTAGACAGTTTCCTTCCCATATTTTGTTTTTGTTGAGCTAAAGCCAAAACTAGCCTATGATATTATGATCAACCTCAAAACTCTCACACACACTATTTCCAGCATTACAAATTCATGCTTTAGCTTCTGAACTCTGAGCAATCACCACTTTCTCTCTCTCATTTTGTTATTACAAAAACCAAAACAAATTTCAAAACAAAACAAGACAAAAAAACAGAAACAGTCAATGACAACCTTATTTCCTCCGACTCTTGACTATGTTCCTGTTGGATTCAGATTCCGACCAACAGATGAAGAGCTTGTAAACCACTATCTCAAAAACAAGTTACTTGGTAATGATTCCATCGTCAACAATGTTATAGCTGAAGTTGATGTATGCAAGTATGAACCTTGGGACTTACCAGGTAAAAAAACCAAACAAACCCCATCATTATTTTCTCATAAAAATGCAACCTTTTTAATGTTTTTCATCTTTTTCAGCTTGTTCGGTTGTAAAATCAGATGACCCAGAATGGTTTTTCTTGTGTCCTATTGAATACAAGTATGCAAAGAGTAAAAGGTTTAAAAGGACAACAAAAAATGGTTTTTGGAAAGCTACTGGAAAGGACCGGATGATTAAGGTTAGGGGTAGCAATAATATTATTGGGATTAAGAAGACACTTGTTTACTATAATGGTCGTTTTCCTGGTGTTAAAAGCAGCTGGGTGATTCATGAGTATCATGATACCACCTTTGAAGATAACCAGGTTTGTTTTGTTACAACAAAGGTTTTAAATGAGTTTATTTGAGTTATTATTTATTTATTTAAATGAGTATGACAAAACATGAGTTTATTCAGGATTTACTATTTTCCTATCTGATTGGCTGTTCCGAAATTTTATGTTTATTGGATTCATTGTTTGAAATTTTGAGTTTTGAACCCTTTTTTCTTTTGGTATCATATTTGTTAGAGGAGCAACTAGTAATAGCAGATTAAAGAAAACACAAATCACAAACAACGGAACATGATCTTTTATTTACAAAGACTGTTTTTGAGATAAAGTTTTTGTTGAAATGTTATTTTGTTGTATGACACACCATACCAAGTCACTCTTTCAGTTTTTGAATTTTAATAGGACTGTTGAAGAAATAAGTTTATGATTTTGAAGCATTAGTTTGTTTTGTCTTGGTATTTATTTGTATAAATTCCATAAAATAAATGCTGATTATCATCCGAAATTTTGTAGAGGACTTTTGTTTTATGTCGCTTGATGAAGAAAGCTGAGAAAAAAGCTGAAAAGGAAGCTGATACAGATATATGTGATGAAGGGGAGCCAAGTAGACGCATGAGTTCCGATGATGAAAATCGAGAAATTTTTGAAGGAATTCCTGATGTAAGGAGTTCATCCTTGATAAATGATTAATAGAAATTTTGCAAACAAAGTTTTGGCTTTAAACCTTTCTACATGAAACTTGCTGAGCAATTTTACTTGTTTTATAGGTGAGTGATACTTTGGCAGAAATAAATATGGAATCAATATTTCAGGCACAGGCAGAAAAATACCTCCCTTCAATCTCTGAAAATGAGCAGGAAGTATCCATCCCAAACTCGCCACTTCACGATGCCTATTTTAGAAATGACAACATCATTGTTCAAAGTCTGTTTGAAACTATTGAAGAGGAAGATAAGTTCGTCAATTCAATGATTACTGACGGGGATTTGGACAACGGTCATGTCCAATCCGAGTCGTTGAAAATGGTCTACTATGGAAGCAGTGACACAGATGCTGAAGTAGTCTCTACGCCGGTAAATATATATTGTTCAAAGACCAAATGATATTAAAGTGTGTATCTGTTATTAGTGAACCATCCATTTTGGTGAAATGAGTTTTACGTTTACCACATTTTAGCAATGCTAGGTGATTTTCTTTTATAGATTGTGAAATAGTACTTGGATGAAATAACATGTCTAGGTTGAGTTAGTTTTGATGTTTTTCTTTAATAGATTCAGAAGTACTCTTTTCTTCATACTGTGATGTGGCTGTTATTCTCTTCCTTTTGAAATGCTCCTAGAATGAACTTTCATAATGTTTATTTTCTTCTACAATTTTACAGTGTGGCGATATTCTTGATACTTCAACGACATTTCTTGAACATCCTAGTTCAGGCGAATACTATGCATCAAAATTGTTGAAATCAATGCATGGTAATGTTCATGGAAGCACCTGTTTTCTATCTTTTAACAATGGTGAAATCGAAGACAACAATGAGAGTACCTTCCGAGATGATTTTGGGGGATTAGAGGCATCCTCTTGTGATTCAACTGCAGATATACCTTTGGAGATGATTAATTGTATTGAAATTTCTAGTTCACCTTCCACTCTAAGAAAACGCAAAAACCAGTATCATCCAAGACCAGCCATCTTCATGTCAAAAAGAGCTGCTTCAAGACGATCTTGAGGTATAAAAACCAAGCAACTGAACTAAGAATGAAGAAGCCTATCTTGATCAAATGATTCATTTGAAGCAAATTTAATTCTAACATATTAGACCATGAAGTGTTAGCTTAGTGGTAAGAGTTTGATTTTATAACCTCAAGAGACAATAGTTCAAATTCCTGTAGGAACAGTTGTAAAATGGTCATTAGAACCACTTTAATTAATGATAATTTCCTTATTCCTCAATTTTAGTTTTTGAACATACCAATGATAGTTACATGCTAAATACGGTTTATTGTGAACTTCTGATAAAGAATTGCTTATTGTAAGATCAGAAAATCAGTTTAGTAGCTTATTGTAATATTGAGACTCTGCATAGAGAATGTGACTAAATTTTTCTTCGAAGATTGTTGTCACCATATTAGTTTATTAGCCCAAATTTGTCCTTCTATATTACTACTTTAGTTTTCTGTAAAGACAATTGTGATGACATTTAAATGTTTGAGGGATTAATTTGGTGATCAATTTAGGGTCTTAAAGTTTGCACAATGTGAATATTGAAGGTAAATAAATTTATTTTGTTTGATGAATTTAGAATGTCTCTTTGAAGACGAACTTTGTTTTATTGTAAGTTGCATCATTGTAAGGCCATGTGATTTCTATCTAGTGACACAGAAAAAGTCCAGAAGCAGTGTTATTGGTTTTGAAGAAGGGGAAGATGAAGAAGTTTCCTTGGTGCCAGAGTAGTGATTCTTGGAATCCTATAAAGTATTCTAATTGTCGGAAAGTGTTTTTCAGCATGAATTGCATTAAAGAAAGAGTATATGATTATCTGTGACATCATTATCTGCTGTGAGTATATGATTAATTTTTTGCTTGATTTTGTTCTAACTGTACAGGGTCATTTGTTATCAACATTGTATATGATAGACTATAGTATTTGGAAAATTCTGAAGCTTGGATATTTGAAAACTGTGCTATGATCTGCCTTACAGGTTCTGGCTTTGATTTCACATCACACTTGTTCTACTGCTCACGCGTCCTCTGCTATCAGATCTTTGTTTTGTGCTTGTATTTGTTTTAATTTTGCTGCCATATCAGCAATTGCTGCCATCGGCTCTCCGTTTGTTGTTCATTATTGAAACAGAATGATCAGCACTTCTAGGGTGTCCTCTGGTTGGACTCTCACCGATGAAGCAACAGATCATGGTGCGCCAACTGAGGAAGAAGACATACTACAATCAAGCATTCAAAAGATTGATGATATTGATAGTGGCAACACTAAATGATCCTGAAAGAGATTCTTAAAGAGAAACTTGTGAACAATTTTTGTTCACGATCTCAAGCGAGACAGAAAATCCAATGAAGAAAAGACGCAGGATGATAATTGGACTAATGTAACACTCGATGAAGCTAAAATGATCTTCTGGAGAATTATTCCCTCCATCCATGTGTCTAGTGTACTTGAAATATAATGCAAAAATTTATATTTCAATAAAATGCAATGCATAGCAAAATGAACCAATGCCCTATTGAACATAAATGGCACTGAAGCATCCGCTATCTCTCTACACACACAATACATATCGAATGAGATGTGCAGTAGCCAATACTCATTCAATGTAGGATTGTGTGCTGAAGAGTTTGTTTTTTTATTCTATTGATCACACTGACATAATGGACACATCTTGTCCGTTTGATTAGAGGAAAGGAAAAAGACGATTTTAAACATTTGTTGTCCGGAGAGGATGTGAGCAAAATTCCTGTTGAGCCAATATTAACCCACCTTCAAAAATGAAAATTTGAAGGAGAGAAATTATTTGCTTCAAATTTAGACGTATATATATTTTTATATAATACGATTGAGTATTGCAAAGGCGACAAAACTAAATTTACACACTCCCTAAAAAAAAAAAGTAAACTTACATCAAGGATCTTTGATTTGGTAGGATCAGATTTCTTCAGTAAAATGTATATTTAAAAAAACTTGCATACTATCTATGAAACATATTTGACAACTCGCAATAGCAACTCAATAACCCATCAATTCATTATTTTGATTGATTGAGTCATAAGTGAAGAATTGAGGTTAGAATTTTAATAATAATCAGAATAAAGATGCATATGTTTAGAAGATGAATAATCCTATCCCTTAAGAAGATTAATCTCATGTTTGCTGAATAGAGGGATACCCTAGTGAGTCCATTCCTTTGATATATAAAAAGAAAATCCCATTCAGTTATATTCCAACGAACCCAATAACTTTCCAAACAAGTCTTCTTTTTTCTCTTCTCCTTCAATCAAGCATCATCATCAAGAAAATGAGGAGCTTCTTGATCTTCAACCCATGGATCGTAGTTGCATTCATTGTAGTCCTTCCCGTTCTTCTCTCTCTCAGAAATCCACGAGGAGAACCAGAACCAGAAAACACCATAACACAAACAACTTCATTTTCTTTCTCTTATACTTCTTTTGGTTCAGTGAAGTTAGCTAATACATCTCCATTTGATTTCAATCAAAGAATCAGAGATGGTTCCAATCTTCAATACAATTTCTATAAGGATTCTTGCCCTCAAGCTGAGAATATTGTTCTTTCCGCTGTTGCCGATATTTACTTTGATCATAGAGACCTTGCACCTTCTCTTCTTCGTCTCTTCTTTCATGATTGCTTCATCCAGGTTCCTTTTTCTTTTCTGCTGTTTTTCATGTATTTTGCTTTTGAATCATAAAGATTACTTGCAATCCAAGATTATGAATTTGGTCTTTTTGTGTTTTGCATCCAATAGTAAATGAGTCTTGATTGATTATGAATTTTGATCCTTATACATGTCTATTTCTTGTTGGTTTTGTTTGTTAAATTATCTTCTTGGTTTGATAATGGTATTCATTTTCTGTTCTAACTACTTGTGATGTTGCTGAATCAGGGTTGTGATGCTTCCTTGCTGTTGGAGGACAATGGTGATAGAAACAGTTCCTATGAGAAGCATGCTATTCCAAATCAAACTTTGAAAGGTTTTGGCAAACTTGACTTGATTAAGGAGGAGGTGGAACAAGCATGTCCCGGCGTTGTCTCTTGTGCTGACATACTTGCTCTTGCAGCGAGAGATTCCGTTCTTTTGGTTTGTTCCTAACATATTTCTTCTCTTAAAAGCTCTGAATTATTCTGATGTGTTTTGGAATTTCTAGCCTGCAAATTAAGGACATGTTTACTTAAAAAAAAAATTTCAGTTTTCATTTTCTAAAATTTCTTTTCGTTTTAAATTGTTAACATTGCGATGGAAAACTTGTATAGTGAATAATTTTGATAGAGAGAAAATACAAGGATAGTTAGGGATATTGCACTTTTAGAATTTCGAAAATTTCTTAAAATGTCGAAGCTAGTTATCCTTAGGGGTATCAATGTTTTAGTAAGTTAATAATTTTTGCACTTATGATATTTATGGACATGGCCATGGCAGGGTGGTGGGCCTTTCTATCCAGTTTTAACAGGCAGACGAGATAGCCTGCAATCGTTTTTTCAGAAGGCAACTGACCAAATTCCAAGGCCTGACAATAACATCATGCACACACTGCACCTCTTTAATCTTAGAGGATTCAACGCACGGAAACAGTCAGCCTCCTCGGTATATTACTTTACACTTATGCATTTGTGATTATAATATGAAAAAGGTTTTTATCGCGGCCGCATTGCAATCTTGTTCTTGCAAACTGTTGACCTGATGCGACCTCAACTGTGGTCACAAAGACTTCAAAAACCATTATGTCGCAGCTGAAATTGCGATCAAACTTTTTATAAAACCTTGAATATGACTAATGAGATCTGTTGGTTTCTTGATAATCTGAAGGTGGACTCAACATTGGAAAAATAGGTTGCGATTTCATTCACCAAAGGCTGTACGACTTTCAAGGAACAGGGCAACCAGACCCGAGTATACCTTTCAATTTCCTCAGTCAGATGAGGCAAAACTGTCCTGACATCATTAAGAATAATGTCAGCAGCAACAGCACGTTTTCGACGTTTACAGTTTCAAAGCCAATGAATGTTCATCACTCTAATAACAAAGGGATGTCATACATGCAAGCATTGTCATCTGTAGTGTCATCTGCAGCATCTTTTACTATGAGAGTTTGTTGAGAGGAAGAGGGTTATTGTTTGCTGATCAACAGCTGATGGCTCAAGAGAAGACAGCCAGATTGGTTTCTGCTTATGCTTCAGATGATGGATCAACCTTTCGGATGGATTTCGCAAGGGTTATGTTGAAATTGTCTAACCTTGATGTTTTGACTGGAAATCAAGGTCAGGTTCGTCTGAATTGCTCTCGTCTCGTAAGCTCTTAAGTGAGTTGGTTCATATATTTCCTTCTTTCTGGTTTAGCAAATTTGTTCCCTTCCTATGTAAGTTTCTCACACACATTTGAGGGTAGTATTAGAGATATAGGTTAGATAGCATTAGTCATAAAGTAGTATATATAGTTGTAACCACCTCATTAGAAGTTATCTCTTATCATTTGTAATATTCACTTTTATCATCAGTAGAAAGACTCTCTTAGTTTTCTCCTCATTCCTTTATTGGATATCATGTTTCCTAACAGGTAGTTTTGGCCATGTATTAAATGTTTGCAGAATTTTGTGGTATTGTGTTAAATCTTTACTCTAGTGTTGCAATAAATATCAATAAATCAAAGTGTTCTGTTATGCCTTATTAAAACTTGGATTCCAAGGTATTGAAGTATATGATAGAAAGAATGGATATAATTTAGCACCTAAATTAATAATTGGCTATAGGTTAATCTCCTCTCACATTGGTATCGTGATGAGTGTGGTCTGATACTCAAAGAACTAAGAGATATTTGAATATCCACTATAGTCCATTTTCATCCATCTTACTTGTAATTGCAAATTGGAATTCAGTTTTTAACGTGAACTTAACTATTCTTCTAAATTAGTCCAAATTGATTTTATACATTTGAAGATTGAAAATATAATTTTTTTTTATTTTCTAAAAAACAATAAACATTACTCACTTAATTAATGTAGGAAAACTAAATAAAGTGAAATAAATTTATATTCAAAATTTTATCATATAGTACGGTATAGTTAAAAATAATGTGTCAAACCAATAATTGATTGATTTAAGTGATATGAGATTTGAACCCCTTAAATAAATGGTCTGAATGTAAAAACTTCATACTATTAATTAACATGGTAATAAACTTCATACACCATTCAAACAGCCCCACACTTTAGGGTTTATATTATTTTCAATTTATCTTAACACACATACACACCCCCAATGGGTCAAGACACAGTCAGATGAAACGATTTGTGATAATAAACTTGAAACTTTCTCCAAAAGACAAATTATTTTTCTAAGTCTTCTTGTACGAAAAATTTGTCATAGTCTTATTTGTTTTTATAAGTTTTTCCAAAAAACTATTTTTCTCAAATTGATTGCAACAACGAACAAAATATGCATAGTTTCCACAATATTATTATATCACTTTACATAAACAATTTTTTATTTTATTTTTATAAAAACTTGAGACTCGTTATCCACAAAATCGTCTCTTTAAACATCAACTTGTTTTTTCAAATGTTAACAAAAAAAAGTAGTATTTCCAAGATTTTTAAAATAATTTAAACATTTTCTCCTCGTGTATATATACAGTTCGGCTTCACCCAAAATCATCCCAAAAAACCTCTTAAAATTATGCAAACGTATTTTAGAAACTTCAAATCTTTAAGTCCTAAATTTTTTTTCCTTCTGATTTCACAGCTTTCTTCAGATTTTTCACAATATTCAACTTCTCAAAAATTGAATTTTTTTTCTTTTTCACAAAACCATCACCTTTATTCACTTGAATCTTTGTACAAAATTAATGGATTTTAATCAACAATTGAAATAAAATGATCAAATTGTTGATCAACTTTTAGCTTACCTAATTTTCAAAATTGAGATTTTCAACTCTTAAGCCAAAAATTCATTTTAACCCTAGGTCTTAGTCTATCTCCATCCTTTGGTTTCATTGAAACAAGTTTTTTACAAAAAGCACATCCATCCACATTAGTGGTAGTCGTGGCCTAAAGAGAAAAGGGAGAGAATTGATTTTTTTTATTAAAATATGTTTATTTGCATATCAATGGTAAGAGGATAATAAAAGAGTAGAAACCTTTGTCAAACAAGCTTAGTTTTAAGTAAAAAAAATGCGGAAGCTTTTAATATTAAAGAATTTTTAGAGAGGAAGTCGTTTTGTGATTTTAAAAGAGAAGGTGAAAAATAGGAATAGATAGGGGAGAAAGAGGGGTTGGTTTTGACGGAGAGAAAAAATTCCAAGTAATTGTCATTGAAGGTTGGATAAATTATTTTCAATTATTTAAGTACAATTTTTAAAAGTAAAATGAGAAAAATGCTACTGAATGAGTTGAGATTTGTTCTATTTAGGAGAAAGATAAACACAAATGAATATTATTGAGATATAGTATTTAATAAGTGTATTTCAATGATGGATCCAACTAATCTTTGAATCAAATTGACAATAGATGGATGATGGGTAAATTGAGCAAATCCGAACTCCTTTTGCGCATTCTTTTTTTATTTTTTAATTAATATTTTTAAGATACTCTCTCCGTCCCAAATTGTAAGTAAAAGACTCCAATCACATTTATTAAGAAAACTAAAACATAAGACTTTGGAGTATAGTTTTTTGTGTTTTCTTTGGAATAAGTTTCATGGCTAGATATAAAAAACAATTTTTATTGGCTATATGTTATGGAGAAAATAGAAGAGAGAATATGTAATTTGCATTTAATTTCATGAGAACAAGCAAAAGTTTTTCTTAGAAAATATGATTTTTTTTTTAAACAAGATTAAATATAATAAAAATTTATCTTTTTTCTTACATTTTAGGATAAAGAAAATGAGTTTTTTTTATATATATTTTGGAAAGGATGGAATATTTGTTAGCATGTAATTTGAAATAATAAGTGAATAAAGAATCCAGTTACGAGAAATTAGAAACCTACACCCAATTATTCGAACTAACAGACCAAAACTGAAGACAAGTGAAAATTAATGACAAAATATGTATTGTCTCATAGTAGTTATCACGGTGAGACATGGTGGGCCATGAAACCTAGTGATAGTTTGTTCAAAACCTAACTAGTACTAAGATAGTAGTAGTGGCTAAACTACCAAAAGTAGGCAAAATACGCATTGGAAATTGACAAAGATACATTCTGCTTTTTGTGGAAAAAGGTGTAGCAAATAATTGACACAGTGGCCAAGGATGAAACCTGGGGATCAAGAAAAAGTTATCATAGTGAGAAGTGTCTTGGGAATTAAGAGCAAGAATAAAATACTCCCTCATCCTATAGGATTTTTTTATTTTGTTTTGTAGACGAGGTAATTTATGAGAGCCATGACTCAATAATTTACTAATATTCTCGATGTTCACATTGGTGCAAGTTTTGGATGGTTGCTAGCTATTATTTGGATGATGAGTTGTCACTAGTATCATGTTACTCGTATTTTCAAGCTAGATTCAAAATTTGTGGTAGAATTTTTATTTTTTTTTATAATGAATGTAATTACATTATTGAATTTGGTGCTCTAACATAGGGACACACATGCTTTATAATTACATGTAAAATAAATTACTTTCAAACAAAAAATATGGAGTACAAATAGGATTTGAGAGTAATATGCCCAAGAGCATGATTGGAGAAGTTTTTAAAATTCCAGGATGTGACTTGGGTGCAGGGGGCAGCATTTGGGTTCACTACACTACTTAGGGTGTGCATGTTCTATTTCCAATAGCATGATTGGTGTAGTTTTTAAATTAATGAAAATTTGCTCTCTCATGGTAAGAGATTTTTTCTTTTAACAAGCTAAAATGGAATTAAATTACCAAAAGTAATTCAATACAAGGTGTATAAAAGAGAATCATTTAAAACAATACAATGTTAGTTCACCGGTGGCGCAAACGCAACCACCGTGGTTTCAGATCCCTTCAAAAAATAAAAAGACTTGATATAGTCATCCACTGATACAGATCAATGTTTTACAACTCAAGAGTTTACCTCAGCTCGTTTTGCCTAGGTAAACTCGACTCGAGAACTCGTACGAGTTTACCTAAAATTAAAATTACGTAGAATTTATTATATGCATGACATATATAAGCTAATATAATATTGTAAATAGACTAATAGTGCAAAATATGTCTTAATTACAAAGACAAATTATATCAAACTACCATAGTAAAACGTTATACTAAACTTATCATCAAAATACAAAAATTAACGCACAAAATCATAAGTTTCATAAGTCTCTAAAACCATCCATAAAACCATCCAAAAAAAGAAAGTTTCACAAGTTCCTAAAGTTGTTAATAAAACTATCTAAAAAATAAACTAGTTAATTAATTTCTTCAAAAGGTCAACAAACACCACCACCGCAACCCTAATCAGCGTCGAAATTTGAATTTCCACCGTCAGAATCGCAACCCTAAATGGTATGTGCTCCTTTTTTCATGGTTTGAGAAGTTAAAGAAGAAAGAAAAAGAAACGTTTCATCTTAGGAACAACGTGTTACTGTAAAGATAACTACTCCCTCTATCCCAAATTATAAGCAAAAAAGACCAACTTTTATTATATTTAATTATGTTTTTTCAAAAAATTATCTTTTTCAAAGGAAAATTAAATGCAAAGTGCATTCAATTTGCTCTCTTTTTTATTTTCTCTATAATCAACTACAAATGAAAATTGTTTTTGCATCTTTCTATAAAACTTATTTTAAAGATAACACAAAAAACTATGTTACAAACTACTATGTTTTAGTTTTCTTAATAAGTGTAATTTTTTTTTGTTGCTTATAATATGGGACGGAGGGAATATTTAGTAAACGTTTCACTCTTTGGGCTTGTAGAAAAGGAATTGGGTTTTGAAAAAATGGCCCCAAAAAAGTATCGATTTTTTTTTTAGGTGTAAACTCGTAAAACTCGGTAAACTCAGTCGAGTTTACCGAGTTTTAACTCGGTCAAACTCGTCAAGCCTTCCGATTTTACCAGAAATCGAGTTTACCTCCGAATTAACACTATTTTGGTACCTAAAAACGTAAAATCGAAGAGTTAACACTCGATTGACGGAACATTGATACATATTCCTTATGAATCAAATACTCACTTTTTAGGGAATACGTTCAACGTTTTTGGCATTTATGTGAAAACGGAAATCTTCCTCCTTTGTCTTTGATTTTGAGTACTATTTGGAGGGAAAAAAAATTGACCCTTGAATGTAAGCCTTTTAAATTTCAAGATGTCCTTCCCCGTCTCAATTCATAAGCAAACTGATTTTTTTTAAAAAAATTATAAACAAAAAAGACCAACTTATATTATATTTAATTATGTTATTTTAAAAAATAATCTTTTTCAAAGAGAAATTGAATGCAAATTGCATTCATTTTGCTAGCTCTTCCTTTTATTTTCTCTATAGTTAATAACCAATGAAAATTGTTAATAAGTGTGAAATGATTTTCTTTTTTAATAATATTTATACAAAAATTAAACACATTAAATACAGCAGTTGTGTATAGATAGGCAAAGAGGGAGTTTCAATGAAAACTCTCAAAAGTGGTCATAAAAAAAAAAAACGAAACTTCTCAAAATATTTTTACCAATAAAATAACAACACTCTGCACGTCAGTATCATAGCCTAGTATTGTACCCAAAAAAAGAAAAGAAAGAAAACCTAATACTGTGACGCAAACACTCTAAACAACTTCTTCTTCTTCAAACAATGGAGACCTCAACTTCAATGCCTATAGGTTATAGATTCAGACCAACAGATCAAGAACTTGTGAGTCACTACCTAAATCACAAGTTGCTTGGTGATGATTCTATTGTCAACAGCATAATAGCTCATGTTCATCTTTTAAACTATGCACCATGGGATTTACCGGGTAAGATAAATATTCTACCTCCTCAATGCAAAAAATAAAATAAAATACATTTTTTCCTACTTTAATGGGGTTATATTAAATGGAGGATTTTTTTTATTTGTTTATTTTATTTTTTTTTGCAAAAAGAAGGTGATTGGAAACTTCCCCGTCAGTGGCGGATCCAGACCCTAAGTCAGGGGGAGCGGTTATGGTGCATAAGGAAATCCTTATGCACCATGCATAAATCCCAACATAATTGTACAGTCATTCATCACCACTGGAAACCAAACAAAACAAAACAAAACGAATCAAACGCGGAAACAAACTGAATCATCACCGTCATTTATCATCATCACCACTGGAATCTTCAATCTCATCATCAACACCGTCGTTCATCATCATCATCGTACCGGAATGCCAAACCCATTTTGTTGTGGAAATGGTTTCTGTGAGTTGTACTCCAAACCCTTTTGTTGTGGAAATGGTTTCCAGAATCTCCAATCTCATCATCAACACTGCCGTTCATCATCATCATCGTACCGGAATGCCAAAACCATTTTGCTGTGGAAATGGTTTCTGTGAGTTGTACTCCAAACCCATTTTGATGTGGTAATGGTTTCCAGAATCTCCAATCTCATCATCAACATCGTCGTTCATCATCATCACCGTCATCGTCACCGTACCGGAATGTCAAAACCATTTTGTTGTGGAAAACCATTAGATGTACTTAATGGTTTCCAGTAGTTGTACTCCAAAACCATTAGATGTATTTAATGGTTTCCAGCAGTTTCCGTGCAGTTATGGTGAAAATCACGAACTCGAATCCACAGTTCCACCTCCAAACCCAGAACCATCACAACCCACTTCAGAACTCCCCAAGAACACGAAGAAGAAGCTAGTGAGACAACAAAGATGGGAAGCAAAGAAAGCAGAGAAGAAAGCGGCGTCGAAGGAGTAGAAGAAGAAGGAAACCGAACGGAAATGAAAGGAATGGGAACAAAGTTAAAACCTAGACCTACACTGTTTGGTTGTTTATCTCTGAAAACCGAGTCCGGATTTTGATTATAGAAGGAATAGGATTTTTAAAAGTGAAAAAAATTGAAATCGGAGCCATTTCCTACTATTCCGGCGGCGGCGCCGCTGCCCTAGGGCGGCCGGCCACCGCGCCGGAGGTGTGTAGAAGATGAAGCTTCATCCCATATCAGTTTCTCAGAGAGAGTGTGAGAGAAAATCTGTTTTTCAAAAGAGTAGAGAGAGAAATGACAAACACAAAATGAAAGAAATCTGATGGTTGTGAAGTGTTTATGCACGGTGCATAAGGAAATGGCTTATGCACCATAACTTTTGCCTAAGTCAGGGGGTGCAAAAATTTCTTACTACAAAATTTTGATTTTTATCTCAAAATATCCACACATCTTAGTCCTCCAAATTATTTTTGCCTACACAATTGGTCTTGTTGTTACATCAATGTTGTTTCGACTTTATTTATTTTATTTTTGTTCAACAATATTTAGAACATTATAAAAAAATAATATCATGAAGATGGCTTAGTGGTTTAAAAACTACAAAAATATTTATCTCATTCTAACATTTATCATTTAGAACTTAAAAGTGTAATATCATCATTAATAAGTAGATAATGATCATATATATAGTCTATATAAAGAGAGAAAAAAAATGCTAACAAGTACTTTAAAGACATGATCTAAAATAGCAAGTAAATGATCATAAAACTTGTATTTTCAATGCATAAAAAATTAAAGTGTTTAACTTTTTTAATGAATAATTTTCTAATTAAAAATCTTTAAAAAGTGTCCTTAATTAATGCACTCGTTATTCGTTAGTGAAACCCAGAAAAGAAGGGATGACAATGGGTATCTTATGGGTAGGGTATTATAATGCCCTTTCCCATATCCACGTTTGTAAAAAAAATACCTGTACCCAAACCCGTACCCTTGTGGGCAGCACCATTAGTGTCCTTCTCCATACCCTATGGGTACCCATGTGCACATACCCGCACCCATATCTGCACTTTAATTATAAAAAGACAATAAAAATATCACAATTGAAATAAAATTATGGTTCAAAATTTTTCGAATCAACTCATAAAATTGTACGAATCGTAGTATTTAACAAAATAAAAAACATCCTTAAAAAAAAATCCAATAGACCAAAACATCCTTCAAAAATTGTATACCAACATGAGATATCGATTAAGGTATTAAGTAATTTTTAGGTTTAGGATTAGGCTTAAATAGTTAAATATATTAATTAATTACACACAAAAAATAAATAAATTATTTATCATATTATATAAATATGTATATACGGGTTGCGGGGCTGGGCAATATAATACCCTTACCCGTATCCATACCCATTTAAATTTGTGGGTAATACCTAAACCCATGAAAGCGGAGTTTTACTCTACACATTGTGGGTATTTGTTTGCAATACCCATCATGTCTGAGTCCAATTGTCATCTCTAAAAAGAAGGGAAATGTTAACTTGTGTCCTTAAGACACAAGTTTAGAAACCAAATGTAGAAATAATCTATTGGAATGCGTGCATTAAATTTAATTTTTAATGTTTTAATGAATTGAATGCACAAAGTTTAAGGAAATATTTCTTTTTTTAAATTTCTTAACATGTACTCTAAGGGACAAGTTAACACTACCCTAAAATGAAACATATTAAAGCCAATAACATATTATGAAAATATATACTAAATTTACATTTATTTATATGACACTACAAATTCCCTAAAAAAAATAAAAATATGACACTGTAAATTGATATTGGTTAATAAGTCAAGGCTTGAACATCGCACCATATTAAACAGACAAAAAAGCAGCCGTAGAAAAGTCAAAGAGCAGAGAATAGTAGAAAAGTCACAGGTTAATTGAAGTGAGAGTTCATCGGTGTTTATGTGCAAAATCTTTGGGTCCAAAGTGAAAAGTATAAAACTCAGGGTGTGCATAATGCAAAAAAATAGGAGTATTGGTGCAATTTTGTAAAGTTCAGGTCCTTTGTTTTCAGTTCCATATTGCCAAAGGGAACCGATTTAAACAACTTGCTCCATACTTTTTCTTAATTTTCTCTCTCTCTCACTCTCTCTCCTTTCATCTTAATTCATTCATATTCCCCTACTCATTAGAAAGTCACAAAACAACTATGAAATCGGCCATAACCACCTTGCAAGGAAATGGACTTGAACAACTTACTCCATACGTTTTCTTAAGTGATCTATATATATCTCACTCCTTTCATCTCTTATTCATAAACCTAATAAATTACAAATCATGACAACCTCATCTTCTCTCATTCTTGATTCTCTTCCTCTTGGATTCAGGTTCCGACCAACAAATGAAGAGCTAGTTAATCACTACCTCAAGAACAAGTTACTTGGTAATACCAATGATTCCGTTGTTAACAATGTCATGGCTGAAGTTGATGTTTGTAAGTTTGAGCCTTGGGAGTTACCATGTAAGTAAAAATCAAAGGGCCTGTTTGGATTGAGCTTATTTTGAACTTATGAAAAAGAGCTTATGCAAATAATTATTAATTCATAAGATGTTACTAATTAAAATTGTATATTCATAGGTTATCTTTTCATAAATTACCTTAACAAACTTATAAATAATCCATTAATACTTATTTATTTGCATAGGTTGTTTTGCATAAGCTCTAAAATAAGCCAATCCAAATGGACCCTTAACCTCATCATTATTGCTTATAAAATTGTGATATTTTTGATGCGATCCTTCTTTTTCAGCTTATTCGGTGATAAAATCCGATGACCCAGAATGGTTTTTCTTGTGTCGTCGTAATTACAAGTATGCAAACTGTAGAAAGATTAACCGAGAAACGAAGTTAGGATTTTGGAAAGCTACTGGGAATGATATTAAGATTAATGGGAGTGACAAAGTTATTGCAACTAAGAAGATTCTTGTTTACTATCAGAAAGCCACTGGGAGTGAACGTGCTGTTAAGACCAATTGGGTTATACATGAGTATCATGATTCTGTCACCTTTGATGATGATAAGCAGGTTTCATTTTTTACCATAACTTTTTTGCGGGAAAAGTTATGTAATTTTGTTCAATTTTGACACTTGGTTTAATATCATTGGTTTAGAATTCGACACATGTCCCAACTTTAAAACAAAAAATATTAAGATCCATGTCACAAATTTGTTCAGAGAAGAAAACATGGAGTACCGCCCATTGCCACAACATACCTCTTTTTATGTTTCTATGGGTGCATTAAAGATTTTTCAGTCATGGAAAAATCTTATGATTTTTACATAGACCTTTTTTTTAAGGAATTTTCACATAGAGCAGGGGAGTCTGTTTTTATTTTTTCTAGTTTTTTAAACCTTGATTTTCCTCTAAAATTTTGCAGAGGACTCATTACTTATGTCACTTGATTAAAAATGCCGAGAAAAAAGGTGAAGATGAAAATTATACAATGTTATGTGATGAAGGGGAGTCCTCCACCAGACGATTGACAACCTCTTTTCTTCCAACTCTTCCCCTTGTTCCGGTTGGACTCAGATTCTGTCCAACAGATGAAGAGCTTGTTAAGCACTACCTTAAAAATAAGATACTTCGTAATGATTCCATTGCAAACAATGTTATTGCTGAAATTGATGTATGCAAGTTCGAACCTTGTGACTTACCAGGTAAATTAAAACCAACAAATCCCATCATCATTTTCTTGTAAAAATGCAATCTTTTTAATGTTTTTCATTTTCTTCAGCTCGTTCCTTGATAAAATCGGATGACCCAGAATGGTTTTTCTTGTGTCCTCTTCAATACAAGTATGAAAAGAGTAAAAGGATCAATAGGACAACAAAAAATGGTTTCTGGAAAGCTACTGGAAGGGATCGTAACATTAAGATTAGGGGTACCAATAAAGTTATTGGGAGTAAGAAGATTCTTGTCTACCATGAAGGTCTCGCTCCTGGTGTTAACACCAATTGGATCATTCATGAGTATCATGATGCCACCTTTGATGATTCCCAGGTTTGTTTTGTTTGTTACATTAAGGTTTTAACTTTTAATAAAATGAAATGAACTGAGTTTTGTTTAATCACTATAGATGAAATGAGTATTGTATGAGTCATAATCTGAAATTTGAAGATGATTGGAATGATGTTTTAAAATTTGACTTTGAACCGCTTTTTCTTTAGGAGTCATAATCTATTGGTTTTGTTTTACGACAAGATTCATCAGTCTTTTTCTGCATAACTCTTTGAGATGAATATTTTGTTGAACTCACAAGCACTCCTTTTCAATTTTTGCTACGAAGTTCATGAAACAATTTCAGATTTTGAAGCATTAACTTGATTTTGCCTGGACCTCTTGGTATTTACTTGCATGAATTCTATAAAGTAAGTGTTCATTAAATTAACTTCAAGGGTTTGGTCTGGTGCTACAACGACATACTTTGACCCAAAAGTCACAAAATCTTTCGCCACTTATATCTTTGAATGAACGTAAATGTAAATACATTTATTTGTATTAAGATTTGCAAACAAACAAAGTGTTAATCAGATACGTCTAAAGAGTTTGACTTTGTAACATCGTTGTCGAGAGTTAAAATCTAATATGATAGTACATTATAAAATAGTAATTAGTACAACTTTAATGAATACTAATTTTCCCTTCCACAATATTTTTTAAAGAATGTTGATTATCATTCAAATTTTGTAGAGGACTTTTGTTTTATGCCGCTTGATGAAAAAAGCTGTGAAAAATACTGAAGAGGAACCGGATACAACGATATGTGGCGAAGGGGAGTCGAGCAGACACATGAGTTCTAACTACGAAAATCAAGAAACAACCGAAGGAATTTCAAATGTAAGAAGTTTATCCTTGATAGAAATTTTCAAAATGAAGTCTCGGTCTTGCACATTTCCACATGAAACAGGCTCAAAACTTATACTTGTTTTATATTTGTGTCAGGTAATAAGTGGTACTCTGCCAGAAATAAATATGGAATTTGAGGAACCTTACCAAGCAGACAATGACTTTCCCTTCTCTACTCAACAATCTTCAATCTATGAAAATGAGCCAGAAGTATACTTCTCAAACTCACAATCTCAAGGTGCTTATTATAAGTATGGAGACATTGCTATTCGGAGTCCTTTGGAAATCATTGAAGAGGAAAGTAACTTTCTTAATTCACTGTTTAATGATGGAGATTTTGTTACTCGTCATAAGAATGGTCTACTATGAAAGTAGTGACACATACACTGAAGTAGTCTCCCAAAGATCAAATGATATTCGGATGTTTTGGTGGGAAAAATGACATAGACTAATTAAGAAATATAAAATAACGTAGAAAACACCAAACCTAGAGAAAATCCACATTGTTGTTTATTGACAATCAGAGATCATCAATCGATGGCTCGAAAGAGTATTGATTTAGGATGATTAGAGAGAGTACCTTGTTTCAAGAACTGGGCTATGCGTTCAGGGTGGTGTGTGTTTTTTAGGCGGTAATTTTTGGGTGTTTATCTGGCTAGCTGCAGTAGAAAAGCAGAGATGCTGTTGGAGGGGATTTTGGTGGTTATTTTGGAGGGTTTTGGCTCGAGATGGATTTTGTCTTGAACAAGGACATGATTTTTTAGCAATCAGTATTTATTTTTTTTTTGGATAAAATGCCCAAATTTTCATTTTGGAGAAATCAAAACTCATGGGAGAAAACAGTTATATTCGCTTCGAGATTTTATTATTACTATTTTTTTTCAGTTACTTTTCGGTCCCCTTTTATTCTACTACCAGTTCCCATTTATTGTGCATATTATGTTGCTACCCTTCTTCAGCTTTCTCTTTCCTGTCTTTTTGTTTAGATCGGGTGGTCGGTCTCTAATAAGTAATAAATCAACAATGATATTATAAATACGGTAGTGGGGAGCATGTCAAAACTACCAAAAGAAAGTAAAACAAGCATTAGAATTTGACCAATAGATATTCTTCTTTTTGTAGTAAAAGACGAAAGGTTAACAACAAAAACAGTACTAAAATGAGTTTGATATCTTTATGCTTCCATGCCACGAGTACCTGTGGGTAAAATACGTCATGGTACAGGGCGGATAGTTAAATGGGCATCCACGTATATAATAAATAGGTTTTTAACTACCCATTATTATATGGATACAGACACATATTTAATTGTACTCATACTCACGGGTACCCATACCCGATAATAAATTTAATAAATTATTAAAATGCCTTTATATATCTTATCTTATTACTTAAAGTTGTTATCTTATCGAAGAAAATTTAACTGTCCACCTAAACTTCCTTATTAATAACCTATTTTAATTTTTAATTTTTTTAATTCATCTTATTAAGGTCACCGTTTTCACTTCATTCACATCATAAAACATATCTTATGGATTATGTACGTAAGAATCATGAATTTTTATGGATTATGTATGATTTATGAAATTTTGAATGGATTATGTATGGATGTTTATAAGTTGAAGTCTTTTGGTAATTAAAAAAAGGTTATTATTTGTAAAAAAAAATATATAAATTCAAAAGCCCATGGGTACCCATGGATACCCTCAAGGGTACGGGACGGGCACGCGTATCATATTTATCCAACGGGGTGGGGACGGGTATCATACTATCCGTATCCATAGGTACCCATTGACATCCCTAATGTTTACCTAGTTTTCTGATATTCTTCGTGTTCACATTAGTGGAACTTTTGAATTGTTTCCTTGCTATTTTTTGGACAAGGATTTCCACTTTGATTATGTTATTTTTGAGCCAGATTCATTCAAAATTTATGGCGGATAACTTAATTGGTGATGGCAAGTGATTACGTTATTGAATTTAGGGCTCTTACATATGGTTGTACTGATTTGTTTTGAGTTTCTTTTGAAGAAAAAAAAAACTCCTGTGGAATTCTCTAAGAGACAAACTATGTTATAGTATAATGCTACTCCTTAGTTTTTTTCTCTCTTTTCTTTTTTAATATTATGACATATATTGAGTCCCCTTTAAAAAAAATATATTGAGTCTTTTTTTGTTACAATATATTGAGTATTTTGATTATTAATGAAATAGTATATCTATATTCTTATTGTAAAAATCTAAATAAAATAACCACATAATCAAAATACTAACTTCTACATTTTAAGCTAATACTACTTCCCCATAATTGGTATATAATCATTATTCATAACATAACATTAATAGTGTGTGATAGAGACTCATAACAGCTTGTAAAAGTTGATTAGTACATGCATAATGCTATGAGTATTTCGTGGAAAGTGAGTAGTGTGCAAGATTCTTATTGTTATTCTTACGCGGTAACTAAATGCGTTGAATTAGCACATTCAATTCATTAAGTAAGTTCTATCCAAATATGCCTATAGTTCTTAAAAGTATACATTTTCTACTTATCTGTTTTCACACTATAAATTAATTAAGAGTAAGAGATGTAATTTTGTAAAGCAATTTAGTACACCCCGTTTGAAACAAAAGGATAAATAATGCTACCTTTATTACTAATGGTGGAATTTTGTAAATCTCCATGCTAATTGTTAAAGGCACAAGATAAAGATGAAAAAGAAAACATATTAGCTAGCATAAGTTGGTCTTGTCGATAAAAATTCAACTTAAATCTAAAAAAAAATAAAAATTAGTGTGACAATATATATATATATATATATATATATATATATATATATATATATATATATATATATATAAATAAATATATA
>Ga0228711_1000060_pt1 | contig 78180 bp, 35 predicted proteins | sample MedpolnodulmetaG_2_FD_177996 | JGI IMG/M metagenome (GOLD analysis project Ga0228711, IMG submission 177996) | Root nodule microbial communities from Medicago polymorpha collected in Santa Monica, California, United States - brown nodules | ecosystem: Host-associated > Plants > Roots > Nodule...
TTTTTAAAAATATTGTCATTTTTAAAATAATGATAGCATGTATTTTCTATTATAATTAATAACATGCCATTTTTACAATATTTAATTAATGATGAGAGCAATTTTTTCATTTAATTATAATGATATCATGTTTGTTATCATATGCGCATCAAACACATGATAGGATTAATGTTTATCATGTCCTTATCATATCCTATCTCTATCCAGCTTTATATCATATCCTGCCTCTATCCTATCCTGACTATCAAACGGACTTAATGCAAAAACAATGGGGGAAGGTATGTTAGTCACAAGAAACAAAGTATGTTTCATTAAATGTATTAAATGATAGCTGTCAATATTGTATATTAATTAGGTGATTTGTTGTATCATTGACCAAGTTATTGTAGGGCATGGTTTAAGGAGATAAAATAGGCAATTTTTTAAAAGAGTCTGATATTTAACATAAATTATACTGTGTATATATGGCAGATTCTGCTATGTGAAATAGATATTTTCTTCCACAATTTTATTAGTTTGCTTTTAAAACTGGATTTTAAAAAGGCTTGTGATTTAGTGGATTGGGTTTTTTGGATTATATGTAGGGGCGTTTTGGTTTTGCTAAGAAATGGAAGTCATGGATTCATGCTTGAGTGTTTTCAGGAAACATGTCAGTTTTAGTGAATGGGAGCCCAAGAGATAGGTATACACAAAGGTTTTAAACAAGGAGACCCACTAGCTCCTTTATTGTTTTTACTTGTAGCGGAGGTTTTGGGTGCAATGATGAGAAGACCAGTAGAGCTAAATTATTTGAGAGATTTTAAAGTAGATGATTGTATGGGGATATCCCATTTTCAGTATGCAAATGACACTTTATTTGTAGGAGAGACCTTAAGGGAGGGTGGTTTGAGGTGCGAGACATGAGAATGGTTAATATTAGCTTACTAGCTAAATGAAAATGGAGGCTTTTATCTCAGGATATGGAAGTATGGAAAGAGGTGCTTGTTGCGAAATATAATGATCACATTTTTGGGAAGGTTTCACTGGAGGACTCTTCAGATTGGTTGTCGGGTTCGGTTACTATAAGAAAGTGAAAAATGGGTTAGCAACATTTTTCTAGAAAGATATTTGCGTGGGAAATCAATCATTGTGCAACTGTTTTCCCTGATTGTTCAACATTTCCACGCAGAAAAGTGGAAGGGTGAGGAAGGTGCGCAGTTTGGTAGGAAACTGCCGGAAGTTGGCTTTTATGTGGCGGCAGAATTTTTTCAACTGGGAAGGGACTTTGTCTTTAACTCAAGAACAAGAACTATTGTTGCTTGCAGTGGGTGGTTTTGACGGATCACAGGGATACATCAAACACAGGTATGGGGGGCGGAGAATGGTGGAGCTTTTATGGTGAAATCCACATATTTATTACTCTTAATCTTAATTTAGGGCTCACAGCCAAGATCGATTTTAAAGCAAATTTTTTTCAGAAATTATGCAAGAGTGCAGCGCCGTCCAAAGTATGTGCTCTATCGTGGCAACTTCTTTTTAATCGGATTCCGTCAAAGAAAAATCTGTACAGAAGAGGAGTAATCCCACATCATTAGTCAATGAATTGTTTAATGTTCAGAGGCTCTTCTGAAACGTATGTGCATCTGTTCCTCCACTGTGATTTTGTGGTGGAAATAATGCGGTGCTTCGATGGCTGAGACTGATTTTACCAATTACACCAGATTTTTTTCAAATCATAAGCTAGCTTCATCAGGTTGTTGGTTGGGAAGAAGAGTAAAAGAAGATTGATGTTAATTTTTTACATTGTTATGTGGGTGTTATGGAAAGCACAGAACGACCGGATCTTCAACAATGAAGCTGTTTCGGCGGGGGAGGTGGTAGATAAAATCAAAGAGATGTCATGGCATTGGTTTTTAGCTAGTCTGGCAAAGTCGTCGTCTCTTTTCTTTGAACGCACCTGTGTTCCTGCTGCAATGCCTTACGAGATACCAATGTGTGCTTTAGGGGAAGATCTTTATGTACTGATCATGTCTTATGTGTTTTTTCACTACAATAGGTTATGTCTGTCTCAGTTTTTTATCAGCACAGATTTGGTTGTGTGAACTGAGATGTAGGGATGTTTTGAGTATTGTTGTTCAGTTTTGTGGACTGGTTTTGGCAGTACTCTGTCTCTACTAATGCAGTGGTGTGTAACCTTTTGTCTCTAATTCGAGTATGTCTTGTGCTTGAAATGAAAATGAAATTTGTCAATGAAGTTAGCTATTAAAAAAATTAAAAGTATATGAAGAAGCAAACAGAAGTTCTTCTATTCAATGTTGTTAACTACAGTTCATATCAGATGACAGCTTTTCTAAGTAGTAATCATTTTTCAGCTGCTCATTCATATGCATGTATAGAAACATAAACATATGTGATATTCTTCACAGAAACTAACAAAACCGATATTCTTCAAAGCACTTGTGATTACATTTTTGAAATAGTAATTCAAATACTCTTTGGCGTTTGTTAGTTAAGTTAAACTAATTCACATCTTCCTCTTCTTCAAGAGCCACAAACCAGAATAGTATTTGTTGTTTTATAAAATCAATCATAAATATAAACTTAATCTTTGGACAAAAATGGAAATTAACAATTTCTCATTCTTAAACTTCATCATGTAAAAATAACAATTGAAATTAACAATTGCTCATTCTTAAAACTTCATCATGTAAAAATAACAACGGAAATTAAAAATTGCTCATTCTTAAAACTAAAAGCAATCAATCTAACAATTGCTTTCACCAAGAAGCAGCTTGAACTTCTATTCCTCCTTTAATTTCATCAAAACCAACTGCTATCGTCACATATTGGGCAGCTTCTTACATAATATTTGATCATTTTCCTATATTCAATGATTTCTTCCCTCGATAGGCTCTATATATTCGATGATTTCTTCCGTCCACAGGCTCTGGCTTGTCAAGGCTTCAGAGTTTGTTCACATCTTCCTCTTTTGCACACCACAAACCATGCTAGACACTACAAACCATGCTACAAACTAGAATCATGCTTCACTAACCCTCAAAACATCATCTATTAAAAGTAAAACACTGATATCCTGCAAAATGAGTAACTCAAACATTTAGACACAATTAACAAACAATAAAATTTATTTAAATGACAAAGTAGCATATATGTAATGTAACACACTCTTAGATTGGCTTGGGAGCATTGCAGAAGGAAAAATTCAAATCATCCTTTACAAATCGGGGGTAATTTGGTACACATCTTCCCCTTCTTTATAATATTTAATCAAGGAAATTACACTTGTATAGCTAAAACTCCCACCAAAGAGAGCAATCATAGCACATAGTAGACCATGCACTCGCTCGTTGTACTGGAAAAAAACATCAACGCAACGCATGTCAGTGTTACGGAACAATATTATTAAAAAGAAAAAATCATTCTATAACAAACCAAAAAAAAATGACAGATTCAAAATTATGTGAACACACAAGTACAAACCGATTGATTATAAACACAAATAAAACATTTGAAGAAAAGAGACTGAGATTATACAAAACGAAAATATATCTACCTATTAATTTGCAGCAAAGGCTGCGGCGGGTAAGAGAAAGTGAACCCTAGAAGGGTAAAACCCTAGTAGGGTAAAGGATTAAAAAGAGACTGAGATGAGATTGGGGTGAGAGATGGAAAGTTAAGTGGAAGACTTGTCAATATAAATAGAGAGAAGTAAGACGTGAGTCGGTGGGTGATGAGATTAGGTTTGCCTTAGAAGATTCTAGGTCTAGCAGTCAACCAACATTATTTTCTTTTATGATTAACCTTTTTTGTGATATTAACTTATAACCTATTTTGTGTACCAAAAAAAAAAACTTATTTTAGGTTTTATTAATAATTGCAAAACATACATTTTAGAATTTATTAATAGGTCGAGTAAGGCGGTAAATGGAATTCCTCCGACCAAATTTGCACCATTCTTAATATTGACGAGAGTTGTTTTGGTAATGCTATTAGAGTTGGATCTCTAGTTTTTCTAGACTCTTTTAAGGATCCTCTTATATTCTTCATTTTCATGTTGAGTTTCATGTTACACATCAAGGTCTTATTCTGACTATGAAATTGAATTAACGTGACATAATTTGTTTCAAATATTCTCTTTATTGCGTTAACATCCTTTATGACCAAACTCACATGTTTCATAAGTATGTTACTTTGATCTAAGACATCAAAAACCTTCATCAAATTGACATGTTTGCTTCGCTCGATCAACCCTCTAAAAAAAATTATGGTGCTCACTTTCTCGCGAAGTTAGGTGTTTTTTCAATTGTTAAACTCGTGGTTCATCTCTTCACCCCCCATCCTCTTGGACCTCACTTCAGGCTTATTTTTTCTTTTCTTTTTTCTCTGTAGAATTTTTTCTTTCTTCTTTAGCTTTGTAAGAAAAAAACAATATCGGTTGAGGACAAAAAAGGTTTATTGATAGATTTAATATTTGTTAAAATATTTAATTAAATCTTTCAACTTATACTTTTTTTAATCTAATCCATGAACTTTTAAATAATTTTTTATTTGATCCCTCATCAACTTTTTTTTATATAAATAAAATAGAATTTTTCGTCCTTAAATCTATAAGGACCATCACTTTTGTTTTTAGCATCTATAAAAAAATTCTTCCACTTTTGGTTCAGACAATGATTTTGTTATCAGTTTTAGTCTATCTTGTTATACAACTTATACGCAACCTTCAAATTTTTCAATATAAAATCAAGTTTTCAACTCATCTTTTACAGAGACTTCTATCATAAAATATATTGTGTACCTGCGAAGTTTGGTAACATTTCTATAAAGCATGAAGTTATTTTAATGTTTATAGGGATAAAAACAATATATAGAAAAAAGACATCAACAGTCGAATCAATTTTTTTAAGGTTAAATAAGTAAATGGTTCCTCTAAATATATTAATATTTAATTTTAATCCTCCTAAAATATTTTTTAGGATTTAGGTCCCTCCAAAAATTTTCATCCATAAAATTGGTCCTTATTAATAATGTCTAACCTTCATATTTTTTAATCAAATTTTCCATAAATGGTGTAAAATTCTGCCAATATTTTTCATAAAAATATTAGAATTTTTAACAAAACATGAATTTAATATGAATTATTTAACACCAAAAACATAAAAATTCATATTTAATTATTAAATGGTGATTACATTACCCTCTTATTCTTAAGCAAAGTTACTAATTATATCTACTAGTAATTAGATAAGAAAAGAAAGGGGCATTTTAGTAAATGGGGATGGCAAGTATGTAATGCAAAGAATAAGACTTTTGGAGTGAAAAAACAGTTTCAATACCCTTCCTTCTCACTTCTCCTCACCGAGCCAGCACCCCACCCCAACCAAACTCCCAATTCTCTTCCATTTACATGCATATATCATCAAGCTTGCATGCATGATCAAGTTAGAATTTAAGGTTGCCTTGCCAGTTTGAGAGCTTATCGAGGATTGAGGAAGGATAAGAGATCATAAATCAAGAAACTAGTCAGGGGATTAAAAGAGAACGGTCATCATTTCATCTTCTTATGACTCAACTCCCTCTCATCACCTTCAAGTGTTAAGGTGAGTTCTTTACTAGGTTTTGATTGATAGTTAAGACTAAGTTCTGCTTAGGAACTGTAATGCATGTAAGAATCTTTGTGTGAATCCAAGGATTTGAGTTTAAGAGGGAGACTCGGTAATCCTTATTTATTAATTTTGTTAAGTCTGCAGCAACTTAACCTAATATTTTCCCTCCCATTTGCTGTATTAGGTTAACAATAATTTAACCTAACAAATTCCGTCTAAAAAAATGCATCGCACCAATTTCATTCCTTTCCTCTTGCATTTTTTTTTTTGACAATATTTTCTACACTTATCCTTATTTATTAATTTATTAATTTTGTTAGGTCTGCAGCAACTTAACCTAATATTTTCCCTCTCATTTGCTTTATTAGGTTAGCAGTAATTTAACCTAACGAAAACAATTTCCTTTGACTGTATCATTTGCAATGACAATTAACAAAAGTCAAGGGCAGTCGCTTAAACATGTTGGTGTATATCTACCAACACCTGTATTTTCTCACGGATAGTTGTATGTTGCTGTTTCAAAAGTTACATCCAAAGAAGGACTAAAGATATTGATCACTGATCAAGATAGTGAAGATACCAATGTAACGTCTAACGTCGTATACGAGGAAGTATTTTGCAATGTGTGATGAAACTACATGCCAATATACTAAACATTTCATATTTCTTTTACCGAATTATTGATAGGATTACCAGATTTTCTTTTATAATATTTTTAGATTTCATACATTTTATGAAGTGTTTTATTTTGTCTACTATGGATTATCACGTGTTATTTTTTTCACCATTACCAATTATATATTGCATTTTATGATTCGTATGTCAATCCCTTTATAAAAATCTAGTTTAAATTAATAAATTTGATGAATATAGGTTAAACGTTACCTAGCTAGTGATTTAAGGTCAGGACCATAATGTATTGTAACTTAAATTTGATGAGCAAATTTGCTATGCGAACCCGCATTCTATGGTATTTTGTAGTTTTTGTTCTGAGCATCCTATGAAATTTCAAGTTGTTCTATGCTTTGATTTGAAAAATGAAATAAAATTCCACACATAAAAACAAGAAGGTTGTAGACTTGATCTCCAAGCAACTCAAAAATATCCTACCAATTACATGCATGATTCCATCACATGGCATTGTTGCCCTCCAAGTTTCTATTTTAAATGTGTCTCATTTTGCTCGTCAGATGAATTTTACAGTAACTAAAGATAGTTAAAATAATGTTGTCGACCATAATTTTCGTCGATTCGTGAATAAATTATTATTACCCGAAAAAATATTTCATTCCACCAATTGGAAACACATAACGAGCATTAATTCTCGCTGCAGTCGACATATATTTGAGTAAATTATTGACAGTTTAGCAAAGAACCATAGGAAAAACATTTATCAAAATACACATAGAGCACATACATAAAAGCATTTATCAAAATTAATTTTTTGCAAGAAAAATTAAAGTGTATTTATGACCGTTATTTGTTAACATGTATTTTTTTTTTTTTTAAGTTAGCCTAGACCTCAGCTCACAACTGCCGAACCTTGGGTGTATTACATTTTCTTTTTTCTTTTTTTGTTGAACGTTTAGCATTATACTATTAAATTTTTTTAGAGGAGCATTATATTATAATATTAATTAATGAGGGGATATTTTGACTCTAAGAGTAATTGTGTTAATTTACTCCAAATTTTGACCTTTAATTTCAATATATTTTTTTGAACAAGCCAAGATGGAATTATAATATAACCACGAACATAGTAATCGCAAAAGCACAAGGAGTGTCTAAGAGACCACTAAAAATATACAAAGTGTAGCAGTGTCACGATAAAACAAACAACATCAGCCTATGCCCAAACAAGGTAAAGGGTTCGACCACCAAGTCTGAGTAACAAAAACAAGTGACTTTTGTAGCTTTCAGCCACCCTAGAGACATCAATTTAACTTTGTCCAACAACCAGGGAATGGGAATTGCAATATCATTAAACAGACAATTATTACGTTCATTCTACACAACCCAGGCACAAAGAAGACATATTAATTGCATGAAAGACCGTCTAGCTTTGCCGCCACCTGTCATATGAGTAAACTGCAATAAATGATCAGGAATATTATGAGAATCCACCCAGAGAACACCAATCCACTCGCGCAGAAGCTGCCAAATAGAACCAAAAGTAGGACACAATAAAAAGAGCCGTTTCAAGATGACCGCACCCGGATACACACGCGGACACGTCAGAAGAGAACACCCCTCTAGCCGCGAAATTTGATTTCGTTGGTAAGCAATCACGGAGAAGCCTCCACACAAAACCAATACTTTCAAAGGAACTTGGTGGTGTCAAATTAACTCCAGTGTTGAATCCGCAATAATTTCAATAATGATTAATGGTTTAGATTAATTGATATGGTAGACTTTAATTTCATTCTTTATTGTAGTCAACGGTCAACACTTATCACCACAAAATAACAAAAATATAAATACCTTTAATTGATTGATTTTTTTTTTGTTCTTATCCTTTGCTTTTTTTTATTTTCACGCTAAAATAAATTTTTGAGGGTTAACAGCAAAAAGTTTTTTATTTGACCACAATTTTTTTTCTTATAATTTTCTGTTCCCCCTTTACGTTTCAATTGATGTTGTTTATGTTGTTTATTCTTTTTCTTCATATAATTTTCTGTTCCTCCTTTACGTTTCAATTGATGTTGTTTATTCTTTTTCTTCATATAATTTTCTGTTCCTCCTTTACGTTTCAATTGATGTTGTTTATTCTTTTTCTTCATATAATATTCCTCCTTTATGAAAAAATTGATGTTGTTTATTTTTCTTATTCATATAATATTCCTCCTTTATGAAAAAATTGATGTTGTTTATTTTTCTTCTCCCTTTAATTTTTTTTTTACGCTAAAAAAATTGCATATATTTTTTTAAAAGAAAACAATCGTAAAATTTAAAGAATTGCATATTTATTCTTCTCCTTTTACTATTTTTTATACGGCATATTTTATTTGGTTTCTTCATTATAATCCTAGTCTTTTCTTACATATTTGTACTAATCTATCACTAAAAAAACGATAGAGGAAGTAACTTCGTCTTTTCTTATATCCAATTCATTTACAATAATTGCATAAAAAATAAATAAATTGGTGTATTTTCTTATATAAATAACGACAAATTAAAATAACCAAAGCAAAAAAGTTATGACAGATTTGGATTTCTTTTTCATTCATTGCCTCAAGAGAAAAAATTAGATTAGGGTTACGAACTCTATCACTATTTCATTGGTATACAGAGGCAGCTGACAATCACAATCGACTAACACAAACAACCCTTTTATCAGCCGCCGCTCCACAAATATATTAGGGTTTACGAACTTCAACCCTAATTCACTCCTATATATATATCGCCTCACTTTCTCACATAGGCTAAGAACTGCAACCCTTTCATTAGCCACCGCTACAAATATTCAGGTTCCTTCCTCAACCGTTCTCAATCCAATCCTTTAACTTCCATGTAGCCAAGAATAATCCTTATGTTAGAATCTATGAATATCGTCTATGTCTCAACGGTGACATAAGATCATGCTCTGAAGGTATAATTTTCAATTGTGATTTTAATGGCAAATTAAACAAGAAGATGGATGTCGTCAATGAGTTGGATTACGTTTTAGTTTCATACGGCGGCTGTTTTCAATGGAATAGATAGGAAAAGATAGATGAATGTATATAAGTTTTTACTGTGATTTCCTTGATTAATATATAAGTTTTAATGGTGATTTGTTTTAATTTTTATGTGGCTTTTGTTTTATGTATTCGTATCTCTACAATATAAATAATGAGTTTTGCTAGAAGATATCGTTTATGAGGGTGTCTTTTAGCAAGTTATTCTATGAGCATTTGTTAAAAGACACCAACTAATTTTTATGAAGGTGTCTTTTGACATCTTATAACTAAAAAGAGGATAATCACACCATAAGGTGTGGGTTGCTAAAAGACACATTCATGGGTGTCTTCTAGCAAAACTCATAAATAAATTAGGGTTAATAATGTTTTACCCCCTGTAAAGAGTACTTTTGGTTTTGTAAAAAAATGTTTTTTTAGATTTGGGTCTTCAGAAAACCCCTCAAACCATATGACCTAGCGGAATCTCTTATGTGACGCTGACTTGGATTTTGTTTTTAATTTTTAATTTTTTTTGTCATCCATGTGTGTAATTCATTTACCACGTCATATTTAATTAATAATTAAAAACAATTTAAAAAAAAATCTGTCAAAAATAAAAAAAATTATTTCGAAACAAGTTTTTTAGAATTTTCTAAAAAATTCTGCAAATCATCCTACATTTGTGGCTAATTTCTTGCTACCCAACACACTTAATACCATGGATAGAAGGGAGGATCAAACACAGAACGCTATTCTTCTTTCTGGGCGTTCTCCATGGCTTCAATTATGTTGATCTTCTCTTGTCTCTCTCTCCTCTATTTCTCACTCGCCATTTTCATCTAAAGCAAACATAATGTTAAACCCAGAACTTTAATAATTTGGGGTTGTGGGTATGGGATAAAATTGGGGTTATGGGTCAAAATTTCTCAATGATGCAAAATTGAAATTGAGAGAGAGAGAGAGAGAGAACGTTGAGACAGTATAAGAATTGGGGCTATGGGTCAAATTTTCTTAATGATGCAAAACTGAAATTGAAGCAAAGTAGTACACAAGAAATAAAGTTGAATCAAATCAAATAAACAACAACATTATTGAAGGGAAAGTATGAGAATTTATGCGTTGTTGTTATTGTTTGTTGTGTCAATGAAATTTTTATGAGTTTTATTCTTCTCTGTTCAGTCCTTATTTGCACCTTTCTTGTAAGCATGCAATGAACAAAATCTATTGGAGAAGGGGGAAGAGCGTGTGACAAATCTGAGAGAAAGGGGAGGATGAGAGAAGAATTACTGGATTTTGTTTTTTTTATAGCTTTGAATGTGAAGATGAACATGGTAGAATGAAGATGAAGAAGGGGAAGAGGAAAAAGAGAAGTGCAGATTTTTTTAGAAAATTCTAAAAAACTTGTTTCAAAATAAAAAGTTTTTATTTTTGACGGATTTTTTTTAAATCGTTTTTAATTTTTTGTTTTTTTAATTAAATATGATGTGGTAAATAAATTACACACGTGGATGACAAAAAAAATTAAAAATTAAAAAACAAAATCCAAATCAACGCCACATAAGAGATTCCGCTGAGTCATGTGGCTCAGGGTTTTCTGAAGAATCTTACTTTTACAAGGACCGAATCAAAAAATATATAAATTACAGGAGGCAAAACCAAATATGTCCTATACTATTACCCAATAAATTAAGCTACTATAGTAGCTCCATAATTTGCACAAGGTTATTCAACAATATTTGTGTTACCGTGTTTTTCATTGCTTTTTTCTCTCTTTAATTATCGAGAACCAATAAATTTAATTTTTATTTTGGATTTTTCCAGTATTTGAACTATTTGCGATATTAAGGAATTAAAAATAAAAAAAAAAACCGTCCTTGTATTCAATATCCACACTTTAAAAAACTATTTTGCATAATAAATAACAAAATATCATTGTGATTGAATTAAAAAATTTGACAATTAAAAATATAAAATCCAAAATCCCAAAAAAAATAAAAATTGGTGAAATCAAATATTTTCATTCAATTGTCTAAAAAATATTTAGTAACTATTAAGCTTAAATACATTTTTTTACCCTTTGGTTTCTCAATTGTGCAAATTTCGAACCACTTCAGTTTTCTTAATTGTGCAGTTTTTGAACCATTTAAGATAATGAAATTAAAAGGAATTAGAAAACAGAAAGATAAACTTTTAAATTTTTAAGAAATTGAATACATAATTTTTAAGTTTATATTTTTATTTTTGATTTTTTTAACATGTACACAAGTCATAGGATTTCCCTTAGTTTTTTTTAGCAATTTAATTTGGCCTTTTAAAACGTGGGTGATTGAAATTGGCTACAACGGAAATTAATGAATTGATTTTACAAGGAAAAAAAATGTTCACACTGCAATTGAAAATGTTGGAGTTTTGGGTTAGTTTTTTTGGGTGTTTTCAGATTATGTAATGGGTTGAGTTTTTGGAGATTTTCGTTGTCTTTTCTTCCTGTTTGTTTTTGGCAGCATTAGTTGTTGTTCTTTTGGTGCGCTTTGGTGTCTGGGTTTTGATGTTGTAGTCCGATTCCACTACATACTACTTGTATTATTTAATAAAATCTGCCACTTCAAAAAAAAATTGAAAATGTTGCACTGTGATGCATAACGTTGTTGGCTCCTTGGGCACTTGCCTCTGGTTTCAGACTCAAGATGCTGCCCCTAGTCCCATCAAGTCGAAGTAGAGATCTCTCCAATTGTTAAAATAAATTGCAATGTCTATTATTCAAGTTTTGTTGGATAAATGTCTAATTAATGTTACATATTTTAAAAATATATGCATTTATATCATATATTTACTATAAATTATGGTAACAGAAATTGAGACTTATTCTTAAAAATGGAGAAATGATATGAATGCATCAAGTCGATACTTGCTTATACGTCCTTTTATATATATTGCTTTAGGAGGATAAAAAAGTAACATGAAATGAAAATATTCATTACCAGAGATAAAAGCATTAGAGGAAAAGAAGAAAAAAAAATGGAACCATATTTAAGATTTGTTAGATGATTCATTGTTGAGTCATGCTTGAAGTTTAAGATTTGTGACTCTCACATTCATGTCGTGGCGGATTCTTCAAATTTCATTCTATTAATTGCAAGCTTTTATATATATATATATGTGTGTGTGTGAGGGAATGTGACACTCATGGACAGACATTTAGTTTTATATTGATTGATGATGTCCAACGAGAATCTAACATTTTAGGGTTTTTTTAGACGTTTAGTTTTATATTTATTGATATTGATGTCCAACGAGAATCTAACATTCTACGGTTTTATTAGATTGCGGTTATAAAATAGTGTTGTGTGGTAATAGCATGGGTTCTCATTAGATTCCATTATAAACACCTATTAAACGGAATAGTCAAATATGAACTCGGTTCAATGGCGAACTCTCATATTTTTAATAAATATTAATAAAATACTATTTTTAATATTATAAAATTTAATTTTAGGTCCACTTCTAAACCAATTATAAGAGGTTCATATTAAACACATTCGTATTAAACTTGTCCTTTAACATTTTTCTTAAGAAAAACACAGACTTTTTTTTTTGTCAAGTTGCCTAGTGGTTAGAGCTTCGAGAAAGGGGTGTCCGGGTTTGGAACCCCGACCCTAGATATATTATGCATTGTCTCTATAAGCTCACAAACACTAAAAACACAAACTTATTGGCCTTCACACTCTACAATTTCTTGTTCTACTATTTTCATTGAGTGCACCTTAGTCAAAATTTGTACGTTTAATTTGTTTATCAAACAGTTTTTACATTTATCACCAACTTCGTTCAACCACAAAAATAATTAAGACATTTGTTCTTCTGCACAATAAATTGATCGTTTGATTTTCTTCTATTTTTGTATAATTTTCCTATTGAAGCTATCAATCAACTGTATGGTGCCAAGCCATATATAAGTTCTGCCAAAGACTTTAAGACACTGCATTCCATGTCACTCTTTTCATTGCAAGAAAAAATGGAAGCTATGTCAACTATTTTATGGCATCAATAGTAACCAATCAAGCCATTCAAAAAATATATATAGTTACCAATTTATATAGCTAATTTTTTCACTACCGTGTAAACAGAACAAATATTGTTGCTTGGGAGGTAGTTGCTTCACATTACTGATTTATAAACTTGGAACTAAATAATAACCAAACTTTCCTTCTAAAAACAAAATAACCAAACTTTTTAATTTTGTTCTTCCTTTTGCAAGACGGGCACATGATAAGGTAAACATTGGATCCTCACAATATTACATGTTGGATTAGTTGGAGAGCGATTACGAGTATATGAAGAAGCAAATAGCAGTTTTTCTATTCAATGGTGTCAACCAAGAAATAATCCTACCTCTTAAACCGATCCGATGGTGTGTGGCTTGAGACCTTAGAGTATATTTCTCTTAATGTTTTAGATTCAATTCTCCCTAACTTAACAAAATGTAATATTCTTCAAATTGATTGATTACTTTTCTAAAATAGAAATTCAAATACTCTCTGGCGTTTGTTGAGTTATGGGATTGATTATTTGGCTTATGTAAATGTAAATCCAAATCCAAATTCTCCAAATAGCTGATGATTTTCTTTTAACATTTTCAACCAAAACATATTCACAACCGCCTAAAACATGACTTGTAATTACTTGCCAACTAAGAGAAAAAGATACTTATCATGTACATCATGACATGTGTGTAGCAATGACCAAATCCACGTGTAGGATGAAGCAAGTGTCAAGCATGCTACTCTACACGTTATTTTGTATGCTAATATTATTGTGGTAGCAGAATCACTTTTGAATCCATAATTCTGTCTTTTTCCTACTTCTGATCACTCAAAATACTTCACTATATCCACTACTGCATATAACTGTAGTTGAATTCAAGATCTCCCTTCAACTCGTCGTTTTCATCATACCTTCACTTCACTTCAGCTAATAGGTACGTACTTTTAGCGCTCTATGTATTTTTCACATCACTATACTCAAATATAACCAAATACATAGTATATATTACATTTAATTATATTCTTTTTTTCCTATAAGGTGTGGCTAAGAAAAACATTGATTAAGGAAAAGCTATGTCGGGTGTGTCTCTAGCTGTGGCTGGTGGTGGATATGAAACTGAGAAAAGGCAAGAACATGGAAGCATGACAATGATGGGTTCATTACGTGTAATAGAGTTACAACTTGTAGCCTTTGTATTGGTTTTCTCAGCAAGTGGTCTTGTCCCTCTTCTTGATCTACTCTTCCCTTTCTTTGTCTCTATCTATCTAGTAGCACTTTCACGTTTTGCTTTTCCCTCATACAATCGTGGTGTGTCCCAAACTGTTTTCCATGGAAGCAAGGCTTTTCAATTCTATGTTATTGTTGGAACAATTGTTGGATTGTTCTTGCCTCTAGCTTATGTGTTGGGTGGATTTGGAAGAGGGGATAAACTTGCAGTGAAATCTGCAAGTCCACACCTGTTCTTGATCTCTTTTCAAATACTCACTGAGAATATAATAAGTGGGTTGTCAGTGTTTTCACCTCCTGTGAGAGCATTGGTGCCTTTGATGTATACAGTAAGGAGGATCTTTGTGGATATTAATTGGATACATAATGTGTGGCTCGACATTACTTTGCCAGAAAATGCTCATTTTAAGGTTATTATGTACTTCATCATCGTCACTATTTAGACTCTTTCCGGTTCCTGAACGTGTTGTCCAAACTAACTAATGAAGCTGAAGACCAAACCGTCAAATGGATGACACGTTTAAGGACAAAAAGAGACACATTGGATTTCATTTTTGTAACTTTGATATATTGGAAATGATTGCAAATTTGGTGCATTTTTTGCAGGACAAGGCATGGTTTTGGTTTGGGAAGGTTTTGGCGGTGGCTAATCTGGTTTATTTCTCCATCAATCTCTTTGGGTTCTTGATTCCAAGGTTCCTTCCAAGAGCTTTCAAGAGGTATTTCCAAGAGAGGGGAGAGATTTATGCTAAGGCTGCTGAGGATAAGCCACATGGGATCATCAACAAAACACATGTACCACAGAAGAAATCAATAAATTTATGCCTTTAATTTGTACAAGATCTCGTTATTTTAAACAGTTTGGCACTCTTTCTTCCCTTGAAAACTATGATGTGCGTATGGTATATATAGCATCTTATACATATAAATAGCACTAAGGTATTGTACATACTGATATTGACGTCAAAAGTGAAAAGGAAAGATAGATGAGATCTGTAAAATCAACCGTGCTCAAGTCAACGTCATAAAGAAAATTCCCAAGAAAAAGATTGGCGTTGCACAGTTCAATAGCACCGTTATTTCCCTATAATTTTCCAGTCCTTACAAAATTGATCATATACATAGAGGGGCGCTCTATCCACAGTTCCACACTTTCCATATTACAACAAATACTAACAAGGGGCATTCTATCTCTACTTTCCAGATAACAACAAATACTAACTAAACATACTGTCTAACTAAACAGGGTGACAACTCTAATACTAAAAGTATATCGGGTTAGTTTTCATTCATCATCGTTGCTTTCATTCATCATTGCTTCAATAAATGCAGCTTCTTCTTCCTGTAGGAACCACACAACACAAACATGGAAATAGAAGCGTCAAACTTAATGTATTAAAATTACAAAAAAAACATATATGAATGTGTCTTTTGTTAGTGACTTTTGCAACACTCTTATGGATGTTTTGTAACTTCGATACATACATTCTTAGACTACAAGTGCAGTGACACCATCATAATTTACTAAAAAGCGTGTAAATTCAGTCGCATACCATCAAGGCATTAAATTCAGTCTCCTCGTCTATGGCGTCAATGACAGCAGGATCATCCAGCAAGTCCTGTTCAGAAATGTTGCCTTAGCAGATTAAATCACAAGCACCCGCACAGTAATTCTTGTGTGTTATGTATGTATGATATGATGAAAATTATAAATTCATATTTTGACTCCAAATTATAAATGCATACGAACAACAAAAGTTGGAACGCATAACATTATTAGAGCGCATGCCACGGCCGGAAAATATTAAGGCAACCAAAATCTGGATCTGGACAACCTTTTGTAAGTGGCATTCTGATCTCAGAAAAAGGAGTAAAAGGGGAGAAAAAATAGGATCATGCAACATACAAAATATAGATTGAAACAAAGAAAGGAAATTGTGAACTAATTTTGTAGTTAATTAATGATTGGCTAATTGCCTTACTTACATCGTCAGCCATTTGAAACATCCCATTCTCACCCTGCACAAATAAAGGCCAAATTAATTATCATAGTATCTATTTTATTATGCCAATTGTACAAATTCAGATCTAAAAGAGCTTCAACACTACATTAATACTGGTATTCACAGGGTAGTGTGTTCAAGATTATATGGAATAATACTGCCACTGTTTTCCAATGGCAATGATAGGCATCTTAAACATGTCTATAAAAGGAAGGGGGAAAAAGGGAAAGAAATAGAGGGAGTCGGGGTGCAATGAGGACAGGTGGGAGCAGAGAATGGTGAATAAAGAGGGAGAATAACTAAGGGTACAAGTGGCAGCTTAAGAGTGGTGATTTTGATTGAGAGAAGTGGTGAAAGGGAGAAGAATATATATAGGAGAACTGGCGCAAGAGGAAAGGCTGGTTGGTTTTGTAATGGAATTTGGGACTGCGGCGTACGAACTGAGAGTCATTCTCATTTCTATGAATTGTAAACATACTTCCAGGCCATATCATATTCAATGTGAGACTCTCAACACACACATTCTCCCTCACGTTCAGGACTGAACATTTGGAAGGTGACTTGAGTGGCACACGATAGCAGTAGCTGATAGAGGTGACCTTACGAATCCTGGATAGGCTCTTGTACCAACACAGAATTTGGGAGGGCCTAAATCAATCGCCTTATAAAATTGGCTTATAAGATGAAGATTGCCCCCACTTATTAACATATTTTCATGTCACATCTCATTCAACGTAAACTCTTAACATTATTCCCATAGTGGGAGATCATTTCATTTTGTTCTTATTTTCTATTTCTGTAAGGAGATTTATTCTACAATCTTGTCATTTTTCTGTTGATTTGATATTCGTTTCCCAGAAGAGAGAAGAACCTCTTCTGAATATTAGTTAAATACCAATATCAAACGTTTTCCTTTTAATTTCTGGTGTGATCCTGCAATGGTTACTTTCAATCTTTCAGAAGCTTGTACAAGTGGAAGCTTACCTTCACAACAACAAATTGAAGTGGTTCAGATGGTGTATAAATCAAGTAGCGAGTATCTTCCTGCAAAAAAAACAGACTATTAATTAGCACACAGTGAATCTTAATGTCCAAAGTTCTACCTAAGTTTGTATCAGGTCGTCTACGAGGTGTCAACTCAGTGGTAAGAGTTTGACCTTGTCACTTTAAGGGAAGGACTTCAAATCTCTTCGGGGATAGTTGTAAAGTGACTATTCATAACACTTAAAATGATAATAATTTCCCCCTCCCTCGATTTAGAAAGAAAAAGTTTGCATCAAGCCTGAGGTTCCTTTGTCACACTTCTAAATTTAAAATTAATGGACGAGGACAAATAACCAAAAATGCATCTATACAAAGCATACTTCTTCATGATATAAACACAATATGGTTGTAAGAAAGTACAATCAATACTACGGAAAAAGTTGAAGACAAACAAGAACAATGAATAGATCAGATCCAGGATCTTCCAAAAGACTTGGTAAAAACATATGGGAAACAAAAGCAACACTGGTAATGGTAATACAGACCAAGGAACAACAATAACACACTTTTAGAAATGTAATAAACAATAGGTTCATTTCAGTGAATTGCTCATTACAATGTCCATACTAGTGAAGTGAAAAATAAAAGATGGGTATTCCGACAGACGATTGCAACTCAGGTTTGCTTCCTTACTAACTTGAAAACACTTAATGAAATTCCTCAATTAAAAACAAACTCTTCAAAAGGAGAAAAAAAAAAATCAATAAACATATTTGTGTAAATATCCAATTAAGTTAATAAAATTACCAGATCAAAATATGTAATTTCTACACCATCAGTTGGCAAGCCATCCACTTCATTACCATCATCTGCAAAATGGTATTAACAACTTGCATTATATTTAGAGCATAAGTTTCAAATAGTTGTGCCGAAAATTATCACTCTAGAAGTAAGAACGGATTAGAATGCGTTTATCATCACCCTAGCCATATATTGATAAGAACTTCCTAAAGATTAACGTTTCATTTTATTTGTTAAATATAATCACAATCAGATATGACAGTTGGAAAAATGAAAATTAGGAATCAAGCATGAAAAAAACGTAGGGTATGCATCAAAATCAGAAATGCAAAACACAATCGAGTAACAATGAATATATATGGCATGTCTTCAGAATGAAAAGAAAAGAAATGTAAGATATCATTCTAACTATGCAACAATTCATGGCCACCTAACTTGCACATGAAATTATAATACGAAAAAAAAAGTAAGCTATCTCCAAACTTTAAGTCCAGTAGTTGTAAACATAAATTCTAGTGTGATAAGTGCTTATTCAATAAGCACTTAATGAAGTGACTTGGCAAATTCATTCTCTTGGTAAGAAGGGGTCTAAATTCCCACGAAAAACACTGTACTATAAACTAAAAGAGAGGTGATGAAAATAACATAAAAGAAAAAGCTTATCTCTCCACCAAAAACTTGGCTTTGAAGCAGAAGGGAAAATATTGGGCATCAAAAACTGACATTCCACGTAATCAAGCTCTGACCAAGTAGTATAAAAAAACTTGACAAGTTTTTAGCAAATACAACTCTAAACGGCATGACGTGACTAACTACTCATATCATATGCTATTGAATCGTTCTACACTTTAACTGGCACAATTGAACAAGAACATATTCCAAACTGAATAAACCCTTTGCTTTGTTTACACTCTAATAACAGAAACATTCGAAATTAGTACTTTAGAGAATGGGAAAGTAAAAAAATACTTGCCTGTGTGGAAGTCAAGTATATCTTGTTCTGTGTAGCAAAAACCGCCACGTGCTGTGTAACAGTACCTGATATGGACAGAGATATTTTGTAAAGATCAAACACAGAGTTAATATCATGAGTGACTTTCTAGTTACAAACAAATCAGAAACATACCCGCTGTAAACAAGATGCATGTGTATCTTGGCGAGCGCATACGCTGCAGCAGGCAGAATAGATTCAACTTCCTCCTCGATGATCTAAAACACAGAAGACATGAATTTGGGTAAGAAGATTCAGCAAACGTAAAAAAAAAGGAAAGGAAATATGTATTTTCCCATAAGGTCAAAAAGAATGTCATTGTATGTGGAAACTCTTTTAATAGTAATGAAGTTCAACTTTCCATGCAACATTGATTTTAATTTGACCTTTTATCTGTCCATATCACAAAAACTAAAATAAAAATGAGTGATATGCAGGGAACAAATAGTTTTTAACCATCCCATAATAAACAATGAAATATTGGGATCTCATGCAAATACTTCATAGTTTAGGCATGAAGAAATAGTGCCCTGTGACTGTGATGTATGAGTAAGAGCAAAAGATGTTATCTTTGTCAAAACAAACTGTAGATCATAATTTTTAAAGGATATGCACTCTGTTTTACACCAACATCCAATGAAAATCCATCAATTTTCGCATCACCCCGTTTTTGTATGAACATTTTGAAATTGGTGGTATGGCATGGAAAATTTGTGTTCTCTCATTGATGTCACAGTGTAAAACTATTGCACAGTGACAGCATATGTCCACTAAACTCTTTTTAAAGAGTTATTCAAAGAGATTTGACTCAATTAAATAACACGATTTAGGTTGGAAAGTAAAACATCTCAATGATTGATGAGAAAAACACGCTAAACAACAGTTGGTATTTTAGCACATGCGTGTCACATCAGCAATTGATTCTCTCGTCGACAAATGGGCTTCTTTACTGTCCATAAAGTAAACTCACATTAGCTAAATCAAGTCCATTGAAGATAACATTGAGAATTATTCCTAAATGAAGATTAGATGCAACAATACGAATAAACAGACAAATTGAGATTTAGAATGCAGGGCAGAAACTTACAGCTGACCATCCATCAGGTGTGCTCTTCAATATTTCCAAAGGCCTGCATTAATAAAATTCCATATCCATAGTCATCAATAATAATAAAAACAAAGAGATTAATTTCTATGTACCGGCGTTGTAAAACTTTTTTATTACTTACGTGTCAACCGGGCTAACCAACATACATTCATCTCTATCAGAATTTTTGAACATTCTCCGAACCACACACTCCAACGGAAGGTTATCCATAGGATCAACCTGTTAACAACTTATTTAAAATTTTGATAATTACTCAAACGAATGCAATAATGAACACAAAAAACAGAATAAAGCAGTACTCACTATGGTGATAAGCCGATTTGTCAAAGTAAGCAGAAGTTCACCGTTTTCGTCAATGGCAAACCCGGTGGGAGGTTCCGGCAACGGCATATCATCGGGATAAAATAAAGAGGAGCCAGAAGCAACACCAGTAACAACATTTTGAACATCATTATCCGCAGAAAAATCACGAAATAATTCAAAATCAGTATTGGAATTCAAATTTTTCCAATCATCAGATTCAACAGAAGTATTCTTCTTTTTCTTCGTCTTCTTCTTGGAGGAAGAAGGAGGAGGAGGAGGAGAACTTTTCTGTGATTTGGTTGCAGTACAGAAAATTGTAGAAGAATTGGAATGAGAATTAAGGTTTTGAAATGAAACTGAAATTGGAAATATGTGTGATTTGAGAGAGACACTGGACTTGAAAATTGCAACTGCTGCTGCTGAGGAGCAACGTAGCGCCATACTCCCTTTTCCCCTTTTTTCTCTGTAATCTAATCTACTCAGTACCCTGCCCCCTCTTGTCACAACAATTATATTTATCATTCCTTCAAAAACAAATACAATTATATTTATCACTATATTATATATTATTTTATACTTCATTCTTTTTTTTTTAGTGATTTTATACTTCATTTAATATAATAATCTAATCTTCATTGCGTCTCTAGTTCAAAAATTAAATTAAAATTATAGAGTTTAATTTGTATATATTGTCAACTGAGAAAAAATTCATCACAATAAGTTATGTGTTCGATTTTAAAAGTGATTAAAATAAGCGTCAGGTGTTGTGATTATGTCTAAAATATATTACTATAAATAAAAAAGCATAGCACATCAGTCTCAACGAAGAAAACGGGGGATATGGCGAAATTGATAGACATTATGGACTTAATTGGATTGAATATTGGTATGTTAACTTTCAAACTCAGAGAAATAATGGAATTAAAAATGGATAATCTTGAGTTAAATCCTTCTTTCATAAAACAAATAAATAAAAGTTTGGAAAGTGAAAATCGAAAAAGGATAGGTGCAGAGATTCAATAGAAGTTGTTCTAACAAGTAGAGTTGACAACATTTCCTATTGCAGTAAGAAATGAATCCTTTTTTCCACAAAAGGATTAAGTATAAACATATATAAGTTGATGTACATCTTACATAGTTAACGATGCAAAACTTTTTTCCATTCATACTACTGACTCATTCGAAATAAGTATCGCTCAATCCAATTTAGAATCTCAATGAATCCCTATATGATTGTCTTTTTTAATTTACATAAATGATAAATGAACACAGACTTTTTGACACAAAAATGACACCAATGACATTATTTGTAATTTCTATTAAAGTGCAAGGACAATTTTGTAAAATCATCCCTCTCTCTTGTGTATGTTGCCTCTTCTCTCTCCTCACTCACTTCATTGTTCTTCTTCTTCTCTCTCTGTCACCTACGCCGATGATGAAGACCTAATATTGCCAGAGAAGAAGGAGGCATGGTGGTTGTTGTGAGATCTTAGAAAAAAGATGAGGTATGGTTGTTGAGATCCGAGTTAATGAAGCATGGTGGTGGATGTGAGTTGGTCAGAGAAGAAGGATGGGGTGGTGGTTATGGTAGTGGTGGTGAGGACAACACTAACGATGGCTGAGGGCGACGAGATCGGAGAGGCGTGGTGGCGTGGTGGTGGTGAGGAGATTGGCGATGGTCGGATCGAGTAGTATGGGATCGGAGATAGATACAGTGGGACGCCGACGAGATTTGCAGAGGAGGGAGAGATAGAGAGAGGAGAAATAGTTGCAGGGAAGAGAGAGAGAGAGAGAGAGAGAGAGAGAGAGAGAGAGAGAGAGAGAGAGAAAAAGGTATTTTTGGACAGTGTTATACGATGGTGACTGAATTGTATCCCTGTTTTTGTGTCCAGTTATCAAATCTCTTTAATTTATATGTCTTGGTATGTATCCCATCCATAATAAGTGATAAATGAAACCTCTGTTATTATGTCTAATTTAAAACAAAAAGAATTATGGACACATATTTTTCTTGAATATGTGGTTTTGTCAAAGTGTTGATGACTTTCTTATTTTTTTTATCTTGTATTTCATAAAAATTGAGGGTGATATTTTTACGCGAAGGTCATCCAATCCAACTTTTGGACATTAAATTATGTTTCAGACGTTGATGATTATCATAAGAGATCCATAACATATCACTTCAACAAAAAAAAATTACATATCATAAGATTCTCTTTCTTGAAAATATGCATTTTTCGGAAATCCAAAAAACATAAGGAATTCTAGGATTTTTTCTTGGGGCAAATACTGTTATGCATACCTCTTCAAGTTGATCTAGATTATACTATATTCTTATAATATGATAGACACTAGCTAATAGTCCTCCTTGTGTTGCATCATAAGCACATTGAGAACATATATTATTGTAACCATGTACATACAAAATAATTGCAATCAAATGCCAAAAAACAGGCTTATTAGTAAATTATTCATTCCTTGGTAATCAAACTCAAAGATCTATGAACTATTCTGTGTTTGACCAACCAAGCTGACAGAGTACCCTGAATTTCGTTTACAAGTTTAGTATTTGGTATAAGTATTTGTCGTTTATTTACATTACAATGAAATTTTGTAAGATTGACTTGTCTGTTATTTCGTATTGTAATTTGTACAAAAGGATCGTGTTTAATTCACTTTTTTGTTTGTCGGAGAATATTTAAATCTTTTATATTTGAAAAATATGTCAGAAGTTATCTTTGGAATAGATGATGGTTGATAAAATATCCTTGATTATAATTGTCCGTATGCGTATCGTGTCCAACATGAAATTTGTGGTTTGTAGTAAAACACATATTCTCTCATCGAAAAAAAAGTTGATCTTCATAGATTTTTGAAGATATTTTCTTATGAATTATTGGCATAACATCATCTATAACGGCTTCTAGTTTGGGTGGACAACCTAGCAAATAGACATCCACGAAAATTAGCGTATACATGCCCTAGATAGTACCATAAGAATCGATATTGAACATACCTCCAGAATTTGTACAAGTTCTCATAGTAATAACATATTTTCGTTCGGGAATTTGCTCATATAATTGAACTAAAGAAGGAGACATTTTCATAGTTGTATCCAAACAAGTTAAAAATCATTTTTTTTGTAAAGAAAGTAATTTTTGTTATGGTAAACAAACACAAAATTGCTTTTTTTTTTATACAAGTAGAAACATTTAAATATATGATGGTGGAATCAAAATTGTCAGATATATGAATACCCATCCCGCAAAATGATAAAAATAAGAGAACCAGAATTACAATTAAAGCTATCTTGGTGTAAAGCAAAACATCTAATATGATTTTTCACAAAACACAACGTTTAAATGGTATGATCATAGCAAAAATATGTCAAGCATGAAACGTTTCAATGCAAACGAGTATATGATATGATAGGAAATATGTTGAAATCATCGTAGGAGAATTTCCCACCACCATAACTATCAAAGTGCGCATGTCCCCCTCCCTTCATATTTAAATTTCAAATTGCAAAGCTGGGATTTGAAAAACATAAAGAACAAAAGGAAACTAAAGGCAAGTTACAAGTGAAGAAAGGAAATGAAAGATGAAATGGGTATAAGTGTAACTTCAAAATTAGGGGAGTGTTTGATTAAAAAAAAGTATAGGATGCGAATGTTTCATTAAAATAAATAAATAGAATTTCTGATATTTTATCCAAGTTTAAGGGAGACCATTGTAAATTGTCCTAATTATTATTCACTAACAATGTCAAAAAAAATGTACTTAAATGCCTTGTTTAGTTATATAATTTTTTTTCTTCATTTAACCATACTTACACAAGTCACATTGGCATATAATTTTTATTTACTTGCATAAAAAACTATTGTTTGATTATAATAAATAAATAAATAAATAAAGTGGAAAGTAATTACTGTGTTGCGCGGGTATGTTGAGGGATAAGACTATTCAAGTAAAAGCTAATGAAAAAAGATAAATATGGAGTGAAAGTAAGTAAGGTATCAATAATAAAACTCACGATTCACCATTTTTTTTTTTGAGCATGTGAGTAAAATTTCATCTCTTAAGATGAATAAGTGGGGGGGTCTTGGATTCAATCAACCCTTTCTTTTTTTCTTATTTTTTGGTCAATCAATCAACCCTTTCTACTGATGCAAAATTCAATTTTAATTGAATACAAATAGAATTCAAAATTACTTATGTTCAAATATATTCACATACTTTTTTATAAGAAAATAAAAGTGGGTTACAAAATAAATTTGAAATTAAAAATCAAATTAAAGAGGGAACAAAATCAAAATCACAAAATTTTATCAATTTTGGAGACATGTAAAATATTATCTATTATATGGTATACCTATCATATGTTTTATAATTCACTTTTCTTATATGCTTTATAATTTACTTGAGCGACCAAGTAATAATGAATTCAAACGTGTTTAATCAAATCTATAAATGAAAGGGCACTTTGTTCCAACAAGATGAAAGCATCCCTAATAAAACCTTGTTTTAACTTAAAGACTTTATTTGAAATGATGAACTAAAAAATTTGTATGTTTTTACAGAAATTTGAATAGATTCCAATTCATCTAAACATACGCATACAGGAAAATGCAAATGGAAACAACCCCTCTCAAAAAATTACAGCAAAAGATTCAAGCAATGTTACTATCAACACATCAACAAGGATATTTCAAGTCTAGCTCTTCATAATAATCCCCTGATAAAGGTTAGGCCTGCATAGAGCCACTATCTGTCCCCTACCCAACACTGAGGATCAAGCATGCTCCATGTCTCATTCTTCGCACTTCAATCATGACTGATCATCTACAGAATCAAAATATGCAAAAATAAAATATCACATCTATTTGATAGAAGGGAAATATTTGTAAAACTATTTTGTGACAACTTTTTGACAACTATCTCTCATGCTCATATTATATTTTTATTCTCTCTCTTCATTTTTCTCTCCCTATTGTTTTTGACCAATAAGAAAAGAGGAAAAAAAAGTTGTGCAAAATAGTTGTTCAAATATCATTACTCTTGATAGGAATAACAAATACTCAATTAGATGCCTAATAGAATGTCTCTGAAATGATAAATCCCTCCGCAACAAAATCACATTTCTAATCATTTTCACTGATAGATTCAGAAGAGATGTGTTTTATGCCCTCGCAAGCAGGTTATATGTAAAAACAAATAAAATTGGCATTCCCAAATAATATCTCATATATACTGGTTTGTCTTAAGTCGAAGGTTTGGGGCCGAACTCAACCCCACATTATTTATTGTAAAATGCAGATTGCCTAGACATTAGAGGTTCTATTTAGGCCTTATCTCACACCAATGTGAGCCATGAGTTTTTCTAATACACCTGCTCGCGCCTAACTAATGGCTAACACGTTGGCCCAAGAATGTGTCTATGATAGACACTAATACCATCTAATGTTTTTGGGCCTGATTCAACTCCGACAAACCAACTTCTAAGGTGAGGATTGCCTAGGCTTTATAGGCTCTACTCAGGCCTTCTTTCTATCCAATGTGAGACTTTGATTCTAATTTGCCCATGAAACAGCAAACATAAAACAATACGGTAGAGAAGAACCCACTCCTAAAAGATAGGGGATGCAAAGACAGGTCAACCTCTACTGTAAATGGAAAATCCATGTTTTAATCTTATTCAATACTCATGTTCCTACATTAACACAAAGGCTAGGGTTGTAAAGTGCACCCACACTGGTGATCAGAGAAAACAAATGCATTCTGAAAATAAATGTATTTATGACGATTTTTATTATATGATTGCATCAGATGCATGAGTCACACCACTCGAGCTTCTCTGTGCAAATTGGCTCACTTGCATTCAGCATAATGGCTCAATTTTAGCCTTGTTTTTTCATACTGGCGCTGCTTCATGATACCTCAACATTGCAAAATCAAAGCAATTAAACATATGCGTAATCAGAGTTATCATATGCAGTTGATTATCTTTTCTTATTTTTTTGCATTTGTTAATTTTCTTTTCCGATTTCTAACATTTATAAGCATTTATAATCAGCATAATGATTCTTTTTTGGATTTTTTTTTTTTTAAAAAAAAGAGCAGTTCTAGAACTGTAAATAAGAATAGTTTCTCATATTGTATACACACAGCAAGTTTGTTCATTTATTACTCCAATGCACGAGGCTCCCACTAGGTGGGATCTAGGGAGGATAGATGTATGCAAGCCTTACACCTGCAAGCAGAGAGGCAGTTTCAATGAGTTCAACCCATGGCCTCCATATCACAAGGTAGACACCATTATGTTGCACCAAAGCTCGCTCTCAGACGAAGTACTAACCAGTATTTGCACTGATATCGAGTCCTACTCCTAATTAGACAAATAACATATCATGGAATATGGAAACATCTCCCAACTGATTTTCTAAGATATTCTAAAATACTGTTCGGATAGAATAATGATTTTCTGAGAGCATGCCAGCGACTGAATTAAATGAAATAAAAGCATAATAAACAAAATTTGGTCTTTGAAATCAGAACTATACCTTTGAAAGAAGCAATAGTTGTTTTACTAGAACCACCAAGCTCATTCAAGCTACATAAAGCTTTCATTATATGGTTATCCAATCTGTATAGTGTAAACACGGTTAAGCATACACTATTGAAATAAACAAAAAACTTACAATTTACAACAAAAGGGGGAGCATATGAAACCATTTTAGTTTGCAAGCAAAACGAGATAATGAAATCAAGCAAGCATACCAGCAAAGCAATTGAATGAATGATCTTAACACATGGGAATTAATAAGAATCCCTAATTGAAAGACAGTCGCCAATGGCAATACTAAATTATATGTTCTGTTCTGCAAGCCACGTTGAAAGATGCGAGTGATGCCAATCGCAGATCACAAAAAAATATTAGTTTGTTCAAATTCCGCTACACTACAGCGATAAAGTGCTGATAATAGTCTCTTACTGAGTTTCTCCCTCATCTTTTTGCAAAAAGCGGCTCCCAGTGGTAAAGTCTCGTCTAATGTATTGGCCGAAGTGACAGTAGTCACATTGAATCCTCGAATATTTTCGAAGAACTAAAAATGATCTTCCACTTCTGGGGATAATTTGCAAAACTCCATTTTCGATTCCATCGATAATTTTTTTTTTTTTTAAGAAATGAAAATGGGATATATTAACAATGGCGGTGAGAGCTCCTCAGTACAAGATGTACCAAAGAGACCACCCCCATATATCGACCATAGAATCTAATAAAGATATTATTGTCGATATTTTGAATTAAATCGTGTGTCGGAGAACAATAGTAATTGTTAAATTCCACTATGCTATAGCCGCTATTTGACAACACTATTAGATGTGGTTAAAGAAATAACCATATTAATACAAAAAAAATTGGCCCAACCTTCCAATAGACCTTTTTTGACCAGGACTGCAGCATATCTCTTGAAAGTTGAAGAGGCTGAAAATCATCAATTGGAATAACAGGAGTGACAGTCAAAGAGTTCTCATCCTGTTTTGGTGCCTCATGATACACCTTTTTGATTGCTACCTAAGACTTCTATCAGGAGGTCCATCCACTTGCCATTTCATTCAAAATTCTCCATGTATCCCATCCAACCCACATAACTAAACCTATAGATCCACATTTACAGTCCAACATTAATTCAATACGTTATTATAATGAAAACGAATAAATAAACAAATAAGCACAGCAGCCAACAACATAAGAATTGTAAGAATTGTTCTCCCTCTTTTTCTTTAAATTATTTACCTAAACAAAGCTTACAAAAATCCCTTCCCTCTCCTTTTTCCCAACTCCCAAATAAAACCTATAAAAAATCGTAACTCAAAATAAATCTAAGTTGTCAGTTGCGCCGCTTAATGAAGCTCTGTTGCGACGCAATTGTTTGATGTGGTGCCACCTGCGGGGCAGCTATGGCTGCGGGAAATCACGGTGGAATCGCTTTCTCACAGGCTTTACCAGAAAAGAATGGAAATCGGAAAAATGAAATAAAAAAAGGAAAAGGTGGAGTTTCTCACCCTAACTTCCGATGTTGACGAACTCCAGCTGCATTGAGACCAGTTGGTGGGGATTTGAAAAGCATAAACAAACAAAGAAACAAGTAGCAAGTAATTTGGTACAAAAAAGAAAATGAAAGATGAAACAGGAATAACTTCCAAAATAGAGTAGTAGTTGTTGAACTTGATCCTAAGCAAAAGTTTAGCTTTTATTTTTGACAAATAAGTGTAGGAGGGGAGGAATCTGTCGGATAGAAAATAAAGAAGGGATCCAAGTATTAGATTAAAAAATATATAGATGTACCCTGCATCATATAGCTGATATTTTAACAAAGCTTAAGGGAGACCAATGTAATAGGGATAAAATGTTTGTATTGAGTTTTTCCAATGGACCTTACTTTACACAAGTCACAGTGGCATATAATAACAAGTAACAACTTTTACTTGTATAAGAAACTATTGCTTAATAATAAAAAATAAAATTCAAGTGGAAAGTAATTGTTGTGTTGTGGGGGTATGTTGAAGGATAACACTACTCAAGTAAAAGCTAATCAAAAAGGATAACAGAGGTGTGAAAGTAAGTGGGGTATCACTAGTAAGACCCATCAATTGATGATCCTAAAAATCAATAACTTTTCAGGCAAAGATAGCCAATCCACCCTTTCTACTGTGGTAAATATTAATTTTAATTAAAAACATATTGAATGTAAAACTTCTAAGATTCAAATATATTCAGATAAAAGTTACCATTTCTAGAAGAACATAAAAGTGAGTTAAACGATAAATTTAGAGTTGTGTAAAGATGCAAAACAATTCAAATCACAATCTCAAGATTATCAATTTTGGAGACGAATACAATTCCATTCAGAAACACCAAAACTCTTTTCTCTTTTTATATATATCATATCTTTTAAACATAACTTTTGCCTATTAACAAAAATAAATGTAAACATGCACTACGGTTGTATCTAAATAAGTTTCTACTACACAATTCCTACTAAGAGGCTTATACTTGAAATATCAATAGAAAATTGTGGAAAGAGGGGTGAGGAACACAGAGTATTCCCTTCATTCACCTCTCTATCTATCTCTCTCCACCTCACAGTTTCTATAACATCCAACAGTTCATAAATGAGTGACTGTGCCAATCAGTAACTAGCGTGAATCCTAGTCCGTGCAACACTACAACCCCCTTTGATGAAGACTGTGTTTTTTCACACGATTAATTAGGCAAAGAAGTAATAATGAATTCAAACAATGTTTGCGTTTTACTCAAAAGTCAAATCTATAAATGAAAAGGCACTTTGTTCCAAGAACATGAAAAGATCCCTACTAAAGCTTTGTTTGAACTTAAAGGCTTTTTTATTTGAAAGGTTGAACTAAAAAATTTGTATACTTTTGCAGAAATTTGAGTAGATTCCAATTCATCTAACCATCCGCTCTCAAGAAATTAAAACAAAAAATCAAAATTATGTTCCTATAAACAACAAGCATATTTCAAGGTCTAGATCTTTGCAATAATCCCCTGGTAAAGGCTAGGCCTGCAAAGAGCCATTATCTATAAATAATGTGAATCCGGCTGCCTCTGTCCTACCCAACACCATGGACCACGCTCCTCGTGTCTCATTCTTCACACTTCAATCAAGACGGGATCGTCTACAAATTAAAATATGCAAAAAATAAATAAATAGTTAAAATACCACATCTATTTGATAGAAATACCAAATAATCACTAAGATGGCATAGAATGTCTCCGGAATGATAAATCCCTCCACAACAAAATCACAATTCAAATAGTTTTAGGTGATAAATTTTGAGAAGAGATGTGCTTTATGCCCTCGCAAGCAGGTTATATGGAAAAACAAATAAAATAAAAATGGCATTCCTAAATAAATATCATATGTAAATATAAAAAACTCATTCCAAGTGCTTTATGAAAATATAAATCCCTCCACAACAAAATCACATTTGAAATCATTTTAGATGATAGATTTTGAGAAGAGATGTGCCTTATGCCCTCACAAGCAGGTTATATGGAAAAACAAATAAAATAAAATTGGCATTCCCAAATAAGTATCATATGTAGATATAAAAAACTCATTCCATGTGATTTTGCTTCTAAGTTGCATACATAAGAATCTTCTACATGTCCTATTAATGTATCATGTTATAGTATTACAAACAAAGGAAAGGCCACGATTTACCGTCTCTGAGGTGTTTCTCCCCTTCAGTGTTTTCATTGCAGCTTCTGCAAAAGCTTCTGCTGCAGCTGCATCTGCTTCTGCAGCCTCTGCCTCCTTTGCTGCCTCTTCAGCTTCTGCTATGGCGGCTTCTGCATCAGCGACTGCTCGAGCAGCATATGAAGCAGCCTCTTGAGCAGACATGGACCTTACCTTTTCTATTTCTAAATCTATCTCAGACTTTGTAGGGTATTTTCTCTCATCCCTGTCCAATTTCATAGAGGTTTTCTGCCTCCCTTCCAATAATAACATGGGAGGGTGTCTTACTCTGTTTGAATATGTGGGGGTAGGTGCAATCCTATACCTGCGCTTCACCTGAAATATAAAGCTCAACCCATGAGTAAGATCTCTAATTGAAACAAAAATAAATGACATCCAAAAATGAGAATAGCATCAAAATATGGCTCACAGTAAGTGTATAACATTAAATCAAGAAAAAAATATTGATTCTTAAAATATATAGAACAAAAACTGTTTTTAATCCACACCAGAAGATACAAATTTTGTATAACTCTAGAATAGAAAATGTAGAGTTGTAAAACAGAATCTCAGCCCAAAGCCACAGCCAGCGGCTGTACCTAAGCAGTACATAGTAAAGAATTAAAAAACAGCATCAGCAGCAACACGTGATTTCAAATATATATTCTACAAGGTTTGAGGCCGAACACAACCCGACAAAGCGGCTTGAAAGGTGAAGATTGCCTAGACATTAGAAGTTCTGTTTAGGCCTTATCTAACACCAATATGAGCCTCGAGTTTTTTTTATTACACCTGCTCACACCCAACACTACTCAACTAGGTACACAAATAATATGGTGGCCCACTCATGTGTGGTCCTGATTCAACTTCATCAAACCAACTTCTACGGTGAGGGTTGCCCGGGCTTTATAAGCTCCACTTAGGCCTTATCAAAGAGACTTTGATTTTTCCCAATACTTGTATTTTTCCATGAAACATAAAACAGCACTGTAGAGAAGAACCCACTCCCAAAAGATAGGGGATGTAAAGACAGGTCAGCCTCTACTATAAATGGGATATCCATGCACCATGCACCCACACTGGTGATTGGACAATAACACAAACAAATGCATTGCTGAAAGCAAATGCAATCATGACAATTTTTATTGTATGTATGCATTAGATGGATCAGTTAAGACATAATGAAACATGTTGCAATATACCTTAATCAGTTTTCCGCTAGATGTAAGATACTTTAGTTTTGCTGACAACAACTTTTTGAAGTCTGCCGGTGGCCGGTATTGGTCCTACAAAATACAGAGTGATGAAATTAAACTTATGCTTAACACAAAAACAATATTGAATAATTAATATCAGACAGAGAAGTATCCAACCAAATGTAATGCTATAACACTCTAGTTAGTATTGTAATAGCCAATATAATGTCATTTCTTCATCACGTAAGATTTAGTCAATTGAAAGTTGAAATAGCACCATATATCACATTTTACCACAAGGGACATTCGAAACAGCTAAGGCTCAAGATGCACTAAGCTTCCACTCACAGAAACCACAGGTCACAGTAATCAGGTTTCCGAAGGCATGGAGTTGTAGCACGAGACTCACACACACTTAAGCTTCATTGTGCAAATAGGCTCACTTGTCTTTCAGCTTAATGGCTCCATTTTAATATTGTTTTATTTTCAAAATAGTTCTGCTTCATGATGGCCTCGACTTATAAAAATCGAAGCAATGAAACATTTGCGTAATCAGTGTTATTATATGTAGTTGATTATCTTTTTTTTTGTATTTGTTAATTTTATTTTCCTATTTCTTACATTTTCTTATGTACAATTTTAGGACTATAAACAAGGATGGTTTAGTGTAATTTATACACACAGCAAGTGATATTCATTTATTACTCCAGCGCACAAGGATCCCACGTGGGATCTAGGGAGGGTAGATGTATGCAGCCTTACATCCGCAAGCAGAGAGGCTGTTACGAGGAGTTCACTCTATGACCTCCATATCATTGGTAGCCTCTCTGCTTGTGGGTGTAAGGCTGCATACATCTACCCTCCATATCATTGGTAGCCACCTTAACGTTGTTCCAAGGCTCGCCCTCATACAAAATACTAACCAGTATTTGTACTAGTGGAGTGCTAGGAACACTCTCTTTCCAATACTCGCTCTCTTATTAGGTGAAACCAATGTGGATCCCACATTTTGGAAATTGGTCTTACATAAAGTGGTGAGACCGACATGGATTCGAATGAGATAGTTAGTGTTGGAGTGAGTGTTAAAAAGAGTGTTGGTAACACTCCTCTTTGTACTAATATCAACTCCTAATCATAATTAAACAAATAACATCATGGAATATGCCAATATGGACAAGAGATTTTCTAATATACTCTAAAATACTGTAAGGGTAGAATAATGATTTTATGTGATATTTATTACGTATTTTCACAACAGCAATCATTAGGTTAGAATAAGAGCATGCCAACTACTGAATTAAATGAATTAAAAGCAAAACAAATAAAAGCTGCGCTTAGAAATCAGAATCATACCTCTATGAAAGAAGCAATAGTTGTTGTATTAGAACCACCAAGCTCATTCAAGCTAGATATAGCTTCCAATATAAGGTTATCTAATCTGTATAATGCAAACATGAAATAAAAAATCTGTTAAGCATACACTGTCGAAATAAACATAAAAAATCTGTATAATGTAAACATGGTTAAGCATACACTGTCGAAATAAACATAAAAAATCTATATAATGTAAACATGGTTAAGCATACTGTTGGAAATTCCGCCTCAAATTTCAACACATACACTATCGAAAAAAACATAAAAAATCTGTATAATGTAAACATGGTTAACCATACACTATAAAAATAAACATAAAAAAATTACAATTCATATAACAAATGGAGGAACATATATAAACAAAATTTCAAATAAATGAATCCTCTATGGGATGCAAGCAAATCAAAATAATGAAATCAGAGGAGCATAATAGCAAAGTAAATGAATGAATGATCTTAACACGCGTGTAATTAATAAGAACCCCTAATTGAAAGACAATAGCCAATAGCACTATTAAAGTATATGTTCCATTCTGTAAACTAGGTTGATAGACGCGAGCGTTGTCAGTCGCTTTGCTACAGATTGTGAAAAATATTAGTTTGTCCAAATTTCGCTTTGATACAGTGGTAAACTGCTAGCTACAATTGCTTACTGAGTTTCTTCCTCGTCTTTTAGCAAAAAACTGTTCCACGATGGTAAAGTCCCACCTTGTGGTGTTGGCCGAAGTGACGGTAGTCACATTCAAGCCTCGAATATCTCAGCTATCTTCCACTTTCGGGGATAATTCGCAAAACTCCGGATCCAATTCCATTGAAAATTGAATGGAGTTTTGTTGTATTTTGATCAGAGAATCTAACAGAAATATTATTCTCGATATTTTGTATTAAACAGTGGATGGTAAGACAATAGTAGTTTTTAAAAATTTCCCTCTACCACTATTAGATGCAATTAAATAAATACCATATTTAACCCAAAAAAAATATCGGCCCAACTTGACAATAGACCTTTTCGGACCAGCAATGTGCGGCATGTCTCTTGAGACTTGAAGAGGCTGGGCATCAACAATTTCATCATCATCGGATGGACCAGTAACCGCGGTGATAGCCATAGAGTTGTCATCCTGTTTTGGTACCGGATGATTCACCCTTTTGATTGCTCCCTTAGACTTCTCCCTGGAGCTCGATCCATTTCCCGTCACACTCAGATTTCTCCATTTATCCTATCCAACCCACATAACAAAACAATTAGATCCACATTTAACTGTCCAATGTTAATTCAATATACATTATTATATAGAAAAATGAAAATAACGAAACCTTGAGATCGACATTTGAGCGAAGAAACAAGACACGGTTAAATTCAGGATCCTTGACTATTGTACGCCATTTTCCCACCCCATGCTTGGCAACTCCAGCCTTAAGAGCTGCTTCCTCTTCTGATGTCCATTTCTGCTTAGGAGCACCCATCTAGAGTAACGAAGAAATTTACTCTATTCTGAAATCAACGTAGTAAATTATACAAATATCAAATTCAACTCCAAAATTATAATCACAGGTTTCAAAGAATCATAACACGTTGGAAACACTTACGCCGGAAAACGCGGCGAAATCGCGGCGGGAATCCGGAAATTAGAAGAAAATGTTGGAATTGCTCACCCTAACTTCCGACGACGAGAACCAATACCGTCTGCGGCTTCGCTGAGATCAGTGTGACTCGAACCAGTTTTTTGGTTTTAGGGTTTTGATTCTTTCTTATAAATTTGATTTGACGTGTTTATATATATCTAAGATTTTTTTTATTTTTTTTATTTTCTGAGAAATGTTAGAAACACTTTCTTTCTAATGCATTCTCTAACGGTCACTCTTCTAGTGAGTAGTGGGTCTCACCACTTTATGTAAGATCCATTTTCAATGTGTGATACCTACATGAATTTTACTCAACAATAGAGTGAGTGTTAGAAAGAGAGTGTTCATAGCACTCCTCTTATTTCATATACATCAATGGTTCCATTTTAAAAATTCTTCAAATTATTATTCAAACAATGGAATTCACATCCAAGTATTTGAATTCCCTGAAAACATTCCAAAAAATTTCTTTTGTCACACAAATGACTATTTTATACTACGATTATATATGTACATAAATCATTAGTGAATCTATTTATTCACTAATCATACGTGGGATTATAAAAATCATACACGGTTTTAAGAAATTTCCAGTGATTAGTGAATATCTCAAAAGGATTATAAATTAGAATAAATGTTTCTATGAGTGTAGCTCAGTGTGTGTGAACATTGAATAATATATGTAGGAGTCCGGATTCAAACTTCGGACACCTCACTTCTTTACATTTAAAATGTGAGTTTCAATCAGTAGGTTATTTGACAAAAAAATAAAATAAATATTTATCTATCAAAAAATAGAATAAACTGATTTTTATTTTTAAAAGTAGCATATGATGATTTTTTTTTTGTGTTAACACCTTGTATTCACGGGAAAGGGTCGTGATAATCCATGATTTGGTCATAAGGTTAGTAAAGTGTGATAAATTTTTGTTAAGAATTGAATTTAAGTTCTCCTAAATAATTCATCCATGACAAAGCCTTTTAGCCACCTGATTTAAATGGATTTGTCTATATGATGATCTTCTTAATTTATATAAACTCCCCTCCCCTCATGTTTTAAATAAGGTGGCTTACGAGCTTTATCATGGATGAATTATTTAGGAGAACTTGAATTCAATTCTTAACTAAAATTTTATCACACTTTACTAACCTTATGACCAAATCATGGATTATCACGACCCTTTCCCGTGAATACAGGGTGTTAACACAAAAAAAAAAAATCACCATATAAAAATCATCATATGCTACTTTTAAAAATAAAAATCAGTTTATTCTATTTTTTAAAGATAATTTATTTTATTTTTTGTCAAGTAATCCACTGATTGAAACTCACATTTTAAATGTGAAGAAGTGAGGTGTCCGAAGTTTGAATCCGAACTCCTGCATATACTATGTAATTCATACCTACGGAGCTACACTCATAGGAACATTTATTCTAATTTATATTCCCTTTGAGATATTCACTAATCACTAGAAATTTCTTAAAACCGTGTATGATTTTTATAATCCCACGTGTGATTAGTGAATAGAATAGATTCCCTAATTCACTAATGATTTATGTAAATATATAATTGTAGTATAAAATAGTCATTTGTGCAACAAGAGAAATTTTTAGTTTGTCTTGAAGAAACATTTGATATTCACTGATCAGCACATTTTATTTCAAATGTTTGATCAAACATCGGTTTGGTCTTTTTTTTTTTTTAATCAGCAATAATTTTATTAAGCAAGCAAGGTAAGAGAGAAACACCCAAGCTTGCAAAGAGGACAAAATACAATAAAACCCCTACATGCTATACACCAGTACAGCCAAAGAGCAGAAGGCTAACAAACCAAAGGGAACAAGCTACTCCTTGTATCCGCGAAAGTAGAGACAGGCAGCGAAAGAAATTAGCACATCGGTTTGGTCTTTGAATTAGCACATTTGTCTGTTTCAAATGATTAGTAAATAGATATTCATTTTCACTTGACAGACCAAACTAATAATTAGTGAATAGATATTTACAGATCAAACATTAGTCTAAAATTTTGTTTCTCTCATCAACACATCCCAGTCTTCTGAGTTGTGACCACCAAACAAATCCACTCTATCTTCGTGCTTCTTTCAGTTTCATTATTGCTGCCTTTCTTTTGTCACTTAATCAAGACAAGAGATCAATTAAATATCTTTAATTTGTTTTGGTGGATCGAAAGAGTGAGTAATAAAACACTTTGGGTCTTGCTATCTTGGATCCTAAGGACACAAGTTAAGGAATTCAGAATTATAAACTTTCAATAAAAACAATAAGAGAAAAAGAAGGAAGAAGATGAAGTTTTCTATGAATTTTTGGGTTTGGTCCCTCTGTGAATTTTGTTTTTTGATGTTGGTTCCTCTAACTTTGTGACTTAGCATATGAAACGACACATCAGCGCTGTTTGCCACGTCACACGTTGCTACGTCATCCTCCGTTTATCACATAGAGGTTTTTTGTAACAGATGATGACGGTATGGATCAAAACCAAAACGTTTATAACTTACAGAGGTTGTTTCGTAACAAAAAAAAAGATATAGGAACGAAAACCAAAACCACGCGAACTTACAGAGACGATTTACATATTTAAGCCTAAAATTTATATTGACTTGTCGTATTTATTCCAATGTGTAGGGCCAAAATTCTAACCACATAGCAAATCATGAGTCAAACCTATTGTAGATTTGAACGGAACAAAAAAGATAAAAACTTAAGTGTTACAAATAAATAAGATAAAATATTCAAGCGGGACAAAAAAGATAAAAGACACCCACCCCAAAACACTAAGCTGCAAGTTAGCAAGCTACACCCATTTGCTATTTACCAAAAGCCCAATTCAATCAATTGTAAGTCAACTAAAATTAAAGGATAATTTTGTCATTTCAATTTAGTTTTTTTTTAAACACATAACCTTGATTTCCTAAGAACACGCCTATCATTTCGGTGAACCCAGGATTGAGAATTGCAACTGTCACTTCCTAAAATCTCTTAACCTCTTTTATTTTACGTGAATGTTTTTGTTGTTTTACGGAGAAAAAAAACACAGCCTTAAATTCTTAAAAAAAAAAAGAAAGAAACTTACGTGATATTTGTTTGTATCCTTTTTGTGTCAATGATAAAGGAAAGAAAAAAAAAGCTTTATCGGAACCAAAAAATAGTTTTAAACAAATAAAGTACAAATAAACCTACATGCTTTTCACTACCAAAAAAAAAAAAGATTGGACACTACCAAAAATAAACCTACATGCTTTAAAAACATGAAGAAAAAAAAGAGACAAACTTTTAAGGAAACAATATTTATAATGATAAAAGTGACTGTAAATTAAAAAGGTTAGTGCAAATTATTTTTTAAAAGTTATAAAAATGAGTGTAAATAATGAAGTTGGTGTAAGTTGTTAACTTGCACCTTAAGGGTTCATTTGATGGTCAGGATAGGGAGACAAGATATGATACATTAATCATATCCTGCTTAAATCTCATGTTTGATGTACCAGAGGGATATGATAAAATAAACCATTTTCTCATCCTATTCTGACTTTCCTTTGTAATTTCTATCCTGAGTATAAGCTGGGTTAGAAATTATCCTGATAGGATTAGAAAATCATTCCTTATTTATTATCTTGATATTCTGTCATTTTTAAAATATTGTCATTTTAAAAATAATGATAGCATGTATTTTCTATTATAATTAATAACATGTCATTTTTACGATATTTAATTAATTATGAGAGCAATTTTTTCATTTAATTATAATGATACCCTGTTTGTTATTATGTGTGGATCAATTATCATGTCCTTGTCATATTCTATCTCTATTCAGCTTTATATCATATCATGCCTCTATCCTATCCTGACCATCAAACGGACCCTAATAATTGTAGGTGGATGTAGCTTGTTAATTTGCACCTTAGTATTTTTAGGTGGGTGTAAATTAACGGCCCTCTATAAATAAATAAATAAATAAGATAAAGAGTGAATTCACTAATAATTTGCCATATTCACTAATGATTTACGTACATATAGTAAATCATTGCGAAGATTTCTTAAAACAATCTTTCCTAAATCTTACACGATTTTCTACTGAAAACATTAGCATTTGACAAACGTGGCCAGATAAACCTATGTGACACTTTGTTTTTGGATGATTGCATCAAGACAATCCTTATTTTTTTTAGGTCTTCAGACAAATTGACAATTATTCAAATGAAGATATTTAACCTAGCCATATAAGTCAGTTGCATTGCGCTAGACCTTCTACATATCAAATAGATTTCTCTGCACCAAGTCTAATAAGTCTTGTACTCAACTGCTTTTGGTTCAAAAGATAATTTGTGAAAAGAGAAACTGGTGAAAGTGTGCGAGAAGATAAATATATTTGTTTATGTTAACAAATTGTATCATGTTATTCATGCCAACCCTCCAAAATGTTCATTTCATGGTTTTAGTTTTGGAGTTTTTTAGTTACTTTTCTAAAAAAAATTAAAAACAAATGACATGGTAAATTTTAATTTCAACTGACATATGCAAATTTTAAGGACCGAGTACAAAAAAATTCGCTTTGACGAAACAAAATTTGAACTTTGACTAAAAAAATGTATAATATTCTATACATCTCGAATACTATTACTTTTGGTAAAAAAAAATATTGAAGTAAATGAAAATTAATTTAGTTGGTAAAAAGTTGATCCACTTGTAAGATCATGAGTTCAACTTTAGTCGTAAGTGTAATAACCTCTATCTTGACACTAATGAGTATGGGGAGCACAACTCACTAAAATTTTTAGAAAACAAAAAAGAAAGAACAATTGGAAAACCAAAAATAATTCGGTGATGTAGGTTGGTAAATTTCTAAATTTGTACAAACCAACAACCCAAAAAGAAAGAAAAAGCTAGTGATAACATAGCAATATAAAGTAGTGAAGCATGGAACTGCACAGAAACTCCATAGCTAGGACATGCATGTCTCTAAGTGCGTTTCTCCGGTCTGCAGGTTCATCGATTAAAATCCAACACATTATGAGGTGGGGTAGTTAGATAAGGGATTCCAACACATTTTCAGCTCATGGTACCCTGCCCAGGGAAAAAGAAAAATTAAAAAAAGAAAGAAAATGACTCAAAATTATATATGGTGGCTTCTCCACGTTAACTGGTCTATATTTTAACCGGTCAATAAATTCTACGATTTTAAGTTAGGGTTTTGAAATTGTTTAAGTTGCAAAAACACAAACCAAATAGATTTTGGAAAATTTGGAGATTAGCAGAGACATGCTAGGATTATATTTCATCAGTTCACTAATGCATCATTTTGATTGATTATAAATATTCATGTTTCTGTGTTTACTATTATATCTTCATAAGTCAATCATTACATGTTTTCGTTCCCGACAAACGATGAAATATCTATCTATTGTACTAGTAAAATTATGATTCCTATCCCAGTTAACATGTAAAATAACATTGCGATATAATAGAGGTTTGTAATTGTGAACCTAGCTCTATTGTAGCAACAATACAAATGAATTTATCCTAGAACTTTTGTCTAACAAGTCTTTTCCAAGCGTTTATTAAATTAAAATATCAATTTTAGAGTTTTACGTTTAAAAGCGTTACAAACAAAGATAAATCGTGATATAAAGAAAATATTATTATATATAACCAGGCAAATCAAAAGTTTACAAGTGATTCATAACAAACTCACTTTGTCCTTTAAAATAAAATGATTTATAACTAACTAACTATACATAATCCCAACACAAAGAGACTTTAGCTACTCATACTCATAGTAGCTTTACAAAAGAGATAGAGGAGATTATGCTGCTTCCAATTGACGAAGAAACATCTTGAATGCCCTCCACCTTGATTATTTCATTGTTTAGGAATCTGTAGTTTAAATCTAACTTTAAATATTTTGTTTGCCTACTTTTTCAAATATATCCCATCTTTAATCTCAACAGCGTTATAACCTTGAAAAGACTGCAAAAGTGTGCGTAATAATGTTTGACTTAGAATGACTGTTTGGAATTGTTTCAAATTCATATCAAGATGCATTAACATGTCGATTGGATTGGGAAAATGCCTTGAACATTCCCATCGACTTTATGATGGAATAAAGTATGGTTGAGAGTATGACTATCTTTCCTAATTTTGTCCCACTTGAGCGAAAGCGGTAAGTTAGTCAAAAGTGCAAGTTGAACGAACAATGATAAAAGAACCCATTCTGGAAAGGTATGTCATCTAAATATTTATGCAAATTCTGACTTCTTGTTTTGTTACTTGAGGACATGATATTTGATGATATTTTAACTATGTTTTTGAGTCATTTATTTAGTAGTTGAAGTCATTTTAGAGATAATTTGGAGGAGGTGCTCATGGTTTAAGAAACACTTTGTGTTGTTTTCATTTGAGTCATTGTAATTCTATTTCTTCCCAAACCGACAACTCCATAGGCGTTTCAAGTCTTTTTAGTGAGAAATAATGTAATTCGGAAATTAAAACATCTCATGGAGTTATGGAAGCAAGATAATGAAGAACAATGGAGTTTACAAAGGTTTTTGAAGGCAATACAAAGTACAAAAATTAAGTCCCAAGTTCCAAGATCAAAGCATGGAAGAAGAATATTCAAAGAACGAAGAAAAACGACATTTTCCGCACTTTTGAAGGGGCCATGATCCCCATTCGCATGGCTAGGAGGCACATTTTCCCTACCCCAGGCACATGGTTACAGGTAAAATGTGCCTTTTTCTTGTTTTCAAGCTAGAGGAGTGGAAAAATCCCGGAAACCCAATACAAACCCATATGGAAACTTGCCTATAAATAGATACCTTTGCATACACTTTTATTCATTCAGAAACTTGATGGTGCATGGCAAAGCCAAACAACAAGAAGAGTTTCATCCTCTCTTTGTTTCAAGAGTATGTTTGTATTTCTTTTATTTGTTTATGTTTTCAGTTACCATGAGTAACCAAACACTCTAAGATTAGGGTTCTAATTAGATGATCCTATGTTTATTTATTGGATCATATTAGTGCAATTTCTTTACTCATCTTAATTTCTTTATTGGAACAAATTGAACTTTGCTTAATCATCTTAATTGATTAAGGTTTTTAAGTATGATCTTATATTATGATTCATCCTTTGAGAACTTGCTTCATACCACACTCGTTTAGGCATCACTATTATAAGCAATTCTATAGATACATCACAGTTTCCTAATCAAAACCATCGTTTACTAAACACTTAATCATAATTGGTACTGAATATTCCATTAATCCAACAAAGAAAGAAGATAGAGATAATTCAAAGAATCCTAATCACCATCTAACACTTGAATCAAACTCTTTTATTTTATGCGATCAAATTAAACTACTACTCCCATTGTGCAAACAATTCAAAGTTGTAAAACCATAAACTTTTAGTGCTTTTTATAAGCAAGTTGAGTAAATTGCCGAGTCGAACAAAAAATTATGTGAAGACGGCAACTTACTACTTTATTACTTGGAAACGTTTTGGTGCACTTGTCAAAGAGGGGTCGTTATGGATGATGCCCTTCAAGGCCTAAATTTAATTGTCGTTAGAAGGCGTTGCAAATCGGTGAGGATCCGAAGCTAAGAGTTCGGTCTTGTTAGATTGTGCCTTTATAGAAATTTGGGTCTTGGACCAATTCAAAATATGTACTAGCAATATAACTTAACGGTCATGCTAACATGTGTCTTAAGAGCACATGTTTCTACAAAAAGCAAGTGTCTATTGAAAGAAAAAAAAAATTATCTTTTAAGGAAAAATTTGGGACAATTTTCAATGGATGATTTTTATTTTTAATACATGCTAGCATTTCCCATAACTTAAATATAAATTGATTACTCCAGCTTAATTCTGGATTAACCGAATCTCTTATTCAGAAAAGTGAAGAATTAAACTTTTGACAACAACTTTGAAAAAGTGCTATCAATCTGGAAAAAAAAACTTATATATTGTGCTATCCAAATGGGTGGTAGGAGAAAAAAATTGGTTAATCAAATTGAGCCAATAACATTTGTTGAGCCAATAAAAGGTCTTGCACAATGCAATCTTTATGCATCATAGGCCTAATTAATAAGCTGAAAATTTTGCCAAAATGATTACATTTTCATTATCTTTTGGAACACTTTTATCTTTCATATGCACGATATTTACAACTAGATGAGTTCTTGCCCCAACTATCATCATTTCAATCTTTACTAATATATTCTTATTTGTGGGGGAAAAACTAGCATATACAAAGAACCACTTAAAAAACGATACGCAAATGCCACAGTATACAAGTAGCGATATTAAAAGTGCACTTTTTCATGGAGGCTTAGTGAGCTACAAATTAATAATGATTTTAGTTTGATACATATAGTTATCCGAAAGGTAGTGGGGGAAAATATCCAATCCGGCCCGTATTCACCATTGAGCCAATATTTTTACCAAAAGTAATGAAAGAATCAATATCCACTGACCTCACACTAATTAGAAATATAAGTGTATTATAAAGAAAATAAATAGTGTTAATTTGGGTATTATTGATACTTTAAAGCGAGCGATTGGTCTCGCAACTAATTTTATAAATGACCTACATAAAATATCTTGAAAATATCTTGAAAATTTAGATAGAGGATTGATGTCAATGTCTCTTAACAGAGCCGTTTTTATGAAATAGAAGACTTGATTCTTATCGTAAAATATGCTCGAGTAAATAAAAAGACAATTTTTTTAAAACTTTCTAGTCATAGGAGGCATAGAGGAAGACCAAACACGTATTGGAGTTGGGATTGGTGGTGCGACGAGAGGTGATGAGTGAGAAGAAGAAACCCAAAAGCGTATTGAAAAAAGAGAAGATTGTTACTTTTCCCACCTTATGCCCTTCTCACGCGCCCTGCAAAAATTACTAAATTGTCCTCCGGAAACCCTATTTCGGACAATTAACTTCTGGTCCGGATTACATTTTTCGGATCATTTGAAGTATAAAAGGGCGTTCTCCCCCATTTTTACAGTTTCACTTTTCACTTACTCTCTCTCTCTCTCTCTCTCTCTCTCTCTCTCCCTCTAATCCCAAAATCCGAACTACAAAAACCTAACCAAAATCGGTGAAATCTTGCTCAAACGGCACATTTCAATCCTTGACAAACATCACATGGAAGGTTAGTTCGATTTCTGTATGCATGCAAGTAATTTGTGCCGTTTTTTTTCCTGTGTACTGAAGCAATCCAGATTTCGTTTTCCGGACTAGATTGTTACAATCCGGAAAATGAATTCCGGAAACACCCAATATTGGTTTTGACCGTCTGTTCTGTACTGTTCTGTGCTGATTGTCTTGTGTGCATGTTACAGAAGGTTCAACCTCTAATACTCAACGCGTAAGGGAGGCAGGGAATGCTTCCCGTAGGAGAGAGCGTCTCCAACGGCTGGAGGAGGAAGGTGGTGTTCCTCCGAGGCGTCGGAGAGGACGTCGTGCTGATGTCGAGCATCAACCAGAGCAAGAGAATATGGTAGATGACGTGGACGTGCAGCAAATGGAGGAGCAGGAGCTTGTGGAGGAGCTTGAGAGAATGGATGAGGAAATGGAAGATGTCGAGCCACGACGAAGGCGAAAGAAGAAGGAGAAGGTGGTGGACCCGGTGGCCCACACGAGACTGGCCTGCTGTGGAAGTACCATGTGCACGTGGCTAGGAAGGCGGTTGATGGCGAGGTATCACTTTAAACTCACTTTATTAATGTTAATCTGTGTAAAAATGATGTTGATATTTGTGATGTAATGTTAAATCTGTTTGTGTAGCCATGAGTTTAAACTCATTTTAAACTCACTTTATTAATTTTAATTATTTGCAGTGACGTGGAAAATTAAAATGCATCAACAACGGAAAGAAGATAGAAGAGATGCTTCTTTGTCTTATTAACGCAGGTCTTCGTCAATGATGAAAGCCGCTGAACTTCAGACTCGAGTTGATAAAGAGGGCTAGGCCAAGGATAGGAGGGCTTTCAGGGACTGGGGAAGACAGGTGGATTATAGAGCGATCAGAGGTTTGTCCATTGGGATTGGGCATGGACGAGCCTCGACTGGGCCAGCATTGATGAAAAAAAACTTATCCCATCACATCATTAACCAGTGTAGGATTAAAGATCAGGTCCGGGATTCGAATCAAATCGACCTTCCTATGATAAAGAAACCATCCCTATCATGGCTGCACAATGGTGGCAAAACAGATTGCATGGCACCGACCTTGGTTGGCTCCAGGATACCCGCTACAACTTGATTGACCATGGTCTGATTTGTGCCTTTGTGGAGAGGTGGTACGAGGAGACTTTCAGCTTCCACCTTCCGTTTGGGGAGATGACAGTCACACTTGATGATGTGGCATGTTTGCTGCATCTCCCCATTTACGGCATGCTCCTGTCCCACGAGTCCATATCACGGGACGAGGCGGTGGAATTGATGGAGACGTACTTGGGGTCTAGTACGGGTGATGTTCATAAAGAGGTCGAAAAGACCAAAGGTGCACATTGTCGATTTAGCTACTTGGAGAAGATCTTCAAGGAGCGTTTAAAGGAGCAGAGGGATTTGGAAATCGAGTATGGTGTGACTCAGGAGGTGCAGAGGTTGCGGGACCAGGCTGTCCGCATATATTTGCTATACTTGGTGGGTGTCACGATCTTCACTGACAAGAGCTAGTGGGCTGTGGATGTTGTGTACCTGAGGTACTTTAGAGACCTTGATCTTATTGCTGGTTATTCATGGGGAGTTGCGGCATTAGCTCAATTGTATAAGGAGCTCAATAATGTTGCACGTTGGAACTGCAGTCAGGTGGCAGGATACTTGACTTTGTTGCAGGTATAAAATAAAAACTATGTTTTATTTTTTTTAAATGTAAGGTATATGGTTTGTATATTTATAAGTGGTTCTCTTTGGTGTAGGCTTGGGTGTTTCATCACTTCCCTGGTATGGGAAGCAAGAATGTCTGGGACGAATATAGAGAGAATCATTATCCACGCGCAATACTTTTTTTTTTACCACTGTTTGGTTTAGGCACAGTGGACAACTACAGAAACCATCTGGATGCGCTGAATTTGACGAGGGTTGTCATGGCCCCATATGGAGAGCACCGTCAGACACGTCAGTTTGAGCGGGTCATCCTTTACTCTGGATGGCTGCGATTCGGAGACCGCATGGTGAGATATCTGCCGGAGAGGGTGCTTCGTCAGTTTGGGTGGGTTCAGACCATATTGAGACATCCCGTTGTGCACCTATTGATGTTAATTTGGCGGAGATCACAAACTGCTTTCGGCGTGCACTTGATTATGCGCTGACAACTGAGCAGTTGGGGCAGCGTGCAATTCATGATGTGGAGGCAGCAGAGGGATACATGGAGTGGTTTTATCGCATTTTCCATCCACGCATGGTTCTTCGTGACATGCCGGTACCGGTGCCGAGGCCACCGGAGCGTGAGGTCCTTGATGTGCGAGCTGCTCAGGAGGATGGAGACCTTGCGTACTTACAGCTTAGCGGAAGGATGAGCCGCATCAAAGACCACATCTATGCTATAATTAGAAGTGGTCTGGCGCCGAAAGAGACTGAGGAATGGCAACATTAGGAGGATGCATTGAAAGAGGTGCATGATGGGAAAGTTTACCGTCGTCGGGGAGCTACTGAGGGTGGCAGGGGTGCCAGAGGTGGTGGCAGAGGTAGCGGTGGTACGGGTGTAGTTATTAGGAGTTGATTGTATTTTATTTAATTTTAATGTTTGAATATTTTGGATAATTATGTTATGTACCATTTGGATAATTATGTTTTATTAATGTTTAAAAATTATATTGTGTTGTTAATTTTGATGTTATAACTTGATTTTTTCGTTTGCATATGGTCAAAGGCCAACAAAATTGACTAAATCTGCTCTAAAACAGAGGCTCAACCAAAACAGATGGTTTCTGCCACTGTACTGATTCAGTCCGGATTATATAATCCGGAACCATCGTTCACCACCCCCTTTTGTTGACTTTCAACGGGGTGATTTGCGCTTTTCGGATTATATAATTCAGAAGTTATCTACAATTTTCAGATTATATAATCCGAATCCATCTATTCATAACTGACATCATCATCCATCAGGGTGGATGAAGTGCCAAAATACACGAATAAATTCGGATTTAATATTCCGGAATGGGTTCAGATTCTATAATCCAGACGAGGGGTATTTTGGGAAAAAATTAGGGCGCGCGAGGAAAGGCATAGGATGGGAAAAGTAATTCACAAAAGAGAAAATGAACATATATTGAGGCCCATACTTTTTGGAGGCCCAATTTAGTTAAACTGTTTGCACTTCTCCGAAGTCAGACATGTCTCTTAAGAGCTTTATTCACTAGTTTGATGGTGTCCAATGTTTCCTAAATTCTTCAAAAACGATTAATTAAGATTATCTTAATAAAGACTACATTATAAAACAGATTTAGTTGATCCCTCTATTTATTAAAAGTAAAATAAATGTCACATCAAATTCAGATCTTTCTTAGAATTCTAACATCTCTTAAATGCATGATATTTACAACTTGTTCCATCTTTTATTTTAACTGTACCATTACCATCATGACCTTTCAAAATGAAATAAAAAGCTATACCATCATTCACGTTTTATTACTAGTGATTAAATATACTACTACTAGTAATTATATACTTAATTTTATCAAAAAAGTAATTATCACTTAGAAAAAACAACTGCACAGAATCACTTAAAAAAGTAATTATCACTTATAAGATAGGCGGAATATATTGCATGAGTATTATGACCATATCATTTCTGGCATATACGTATTCCAAAGTTGTTCTTTACAGATATCTTTAGTAGCACATATTTTTCTTTTTGTTAAGAGATATCAACTGTGCGTTTGAATACAATGCACCCTTCATAACAAAATCTCTCGCAATCTGGAATTATGCTTGTAAAGATACAGTTTATTTATAGCTTGATTTTTCTAAATTTTATATACGCCTATTTGTATAGGTTGTAATAATATTTTAAAAGAGATTAATTTTTATTCTTTGATAGTGTAAAACTTTTTTATACGTGCATCCAATCAAATCAAACCAAAATGTCATTCCTATAAGTTAGTTCCTAAAATATCTCCACTGCTATATACGTGACGTCATTTGATCGTATGAAAGTGAAAAAAATATTTAAACTGTAATTATATATTAATTAAATTCATATATAAAGTTGTGTATAAATGTGTATATTTCTTTCCAAGTAGTCTATGATTAGAATTTTACATTTCAAATGAATATAAATGTGTATAAATGTATATATTTTTCTGTTTGGTGGCATCTGTGCCAGGCATCTAGTTGTTGTACAGACTTTGGGTGATTCATCGCTTTTAGCACGCCTTGTACGGGGTGAATCATTCTCCCTTTGAATAATATATTCCATTTTGATTTGTTCAAAAAAAAAAAAGAATAAATGTCAAATTTAGACCTAAACCATACACATATAATACAATGTTTATATCAAATGAGATATGCTAATGGGACAAAACTATCTCATATAATTGACTAATTGACCACTATGATGTTGGAAATATTATTTATTTTTTTTTGCAAAAAAGTTGGATGCAAAGGAGCAAACCAACCCAAAATTCATTCATAAAGAGAGCAGAAAAACAACAGGGAGGGGACTAGGCCAAAACTCCCAAACTTAAAAGGAAAATCTAAAATTAGACAAGCCATCTTTATTTCTAAAGTAGCTAGTCTTGGTGAAATCTGGTACATCATTCCAAAAGTGAATTGAATCAAGAGATAAACCATGATTAGCCAGTGAATCAGCCACTTGGTTTCCTTCTCTATAAATGTGTGATATAATACAATTGAGACCCTGAAGAATCACCTTGACATTGTTCCATCTGTTACTTAAATTCCAAGGAATTTGGTTAGAGCTCTTAAAGGCAAGGACAACCAATGAGGAGTCTGTTTCAATCCATATATTATTCCAATTGTGCTCATGAATGATTTCAACAACTCTCATAAATCCACAAAGTTCTGCTTGATAAGAAGTGCAAATACCAAGTGGTTCAGAAAAACGCAAAGTAGCATTTGAGCTGTGATCCCTAAAAATCCCACCACAAGCAGAATTGCCAGGATTGCCATTAGAAGCCCTATCAATATTACACTTTAGCCAATGCAGTAGAGGAGGGTGCCACAAAACTTCCTTGATATCTGGAGCTTTAGGATGATGAATGTCACATTTAAAAGCCTTAAGAATGGTGAAGTCCCTGATAGAGTTGTTAGAAGCTTTGCTAGTCTGATTTCCAGATAAAGAAGTAGAAGCGAGAATCATTGAAATGGCTGTTTTCTAGGTGATGATCTTGTTATGAATCTAGCTTGATTCCTAACATACCAAATTATGCTAATAAGATTAATTAAAGCATCTCTAATTACCACTTTACACTGAGGAGACCAGGCCCTATCACAGAGTTTCCAAATGTCCTCTTTTGAAGAGAAGAAAAATGGCATTCTGATAGTGTTGGCAAGCCAGTTCCATAGTGTTGTTGCAAACTGACATTCAAAAAACAGATGGAAAGAGTTTTCTGAGCTCTTGAGACAAAGACTACACATTGAGGGTATATTACACCCTCTAATCATTAAGTTTTCATCAGTGGGAACCTTGTTATGCATAAACCTCCAAACAAATAGAGACTTTGCAGGAGGAATACCTTTGCTCCATATGCAAGAGGCCCAATGAAGCTCAATGAACTGATGCTGTTTGAAATCATAAGCATCCCTTTGCATCAAAACACCAGATGAAGTATGTTTCCAAATTTGTTGGTCCTTCTGAGCAAATGTAGGAATATGAACTTGTTGAATCTGATGGACAATTGAGGGATACATAACAATGAGTTGAGTAGGAAGATGCCAATGATTATTGCTAATATATTCATTCATAGAAGATTTAAGGAGGGATCTAGTTGACTCAGGGACATTGAAGAGGTCAGATAGAGGGGGACCACACCAGGAGTCATTCCAAAAGCTAATATCTTTCCCATCTTCAAGAAGCCAGATGGAGTTTGATTGGATCACTAAGTATTCATCTTTAATACCACTCCAAAGAGAAGAGAAAATATGATGCTTTATAGGTTGCTTGTTTCTCAAGACTCTATCTCTCAGAAGGACTGCCCAAGATTTTTGTGAATTCACCAAGTTCCAACACAATTTCAAATTGGTGGCTTGATTTAGATTAATGAGAGATTTCAGGTTTAGACGACCTTGAGACAAAGGCCTGCATATCTTCTTCCAAGAAACAGACACCAACTTCATTTTCTCCCTTCTCCACTCCAAATGAAATTTCTGATGTTTTTTTCCAAATCTTTGAGGAAATAATTCAATTCGTCTGCAAGATGAAAAATAACATGAAGTAACTTCTCACTGTATAGTAGAGTGTTCAATTAATTATATTTTAGGTAGCATTTGGAATATAGAACGACAAATTGAAGGATTTTTTTGTTTTTTTATTAAAACAACTTGAAAATAATTTGAAATTCCTGCATGTGACCTTTTGAGTTTGTTGCTATTTATATAGTGTATATAGTATATCTTACTACTTTATGAAGTGGGAGCTCGATCGTAAACTCAAACGCATAAACCTATGTCCATTCCCCATTCTCCTTTACTTTATTGAATTGGATTCTTTACGGTTGAAAATTTTGAAATCAATCAATTTAGATCCAATCAAATAAAACAATTCACAATGCACATATTTTATTTTATTTTTTCAATTTGATTTTGTTAGGCTAAAATTTGAGTTGTATGGTCTTAATCAAAATTGATCATGTATCAATATATTTATGCGTTGGTTTTTAATAAGGGTCATGTTAATCAGTGCCCTTGGGACACTAGTTAAAAAACTAAAATAAAAAGTTTTAAATTAAAATTAATACTTTTTAAACTTTTAATGAGTTGACTGCACAAGTTTCAATGTAATATTACTATATTTGCTTCCTTAACTAGAGTGTCCTGGGACACCAGTTAACATTTCCCTTTAATAAATACTAGGCCGTATCCAAACATGAATTACATACATGTTGTCACCGTCTCCACACATTCATGTAACATGCGAATATATAATCCTTCAATAGAGATCAAACAGTTAAGATTACATGTTGGGTGAATGTGTTACGTGAATGTGTGCAGTATATTAACAACTTTGAGTTTTGCCGAATCCGTACATAAATGTTTGTAATTGAATATGTATGTTTGAATCTACAATATACCTATAGCTAACTTGTTCATATTAATTATATGGTGGAGAATGATCAACTAAGCCAGTTATTAATCTAGCAAAAAACCACAAATCATGAGAGACTGGACATAGGCTTGATCGACTTATCCATTACCATTACCACCACCACCACTACCCAAAATTTAAAGGTCAAATCTTCCTAACTTCCACATTCAACGGTTCCTCTTTCCTTTCACTCATTTCACACAAATCTTCAATCATGAATACTTTGAACATCAACTGTCGCAATCAATAAAAAAAAAATCAAATGAAAATCTTGCCATTTTGTTCAAGATTATTTTTTCTTCTTCGTACAATATACAATAGTTTTCATTACCACGACATATACGTGCCACAAGAAATACTTGGTCGGGGACAACCCCAAATCTAAAGTATTTGGATACATACATATATATAATAAAATTTAAAAGATAAAAAGTTTTGCCACAATACTTGCTATCATTTTTGTTTATAAATTTTATTATTCATCTGTGTTCAAACAATTTTTTTTAAAGTTGTGTCAATACAAGAGTTACTCCATAGCCACACATTGACCCTATGAAGTATGAGACCACTGATATTCAAACATTTTATCCATACATGTATATAAGAAAAAATTGAGGAAAATAATTTTTTGAGCATATTAATCAAATTTACCAATTATCTTCTCCAATTTCATTAATCATAAGTTCAAAATTGAGAAAAATGTTCCCGGAAAATCAATATAACAAATATATAAAGTGACTGATTAATTCAAATGAATTAAAAAGCAGAGAAAAGGAAAACAATGTGGTGTTTTATTCTCACAATTTAGCTTTGTTTAATAAAAACTTTATCTTTATTTAACGAGAAGATACGTATGATGACAGATCAAAGCTTAGATAGGAAGGAGGAACAAGAGGAATATATTCTTAAATCATATAATAATATAATATATATTATCGAAAAGATGGGTACTCACGTGTTCGTCTTTCCGCTATTTTTATCGCGCTAACGTTTGAAAATCATTATTTTTTTTAATAAAATTTTGATTTTGATTAAAACTAAAAATATAAGTGTTTGTGGATTTCAAGTTATAACAAATCAAACTACTGTGATTATCTATTTCAAATATGACACCAACAATATAACAAAAAAATATAATCTAATTTTTTTTAATGACACCAACAACAATCTTTATTATAGAAAAAGTTGTTTAAAAGTATAGGCTTAATTGCACTTTTCCCACTATCTTTTGTTAATTGTGCGATTTTGCATCCCCTCTTTTTTTGGAGTGATTTTGCACCCCATCTTTTTGACCCATTTCTGGTTAGATGGACCTTCTTGTGTTTAATTGCACTTTTGCCCCCCATGTTTTTGCCAATTGTGCAATTTTGCACCCCCTTTTATTTTTTTGAACGACTTTGCACCCCATCTTTTGCCCCTTTTCCCTCTTTTAATGATGATTTTGAACAAAACACAATCGGCAAAAAATGGGGTGCAAAATCGCTCAAAAAAAGGGGTGAAAAATTGCGCAGTTAGCAAAAGATAGGGGGAAAAGTGCAATTAAGCCAAAAGTATAATTTAGATAATGAAAAGTAAGTATAAATATACTCATATAGTTTGTTACACTTTTTAAATGGTAAAGGAAAAAAACCAATTATATATGAATATTTATATTGTATTTATTACATTTTTTATTATTTAAATTTATTTTTATCTATTTGTTACATGCGTTATTTGCATTAAAAATTGAAGGTATTTTTGGAAGGAAAAAAAAATCAAAAAGAGTTGAAATCAGTTATTTTTAGAGGAGGGACCTGTGGAGATGGGAAACAAAAAGAAAAGATATGTATAAAATATTAAAACATAACTTGATTAACTAACAAGGTTTCCATGATAGTAGTTACTAGTTTTTTGAAGGAAGTAGTTACTAGTTAATATATATGCAACTAAAAAAAAGATATGAATAAATCCCTAAAAAACAAAAGATATGAATAAATACTTAGTTTTTTGTCCCGTGAGCATAACTCAGTTGGTAGGACAATGCATTATTATATGCAGGGGTTGGGGTTCGAACCCCGGACACCTCACTTATTCACCTTATAAGGTGAATTCTAGCTATTAGGCTACCTGACAAAAAAAAAACTGAAAAGAGAGAAATCATGATCAAAATAAAAAAAAAATAAGGGTTGTCAATTGTCATCCTATAAATACCCCATTGTATACCATCAATATTATCACACTCAGTTATATATTCCTTAGTCTACTTGTAATTCGTTCCACCAAACCAAGATGACTGGAAAATCGACACCAACAACGACTAGCCTTAGCCACCATCAAGTTTTCGACATGGAAGGCCAGATGACTTCACACGCAGATAGTGACGACGATGGCCGCCTTAAACGAACCGGTAAAATTTTCTTTCAAGCAGTCTGTGTTTTTCTTTGAACTTTTTGTGTGTGTCGTGTGATCTGTTTTGCATGTTTGTTTAGGGTGGTTTGTTTTGCTTTGGTTTTTGGTGAGCTTATTTTGTTCTTCTCAATACACATATATATGCAGGAAGTGTTTGGACTGCAAGCTCACACATTATAACGGCTGTGATAGGATCAGGGGTGTTGTCTTTAGCCTGGGCCATTGCTCAGCTAGGTTGGATTGCTGGTCCTGCTGTCATGATTTTATTCTCTTTGGTTACCGTCTCTACTTCTTCCTTTCTTGCTGATTGTTATCGTGCCGGCGACCCCGATTCCGGCAAGAGAAACTATACTTACATGGACGCTGTTCGCTCTATTCTTGGTAACACTGCTTCTCCTTTCTTTCATATTTAACAAACAAATTATATTCCTTTCATAACAAAAATGTATGTATATTGCAGGTGGAGCCAAGGTTACATTTTGTGGGATATTTCAGTACCTCAATCTATTTGGAATTGTTATAGGATACACAATTGCAGCATCTATTAGCATGACGTGAGTTTGAATATTTATACTTTATACGAGTTCTGGTCTTCATAATTTTTACCATGTGGTCCTTGGCTTATTTCAATTTATCCATTATATTATAAATTTCCAACTTTTTTTTTATTTGACAAATAAAGAGTGATAAGAGTGTTGAAAGTATTATACCCACCCATAATATAACATTAAAATACTATCATACTCATTTTAAATAAACTATAAGTATCTTTTGGATTTTCAAGCCTTTAATAATTTATTATGGTATCAAAATCTATTATCAACTTAAAAGAGTATGTTGAGAGTCTCATATTAATATGTAGTAAACTTTGATGATTATTAGTGACAAACAACTTTCATCATATGGGTTAATTTTCAATTCTGTAGTTCAATTAGATCCCAATAAAAATTCAAGTACTTTTTTTAGGGAAGTACAAATTCTAACAATAGTGTTACATCTTGTTTGTTTATTTATTCTTTCAAAAAAAAAATCTTGTTTGTTTATTTATATCATTAATAGATTTTGGCTTTTTCAGAAGAATAACATTTCACATAATTTATTTAGTTTTACGAAAAACAGTAATATTACAACTTTATTTATTTTTACAAAAGCTTGACTTTTTTTTACGCCTAAAAAAACATGGCTTTTACAGGGCTTAGCTAAAGCAAAACATACAATCTCAAATTAATGTGTGGTATAAATAGGAAATTGGTTTATGTAGATTGATGATAAATAATTGATGGCTTAATTTCAATTTCATTGGTTTTTTTGTTAACAGGGCTATCAAAAAATCAAATTGTTTTCATCAACATGGAGACAAAAGCCCATGTCACATGTCAAGCAACCTATACATGATCATGTTTGGTGTGATACAAATTTTCCTTTCACAAATTCCAGATTTTGATCAAATCTGGTGGCTCTCATCAGTTGCTGCAGTCATGTCTTTCACATATTCCATAATTGGTCTAGCACTTGGAATTGCCAAAGTTGCAGGTTATATTTTGATACGCCATACTTAAAATTTTGTGTCATAATTTTCTTATAGCTACATAAACTGATGATAGTATGGCTTATTCATGAACAGAAAATGGCACTATCTTGGGTAGCCTCACAGGAATCAGCATTGGAGCTATTTCAGAGACTCAAAAGATATGGAGGACTTCTCAAGCTCTTGGTAACATAGCCTTTGCCTATTCCTATGCTGTGGTTCTCATTGAAATTCAGGTATACCTTTAGAAAATGGAATTCATATTAAGATGTTAGTTGTTGGATGATGATCAAACAATTCATATTTCGAGTTTATATTTACAAACAAACTTGAACTAAGTTCCGAAACTATAATATGAATCATCTAATCTTCATTCAACAATCAAGACGGTTCAACTAGTTAAACCATGAACTAACATTTATTTAAAACATTTGTGTCTGGACTTATATCCATCTAATATTCTTAATATTTCAGGACACATTGAAATCCCCACCATCTGAGGCAAAATCAATGAAGAAAGCAACCAAGATAAGTATTGCAGTGACCACAATATTTTACATGCTTTGTGGCTGCATGGGATATGCTGCATTTGGAGATGCTGCACCTGGAAATCTTCTAACTGGTTTCGGTTTCTACAATCCATATTGGCTAATAGACATAGCAAATGCAGCTATAGTAGTTCACCTTGTGGGAGCATATCAAGTATTTTCCCAACCAATCTTTGCCTTTGTTGAGAAAAGTGCAACACAAAGATGGCCCAACATTGATAAAGAATACAAAATTGAACTTCCATGTCTTCCACCCTACAAGTTGAATTTATTCAGAATGGTTTGGAGGACAGTGTTTGTTACCTTAACCACAGTAATATCCATGTTGCTTCCGTTCTTCAATGACATTGTCGGAGTGATAGGTGCATTGGGATTTTGGCCTCTTACAGTTTATTTTCCGGTGGAGATGTATATTGCACAGAAGAAAATCCCAAAATGGAGTAATAAATGGATTTGTCTACAGATATTCAGCTTTGGTTGTCTTGTAGTATCGCTTGCTGCTGCTGTTGGATCAATTGCTGGTGTCTTGGTTGATCTAAAGAAGTACAAACCATTCCAATCAAGTTATTAAGTTTCCTTAGGCTTGCTATATGTAATGTAGGAAACTCCTGTATTTGCAATTACAGTATATGAATACGTTTGTATGTACAATTATGTTATAAATCAATTGAATATTTGAATTATTCCACCCATTGTCTTTCTCTTTTTTTTTTTCTTTCAAAAATTATGATCCATTATCTTGTTAAATCAATTTGATATACCTATTTACTATACATACAGTTCTCTTTATGCATTGTGATTTATGACCATTAAATTATTCTAGAATACTATCCCTAAAAAAAAAGTATTCTAGAATACCACAAGCCATTTTCAATCTAATACACATCAAAGAAAGTAAGACGCACAACTCAATTATATAAATTAGTCAAATAAAGAAATAGTAAAATATTTTTTTTATCACAAGTTTGGTGGATTCTAGGGTGAGGGATAAATTAAGTCCCTCACCGGTGGAACACTTAAAAAAGAGAAATTCTAAAATGGTCACAAGATCAAACAAATAGTGTATTTCTTTAATGATAGAAAGAAAATTGATAAAACAATTATAATTAAATATTTTGAAGATAATCTCTTCATGTGAGTGTATCTAAAGGCTATTTATTTAGTCTTGTGATCATGGAATAATTGCTCCCTAAAAAATGCCATTAGATTTGATTATCGGTCAAGATTTGTTAAAAATAAGAATGGAAACATCTCAACATTTTCACACACAATCTTGTCCATCTCTCTCTCCCAATGTGGATGTGAATTTTCGACCCCATTGAAATCAATGGTGAAAAAGAGCATTCTAAATCTTTGAGTTACTAAAATTATCTGATAAATTTGATGAATCTGTTGTGACTCATAAATATTGCGTCTAAATCTTTGTCCATATCAAAATTGTGCCTTCAAAGTCGTCAAACCTCTCAGATCCAGAATTAGAAACTTAACTTGGGTAACAGAGATCAACTTTAAGTTAGCAAACAATGAGCACTCTTTTTTTAATTGTTTAGAGTTTGATTTATCATAAAGTATGCCATTGACGATAACAAAATAAAATAAGGAAGAAAAGAAGAAAAAAATAAAATAATAGATCAATAGGTATTATTCAAATGCAGCATCATAAAATAGATGAAAAATGTTTGTGCAAGAGAGAGGACTCCAGAAAAATGATACGCTTCTCTCTATGATAACATAAAGAGGATCTAGAATCTTCAAGCTGTTGAAAGTGTAGAGTAGTACTGTAGTAGGATTCTGACGAAGGTTCGAGGAGGATTTTGATGTGGTTGGGGAGAGAGGTGGACAAGATATTGTGCAGGAGCTTACACATGTTCTCAATTTTTTTTAAACAAATCTTGACCACTAATCAAATCTAACGGTATGTTTTAGATGGTTCACCGGTGAGGGACTTAACTGATCCCTCACCCTAGAATCCACCGACAAGTTTAATTAAATTTTAATCTCCTTGATTTAGATAAAAGTAGTGTATTTTTATTTTTAACCTTCTCATGGAGGAAAACACACATTTACCAACAGACCCTTTATATATTTTCTTCAATATCAGTTTTACATTATTTTAATTAAATTTCTCTTTTTTTAAGGAAATTTCTCTTTAATATCAGTTTTATTTCCATGGTAAAACACCAGGAATTCCCACCGCTTAAAAATATTGTGTTTAAGTAATTAAAATGTAAAAAGAAAATAAGTTAAAATTGCTATTTTATTTGTGCTCGACTTTGTTTATGTTTGTCTTTAATATGTGCCGAATGCATTGAAGTATCCGTCGTTTACATCCCAGGTTCTTATTGAAGGACGAAAAATGTACTTTAGAACATACCCAGAAAATGTATGTCAAGAACATAACCCACAACAAATGAAAACGTGCTTAAGTTTTTAATAAACTTGAGTTTGTTCTCCCAGCACCATACAAATAGCTGAACAAGCTTAACTGAATACCACTGACAAACAATGCTTACAACTAGTATCAATTGTGGATTGCAAGGGGGGAAAATAGAGGTTTGTTAAAAAAAAAATCAACTTACTGCTATAGCCTCTACTTGATAATTTGTGTAAATCACGTACATAATAGAGCAATAATGGTTTATTCAGATTCCACTACTTGACAACACTGATTTCTAATGAAGAAAACACAGAAACTTGAAAATAAATATTCATGTATAATTCTCAGTTTTTGATGTAAATCCACAACAAGATGGTATATATTCAAGACATCATGCTATAATAATATATCACAGGTAGAAAAGAAGGACATCCCATGACCAAATCGTGGTGGACCCTCTCTTGAACCAAAATTAAGAAAAGAAAAAGAAAAGGGATCGCTTGTCGGCTTGTGAGCACTCACTTGACAAGGATAATGAATAATAAAATTGATAGCACAAAAGACATTTTACATCAACAAAACATGCTACATTTATAAAACATATGTAGAAACACAACAACCCCAGGAAGAACATCAATGACAACCGAGAAAGCCAGACAGGGAAGCAATATGTTACCAACAATGCATCATAACTTCAATCAAAACAATTATGCAATTGGGGAGGCAGCAGAAACAGGGTTGTGGTCTCCTCTGAATAGAACTGTCCAACAAATTACCTTGGAGTATATATATTAATCCATCAAAGATTAGAACAGCTCCTCAGAATTGAATTTATTCCACGCTTCCTGTTATAAATAAATTATCAACCTTTCAGCAAATAATGAAAGCAGAATATTCAAGACTTGGCTATATTATAGTATTATACTTGAGTCTTGACGAAAATTCATGTCGCCATTAAAACATTTTTATGAAAAAGAAATCGGAGAATTAGGGGCTTGTTTACTTTCTAAAATCATTTTCAGTTTTCATTTTCTAAAATTTGTTTATTTTAAATTGCTAATAAGGAAATGGAAGACTTGTGTAATGGACAATTATGATAAAGAAAAGATGAAAGGCAAGCTGGGAAATGTATTTTTAGGAAGAATTGTTTATTTTTGTGGATGTATGTTTTCAAAAATTATAAAAGGAATATTGAGGGGAATATTGGATCTATACTCTCATGTTTATTAGATGATATGAAAATGATAATGGAAAATATGGTAAGTAAATAGGCCCTGGTATTTAAGTATTGAAACTGAAAATATTCAAGTAATTAGACCACAATGAAATCTTTGTCTAGGAGACAATGAAAACAACACAATTTTGTTCTCTTTGTTTTTATACAAAACTTGGAAGACAGTAAAAAGTGAAAATAAGTTGACATTTTGTAATAAAAAATGATAAAAGAAAATGTTTCCTAAAAACAAACAAGTGGTAAGACTATAAGCTGAAAGAAAAATATGGATTGAGATGAGGAAATATGTGACCCCAAAGTTTAAGAATCAAAATGAAACCAAGCAACAAATAAACTGACAATCTGTGAAGGCAGCACATCACAGTAAACCCCTACCATAATTTTTTTAATAAATTTCTTGATTATAAAGCACATAAGACGGTCAGAAATACCTTGAGTAGGTCAAACACCTTTTCTGCAATATATTTTTGCTGAAGATTGGCACCTTTCTGCTGTACTTTATCCGGATGAATACACAGCGTAGCTTTTCTATAAGCCTTCTTAACAGCAGCAGCTGTAATCAAATCAGTTAAACCGACTGGCAGCCAACCACATTCAGGCCACAACACCTGATAATCATTCATGAAGGAAACAAGTTAACAACATTGACAGATTCTTTGGTCAAAAAATAGTTCGCGCTAATTCTGTAACAAAAACAATAACACCTTAAATACACAAACAAAGGCACTGTTTTGGCTCATTCAAAATTCAAATGCATGAACCTTTTAGACTGCATAAGGAAGACTGTCTGTGTGGACCATGAAGAATACGGTCCAACACTAGACCACTTGTAATATATATATTGCTATTTTATTCAATGATTAAGATCTCTGCCTGGTAACTTGGATGTTGAGAATTAATGGTAATTGTGTCTTAGGTCCTTTTGTTTCTCCTGAAGCCTTCACCCTAAGGTTTTCTGACCATTTAACAGAGTGTGTGTCAAAAGGGAAATCTCCAGAGGTGGAGCACGAGGAGCCGATCGAAGCATGCAATGTGAACGGTCTCAACGTGTGTTCCAGGTACAAAAACAAAGATTCAGGTGACTCTGATACCTCCAAAACCAAAGGATGCATGTGCACATGGGGTGGGGACCACTAAAAAAATCCCCTTGATACAACGATCTTCAATTCTCTCTCCACAATGAAAATTAAAATCCCTCTCTAGATGAAAATTCTCAATTCTGCAATCTAAGCAAAAACTGGCAAATGACAAATTATGCCCAGGTTGATGGCACTTCAATCGTCGTTTCTCTACCCACTCGCAGGTTGGAAATGGTGAGTGAAAGGGGAAATGATAGATTCACCCTTCACAGTTCCCACACCAATTCAATTTAGGGAGTGCACCTCCTTACTTGCAATATTTAATTCTTAAATACCTCACCATACAAATGCAAGTATCTTATATAAGGAAGTACTGAATTTGCAATATTGAGAAACCTATTGTAGGCTAGACAGTAAACTTGGGTGTCCATCTGTGGACGATATGTTATGCGACCCACCGCAGAATCCACGGCATAAAATTATGGAAACAAGTTGCTTTGACTCTCACCTTCCCCTGAATTGACTGAAATTGAATTATGACCACATCATTACATTCTTTTCAAAATTAAGCAAACCTCTCTCATAAGGACGTGGTTTTCTTTAGGCTAATATCTGATCAGAAATTGCAACAATCAATGATATCTTTTGCAGGAAATAGACATATTAGTTGCACCTTTAATAAACAGAGCGACTCAGTCCTAGATCTATACAACCAGGACAGTTTTAAAGTGAGCACAACCATTCACTTCTAGCCCTAGAAGGTGAATTGACAATTGGACAAGACACACGAGAAAGTATGTCCAACAATACAAGAATTCCAGTATAGCATATGTTAAAATTTGGACCCAAGAATTGAAAACGTTAAAGAAAAAAGGGATGATCCATGCCTGCATACTGCCATGCATGTGCTATACGGATCTGGAATAGGAAACATTCAGAGATATTATTCTGTGCTCTTACTAAGTACATACATATTGCAAGGTGGAGAGCAAAGCTCGTAAGTTTCCCTCTTTTCCTGCAGACCACCGCTTAATTTCAAAATCCAGTGTTTCACCAAGCCTCTGAAATCAATACACAGGAAAAATTAAATAACAAGAATAAAACCATATTACAATAAAAACTGCAAAATTTTATCGGCAACTTCTACAAAACAGTTTTTGCCTGGAACAAGGATGAAGAAGGGATTGGCATTGTAAATGCAGTTATTGCAAGTATACGAACAGAAACCCCCTCACCCATAAATAGAAAGAAAAACAACACTACTTACACTTCTCTCAGCTTGCTCTCTTTGACTTTGCAAGTCCCGCTGATTCTTCTCAGCCAATGCTTTTGCCTATTACAAAACATCATAGTCATAGCATAAACAAGTTGGTTTAAAAAAGAGTATTTTCCACCAGTTCTTTGTATCAACTGTCAAGAAACAACAAAGAAAACAAATTAAGGAGACAGATGCAGTGATGCAATAACACATACCACACGCTCCTGAGACCTCTGGTGGCGTTCCAACCTAGCTTTTCGCCTTTCTTCACTTTCCCCTTCAACTTCTTGAAACTCTCCAGATGACGGAGCAGCTTCAAACCATAAAAGAGAGAGAACAAAATAAGCCATGTAAGTGACAGAAACTGAATTGAAATTAGGAAACTGTAAAATTGTGTAGTATTTTATCAAATTAGCCACTGAATTCCGAGGAAGGAAGCCTCTGTCAAAGTATAGATATATAAACTGTATGAAGACAGGAATAGGAAAAGGGAGCCATGCTCCTGAAAATAGGAAAAATGGCGACGAACAGAAAAGAAAAGGCTCCTGTACTGAGAAGGACCCGTATCTACTCTCAGCTTTTCGTCCCAAGATTTGCTAGCCTTTTCATGTCTTAAAGGTTTACCCATCCTCCCCACTCCATTCTATCATTTGTCCTCTCCACCTTAATAACGGGCCTATTATTAATAGAAGGCCCAGCAGTAAGCAACGACAAAAACACAGATGTTTTATTTTTTAAAATTAAAAAACACATTAGATATGTGGATCTGGCTCCTCTAAAGTGAGCAATCCACTTAAAAGTATAAAGTGAGTAATATCAACCATTGATCAACAAATCAAAGGTAGATATTAGTAGTACACCATAACAAATCATAAGTTTGTTTAAATAACAACCTTCGATTTTCTCACTTTACACTTTAAAGGATCTGAATCCTAGATATGCATATATTTGTTATATGTGTATTTTCCTTGACTCTTCCTATAATACTAACTATTGCAATCATCCTGGATCTTAGAGGATCTGAATCCTAGATACGTATATAATTGTTGTATGTGTATTTTCCTCGACTCTTCCCATAATACTAACTATTGCAATCATCCTGGATCTTTCTGTTCTCTGCTCTCATAGAATCTTTCTTATCTTTCTTTATTTCAGCATTGCAAGTCTTAACAAAAACAAACTACTATTGCATCAATAACACGTTAAAAATGCAAACCTACCTCCAAAGATTGAGGTAAGATCATCAACAATATTACTTGATGATGGTGCTTTTTTCATATTTGAAGATCCACTTTTCCTTGTTGCATCTGCCTCCTGAAAACATACAGGTTCAGACACTTAACAACCAAATAGATTAAATAAGAGTAGACATGGTTTTCAACCTTCCTTTTTATTTTAGTTTTAATTAAAGGGTCTTGTTAGCGAGTGCCCCCGGGGCACTATTTAAGCATTCCAAAATAAGTAATTATTCTCCAAAAAAGTCAAATATTTTGATTTCCAATGCATTGATTGCATGCATTTTCATAAATACTTGCTACTTCCTTAAAAAGTGCCTCGGGGACACTCGTTAACATTTCCCTTAACTAAAATCAGATGATTTTAAATTTTTAAATAGCTACATATTATTTACTTGTCATCTTATAAAAAATAAAGTTGCTTTATTTATAATAGAAATAGAAAAGGTATAACTACCCTCTAACTATATTTTCCGTCTTTTTAGGAGTATTGTTGAAAGATGGGAAGACACCAAACCCAAGTTTGGCCATTATATTTGAATATAGACTACACATTTAAAGAAGAATAAAAAAGAAATCCTCACCATGGAGTTGTCCCTAAAAGGCCTTGGAGCACTGCTGGGTCTTGAACCCGTGCCAAAGAAGGATTCAAGATCATCCCCATTCTTCTGTTGGTTCATCCTAGCAGAAGCTGCAGCCCTCTCTCTGGCTTCGGCAGCGGCCCTTTCTGCAGCACGTTCAGCTTTAACCCGTGCTTCAGTTTCAGCCCTTGCAGCTGTAGCTCTTTCCCGTGCTTCCCTCTCCTTTGCCGCTGCAGCAGCCTTTTCAGCTCTTTCCTTTGCTTCTGCAGCTGCCCTTTCTCGGGCTTCAGCATGTGCCCTTTGCACTGCAGCTCTTTCAGCACGCTCTCGGGCTTCAGCATTAGCTTTCCCAACAGCAGCCCTCTCAGCTCTCTGGCGTGCTTCAGCAGCTGCTCGTTCACGGGCTTCTCGTGTGGCTCTTTCTACGGCCTGTCTAGCCTTTTCTCTCTCCTCCCTTTCTTTCATTAATCTTCTTTGCTCCTTTTCCTCTCTCTCCTTTTGCTGCCGGTCACGTTCTATCCTTTCTTGTTTTTCTCTCTCCTCTAGTATAGCTCTGTCATCTTTTTCCGATTGCCCAAATTCTTTGCTTTTAGCAGCCTTTGTATGCTCTCTCTCCCTAACTTCCTTTGCATGCCTAAATTTAGCCTCAGCCCTATCCATTGCTTCCTTCATGGCCGCAGCAGCCGTGTTCATCTCTAACTCATCGTCCGGAAGACCATTTCCACTCTCAGCATCATTACCGTGATTACTGCCAGCAGCAAAATCATCAAGTTCATCAAACTGAGATGTTGGAGATGCCGATGCTGCAGCTGTAGCAGACCTAGGGTCATGAGAGAATCGAGTGGAACCCGGGAAAGAAGAAAATTCATTGGCCTTCTTTCTAGTATTGGTAGAAGCCGGCGAACCTGTTCCTGACCTGGGAATATTCACTGGCCGTGGAGGAGGGGGTCTTGAAGGCGGTGGAGCAGTGGTTGGTTGTGTAAAAAGAGGAATCTCTGACACAGTCAGCCATACATCCTCACATGATTCCAAGTTTTCTTCATATTTTGGAGACATATCTGCCGGAATATTGGCTTGGCCAAAACCACTATTATTATTTGGAGGCGAAGTAGACCTTTGGCCAACTGGTTTATTAGAATCAGATGAAAAGGTAGGCATGTAAAATGGGGGCTGCAGAAAATCCTGATCACTTTCAACGGGAATGTCCTTTTGTGAGTGCCTCTCAGGACTCATCCCAGAAAACTTATCAACTGGTTCTTTATCTCTAGTCCAACTTGTGCTTGTGTTCAACCCTGGAGCACTGTTATCCTTACTGCTATTTCTCTCAGATGAGAATGCTGGTACAGATCTTCCAAGCCCATCGAAAGGGTCAATGTCTTCATATATTCTGCCATTTGACGTTGATGAACTATTATTTTTAGTGCTTCTAGAACTACTAAATTTACTAATTTCTTCCAAAGGGTCTGTGAAGTTGCTTCTGGATGAATCCATTGGGGCTGAAGTTGAAGCAAATACTTTGAATGGGTCTTCTGCTTCGATGGAGGTTGTTTTAGATGCACTTACAGTTGGGTCAGAGGACAAACCAATATCAGGAGCATGCCTGTTATTAACATATAAAAATGATTACGACACATCCAACATTGGCGAGATAAACAATATCTATGAAGTGCTCATCAAAGATAACATGGAAAATTATCTTGTTATTTATTCCATTTATCTATGTGTGAGTGCGATAAATATATGTGGTAATTAGATTTTAAAATTAAAAAAAAGGGTGTACACAGCTTGAAACAAAGATTTCTCACTTCTTTTTCCCTTTACTGTTTTATTTCATGGAAAACAAGATGTTGTAAGAGAACAAGTTAAAGATGATAGCAGGAAAATGATGTTGTTGTAATAATATGGGGTTTGGTTCCTATTCCTCTATTCACATACTCCTGTTTCCTGTCTACCCAAATGAAATACCTAGGGACAACATGATTGTAAGATTTTCAATTTCTAGCAACTAATGGATGAAGCATCCTCAGACAAAGATAAATTTCTTTCTTCGTGGTAGTCCTTGTATGCATCAGCAACCAAACCAAATGAATAATTCACATTATAGATAGAGAAACACTCAACAAATAAAATTCATTAGCCAACATAAGAATAAAGGTACGTCTGATGTGAATACAACCACCCTGAGCTGGAAACAAAAATGCTAAACTTAATTTGCATAGGGTGTGAGACATTCTCAAACTCCCAAACTAATTAAGCCTCGAGATTTGATTGCATTTCTTACTCTTTTTAAATCACAAAGTGCACTGAAAGATAGAAAAATTATAGTAGGCAAGAGAATAAATAGGAAGCAATAAAAGATAGCAAGAGGAGGTCTTTCTGGAAAAAAATATGGTTAGGGAAAAAGTCCAAGTCACTCGAATACATTAGTTGCAATACAGATTTTCAATCAACGAACACTATTTTCCTCAATATTCAGGGTAACTAATACCTACCAAACTCCTTGAGCTTTGTTCAATTGTCAACACAATAGAAAACTCTAACCAATGTTACTATACCTTATCTTTCAAATGAGCTATCAGCTATAGGCTATGGCAACTTAGGCTTTGTTTGCGAGTTTAGAGGGGAAGGAAATAGAAGAAAAATAGAGAAATCTTCCACATTTTTTGAAAGGGTGTTTTTGCAGAGAATGATAAATGAATGTTTATGATTAATATATTTTTAAATTTGAGAATATTATAAATAGATTGAATTTAAAGATTTGATATAAACCCTCCTCTAATACAATTTTTGAGTTCCTCCAAATTAGGGGAATTTTGAATTATGAAGAAAAATAGACCACTCAAAGCCCTCCCATTCCAAAGTCTTCTATTACTTCCACTTGCTCCTTTTTTCCTTTCTTTCATCAAAGCCCTCCAAACTCGCAAGCAAAGCCTTAATATCTATCGCATTGATTACTTCAGAGACTGATATCACATGAACAATAACTTATGATTGTAATTACAAAATGCACAGGACATCCAAATGATTTCAAAGACCTAAAACAACAGTTTGCAATATATCGATGCTCAAAATATATCGAAATAGAATAAGACAACTGCAATGCATAATTGTGTAACTGACTACCATATATTCGGGTAAAAAAGAAGTTTAGAAACATGTATATACTTGCTTGCACAAAAAGCATAATCACGAAAAGTACTACTGAGTAATTACAATTATTACAAAAGAATCTAAGTTACCAAAACAACAAAATACACTGCTAAAAATATACTATATAATATACCTGTCACTAGAAGATGATTTACTCTTTCCAAATCCAGCTAACAAATCATCAAAATCAGAACCACTTCTATCATTTTTGTCCAAACCTTTCCTACCAGAACCCTTTGAATCCTTACCAAATCCACCTAGAAGATCATCAAATGCACCACTATCCGATTTCGGCGAGGCGAAAACGTTTTCAAAATTAACTTTCCCAGTGCTCTTCAACCCAGGCACACCGTCAAAAACATCGTCGTCGTAAACCGGTTTATCATAAACCGGTGGCGGTGAAGAATTTCCCGCGGATCCAGGAAACATGGAATCCAAATCGAAGGGTGCATCGCGAGGATTGGATTTAGAGTTGGATCCGGCGGTGGTGGTGAAGAGATCGTCGAAACTGGAGGAGTCGCGGTTGTGACGGTTGGTGGAGGATCCGAAAACAGAATCGGATGTACGAGCGGATCGGGATCCGAAATCGAAGTTGAGAGAAGTTGAATTTGAATTTGAAGAAGAAGATGATGATTTAGGTGGTTGAGACATTGGAGCGGATTTACCTTGAGGTTTGAGACCGAAATCGGAAGAAGATAAAAGGTTATCGAAATCGTTCATGGTGGAGGTTAGGGATTTTGCGATGGAATTGATGAAATTGAAAGGGGAATGAAGAAGGTGAAGGAGAATGGGATCGGGTGTGTTAGAGTCGAGAGAGCATGCGGTGAGGATGAGGTGTTGAGGCTTCTTCTCCCTTTGTCTTCTTGGAGAATTTGCCAACACGGATATCAATCAATCAAACTTGTTCAAATTCTTTTTTTATATTTTTGTTGGTGAACACTTGTTGTTCAAATTCTTATATTTCTCAATATTCAATCATCAAACCTATTCATGCAACATCATTAATTCATTTTTTTATAAGTCAGCCAGGGGAAAAATAAATTACCCTTTCTTGTTCTATAAAAAAATACACACTCACCATATATCATTAATTCCACTTTTAATATTTTCATTATTTATTTATAGAAAATTATATTTTAAACTATTCATCAACGTAAATTCAAATCTTTCTATATGTTACCATTTGTCTTTATATATTGATAAAAAAATATAGTTAAAATATATTTTATAAATAATACATATTTCCCTTAAAAAAATAAAAAAAATTACATATTATCAAATTGAATCATTTAACATGCGATGAAGAGAGCAGTAATACGAGTTTTTACTAACAAATATATGTACTTGTTAAGAATGCAAAAATGGAAGTATTTGATAATTTTCATGTAAAAAAATATATTTTTTAAATATTTTAATGTGTTGAATATATAAATCATAAGATTTTAAACATGTTCCTTAAAGAAAAAGATTTTAAACATTTTTAAAATAAAAAAAAATACTTTAAACATCTACCAAAAAAAAATATTTTAAACTTTTTATCAAGTGTCTTTATAGCATTTGTTATCATTTTTCCAATAATGATTCATTTCCCTTTCTTTTATTTAGCTTTTTACCTTTCTCTTTCCCTTTTACTTTTTCTTCCTGTAGTAGATTGATTTGTTGCCAATCATCATATATTTTCCGGTGACTTGTTTTTTTTTAAAGAGATATTCTAATTCTAAAGTTACATTATTAACATTTTTTTTTATCAAGTAGCCCAGTGGCTAGAACTCACACAATTTAATTGTGGATAAGTGGGTGTCCGGAGTTCGAACATCAGTCATTGCATATAATATGCAATATCCCTACCAACTGATTTCTAGAGAAATTCACCTTAAAGGTGAATAAATAGGGTGTCCGAAGTTCGAACCCCGACCCCTACATATATATGCATTATCCCTTACTAAGTCAGCTTAACATTTTCTTTCTATCACTTTAGTCTTGTAATTTCTCGCTAAAATATTTTTCATTAGGATTGAATATGCTTTTCAAAAAAAATTACACATTTATTCATCTATATGTCTTATATTATTTATTATATTTATAAAATATATATCTTCACGATTAGTAAAAATATAATTGTGTGGAATTATTTTACACACAAAAAGTACATATCAAATAACCAAATGACCAATTATTTGAAAAAATTCAAATTTATTTTTTTGGTGGAACCGTGAACAATTCTTAATTGAGCAAAATAACGAAAAGGATGTAGATGGTGGTTTTAGAAAGAAAAAATTAGTTAAAACCACCCATTTTTTTATGAATGAAGACAAATAAAAAACTTAAGAAAGAAGTGAAACTTACCTCTCTAAAAATAACTATGGCCAACTTTGGATAACTACAACTTTTTTTTCCTTCATTTTTTTCATTAATTTAACATGTTAAATTACATAAATAAGTTTATTATGAAAATAAGAATATAAAAGATTGTTTCTGTACAAGAACCCTTGTATTATACAATGTGTAATAATATATACTAAATACAAAGGATAATTTAATAATAATTTCACGCAATTTTTTTTATAACCTAAGGTAATTAAAGAAAAGCCAAATGGAAGAAGATCCCTCAAAAATCATCATCAAGAAGAGGTTAAAGCCGCAAAGAAGGATAAAACAACTTTCGAACACCAAAATTATCACCATGAGTCAGACTTGCCACCTTATCAACATACCTATTTGCTTCGTGAAAGATGTTTTTCACCGAGTAATCTCAATCCTATCATGCAACTATGTAATATTATTCAGAAGTCCTCTATTACTACAATAATTTTCAACTTTGCACTATTAGAAAATCTATCAGAGACTTAGGCCTAAGCTAACATCTCTAACTTTGTGATATTGAAGAAGTTCAATGTCACTCTCCATCATCCTAAAGCCCCAAAAATCATCGAAGTAATTTGGCAGCCTCCTCCTCCAAACTGGATTAAATGCATTACTGATGGCTCCACCGCTGGAAACTTGTCCTCATGTGGGAGAATTTTTAAAGATAGTAATTATGAATTTCTTCTTTGCTTTGGAGAAAACACTGAGATTGGGAAGTCTTTGCGTGCTGAATTGTCAGGTGCCATGAGAGCAATTGAGCTTGCTAACACACATCACTGGAAAAACCTTTGGTTGGAAGCTGATTCTGAACTAGTGATTGAAGCTTTCAAAAATTGCTCCTTAGTTCCTTGGAACTTAAGAAACAAATGGATGAATTGTTTATACCCCATCGTTTGAAGAATAATTTTGTTTTACTTTACTTGTAACTTTCAAGTTTCAATGCAACATTAATCATTGGTTTATCAATAACACCCTTACCTATTTATTGTAAAAAGAGAAATAATAGAATAAAATAATAAATGAGTAAGAGTATTATAGAAAAAACACAACAAATTTCATAAAAAATAACAAAATTTATTTGATTTTTTGGTATGTGTAATTTCTTCAAAAAACAACAAGTATTTTGAAACGGATAAAGTAGTTACACTACCAAAAAAAACGGAAAGAATAGTTAACTAGGAGCATGAATTTTTTGGCTACTCATATATATATATATAGAGGGAAGGTAATGTTTATGCAAACTTTGTAGCTAGTATAGGCTACAATGCTGCTAACTTTACTGTTTGGTTGGATGTCCTTGATTGCATTAGGTCTCTTTACATTAAGAATAAATTAGGTTTGCCTAATGTTAGGTTTGTAACTTATTAACGAGGTTTTGGTATAGTCTCTCTCCTTTCTTTTTATTTTGTTGATCTCTTTGCTATCTATATATTTCAGTACTCTAGTTCTTTGCTAGCTACTCTTTTTTTTTTAAAAAAAAAAGGATATTCGTTAAAAAAAAATCTTTTAACTAGTTATATATATTTTTTATGATTCTTCAACGAATTTCATATATTTTGTTTTTTTTTCTTTTAGTTGTTGATTATGATTATTTAAATTAAAAATGTTTATCGTTTTCAAGAAACATATTAATTTTACCCTAAAACAATTGAAGATGATAAGTGGTATCTTCCAAGTTCCAACTTAACTCCATTTGTGCAGTGACAAACACAATATATTAGTTATTCACTTTCTGTTTTTGTTCACGTAAAAAGCTAGTTATTCACTTTAGCTGCCAACAGTAGTGTTTTTTCGAGTTTTGTTTAATTCAATTGTGTCAAATTGTCAATGATCACTAGTGGAAAAGGGTTAATTTAATTCACTATTTATATTGTTGTTGAGGGTGGTGACTGGTAGTTGCGTGTTGCGACTTACGAAAATATCGTAGCAAAAAAACATGTCCATGGGCCTTCATGTTTTAGAGAGACTAGATGTTGGCCCCCCCCCTCTGCCAAGATGTTCTAGGAGCCCTTTAAAGCTGTAGAATTTTATTTGTGGAGTGAAAATCACATATATTTTTGGAAGGAAAGTGGCATTCTCGATGACATCATTCGTCTAAAAATGTCAGTTTTGTAAGAAAAGTTGCATACTTGAAGTCTATGAATACAGTGTCACTGTTTCAGCATCTGAGCTTCCATTTCAGTGGGAAAAGGCTAAGACAGAGCATGTTGTCAGCTACTCAAGTTTTGTTTCACTAAAGAGCTAATATTTCTTTTGAGATTAAATATGTTTGTCCCTCAAAATATTCAAAACTTTATTTTTAATTTCTCTGAAAAAAAATCATCAAATAATAGTCCACTAAATTGACATTTTTATAAGTTTAATTAATTTTGAGACGAGTTTAAAACTAAGTGAACGATGACACATTTTATAACCAATGTAGACAGAGATGAAAAACCAGAATTTGTAGGTTATTTACTTCTACAACATGGTATTGGTACCAAGTCTTCTCACCACTATATTACAAGAAGCTACAAACTCAAGATTACCAAAGCTTATTTTCCTTAAGCGGAGGGTTAAAAACAATAATGAAAAACTACAAACTATATAGCTTTAATTTGAACTAAATGCGTGTCTAATATTATTCCCCAACCAAAATAAACAAGTTAGGGAGTGATATGAATCAAAGAAGAGGAAAACCTTGTTCGACGCAAAGGCATACCCGAGATTAAGAAACAAGTTAGGGAGTATTATGTACAAAACTTATTACTAATATATTCCATGTCAATAGTATTACAAATTACAATACATAGCCATATTTTCATACAATCACATAAAAAACTTATCCCTAGCTCCTCCTTGTGTATGTTAGTCTCCTACATCATTGTCTCCAACTGATTAATTGTTGGGCTACCATCAAATGAGACATCATTCTCAGGGACACTGGCATCAAACTTATCACTCGTATCTGATGAAGTAGTGGCATATGATCCCAGAGCCTGTCAAATTATCACATTCCAACTTGTGTCATTGCATCAACTTTAACTTATTGATGTTTACAAGAGTTTATATTCAAAATACTGTTGAAATGCTGTTATAGAGTAAAAATTAATTAAGCAAATATCAAATTTGTGCCAAGCTAACAACTACATGCCTTTCTTAATTAAGTTTCTCATGAAATATTATAGGCATAGCTCCCAGACAATGTCAATTGTCAAATGACCTTGCCAACTTAACACACATTATCACAGCCTTGCATTATTCTTTGTTTCTTGGTTTAGAAACTTGGCAAAGACCATGTTATAGTTAAGCACTACAATAATAATGAATGTCAATATCTTATTTTTGGTCAAATATACTTTTCCTGCATCTATATTTTATAACTGGTAGTATGATTTTGATTTTGACATCTCGTTCAAGTTTGAATAACAAAAACCATAAGTTTTTTATATAATTATAATAATTATTTATTTTACAATTAAATATAAAGTCGCTCATTGATTTTTGTTTTTGAGTGATTTATTATACACATTTTTAAAACTAACTCATGCACAATTTGGGTTTATATATGTCTATGAGATGTCAGCTCAGGGCAAGAGTTTGACCTTGTGTTGTAGTCTCAAGAGACAAAATTTAAATTCCCCCCCGAAACGTTAAATGGTCATCAGCATCACTTTAATTAATAATAATAATTTCTCTCTTCCTCAATTTCAATTAAAAAAAGAAAACAGGTTTATATCTAGTGTGTACTAATAGTCTAAAACAAGATACTTACAGTTTCATTTGGAACAACTGCATATCTCTCTGATAAGGAGGCAAATGATTTCCCTGTTCAAGAAAAAATGGAACATCCACAGTCATGTTTAATTTTTCAACGGCGAAAAACTGATTATAAATTGAACCGCCAAATGGTATAAATCAGTAATGTGTACAAAAAGGAATACAGAATCTAAAAAATGAGCCCAATTAGAGAACCTGATGATGGATACTTTGAGGATTCTATGTGCTGCCCACTACATCCATCAACACTGAAGGCATCAATAATGGTTGGAACGTTCCTGTAAACCCCAGAGAGATGTCATTAATATTCAAACCTTGTAATAAATTGCAACAATTATGTAAGACTATATTCAATATATGGTTTCTTGCGCATGAAGTTACCGGTCTGTGGTGTCTCCATGCCCAAGTTGTCCATTTGCACCTCTTCCCCAAGAATATACATTTGTGCGATCGGTAACAGCAACCGTGTGTCTCCATCCACTTGACATCTGAACTACTTTCTACCAAGCCAAACAAAAGTTTTCAGAAATAAAAAAAAAAGAGTTGTCATGATTATACATAGCCAGATCTTTTTAAAAGAAAAAGGAAAGAAGGTTCTAGAAGTTTCAAGTACCTGAGCATGAGGAAAGTTCACTAGCATGGGAGAGGAGCAATCAAAATTGTGACCAATTCCGATCTGTCCGAACTATAATGAAAGAGAAAAACAGGTTACAATTTACCAAACACAGGCTAAAAGTGTTTCAACTTCATTATTTAACCAACCATAACTTCATTCCTAAGTATTTTGTTCATAAAATAGGAAAAACTGTAAACCTTATTCCAACCCCAGCCGAAAAGTTGTCCATTAGACGTGAGTGCCATACTATGCCTCCATCCACCTGATACCTGAAAAAAATGAACATAAAGTTTGGTTTCCTATGTTATCACGGTACTGACTCACGTCGAATTTGAATCTCAGACTATTAGCCTCTATCTCACCGAGCGTTGTTGATCTGTTAACACGGAAATACCAAGCATACTACGAAGAATATAAACAATTAGAAGGTCTGCATGAAATTAAAGGATCACCTGAGAAATGAGCTTATCACTCAATGCTTGAACCTTGCGAGGCACAAGACAGTCTTCAAAGTCCCCATGTCCAAGCTGACCATATTTACTCCATCCATGTGTGTATAATCCACCAGAAGATGAAACCGATATTGTATGCCTCCAGCCACAAGAAACCATGACTATTTTGTCACCCTGCAAAATAGACATTTACAATATCAGAACTCCACTACTCTCCCACGTCACCCATCCCACTCCTTAAATTATATTTTGAAATTGTTTGTATGAAGTGACAAAATGGTGAGTTTTAATCGGTTGTCTGTGTAAAATAAATTTACAATCATAGTCCATTTAACTCTCTTCTAAATTATAATAGATATAAGTTTGAGGACATACATCAATATTCACTTTCTCGGGGATCAAGCGATCATTTGTGTCTCCCAATCCCAAGTTTCCATATCGTCCCCAACCCCATCCGTACAAATCCCCGTCTTCGGTAATTGCTACGCTATGTTCAGCACCAGCAGCCACCGTTTTGATATGTATTCCCTGTAACAGTTGAAAAACTCATGTGTCCTAGTTAGAATTCAGAGTAGTGATCATAATAGATAACCCAGATTCAGCTCTGATAAAAAAAGTACCTCAAATGCTAGAATTTTTTGTGGCACGTGAGAGTCCTTTGTGGTACCAAGTCCAAGTTCACCATTTTGATTCCGCCCCCAACTTTAACAGCAAAAAATACAATGAACGGCTATTACAATTTACAACACGGGAAAAAACATATTTAAACAAACAAATTAGAAAGAGATTAAAATATGTGCAACAAAGAAATACACACCTCAACACCTTGCTTTCCGTAGTAACTGCCAAACAATGACAGTCCCCACAAGCAATTTGCTTTATCCTTAGACCCTGTAATGCTCTAATGGGATGGGGAACGAACAAGTCACTAGGATCACCATGTCCTAATCTTCCGAAATCACCCCTGGAAAATCATAATATGGTCACTAAGATATAATAAACAAACATTTTTGGGAATTAGGCATATATAAACTTGTAAGCTATGGTACCATTGTAAAACAACTGCTATATGAGATTCTAATTATGAGAAAGAAAAAAAACAAACTAGCCAGATAAGGCACAGAGCAGACCATCCCCAACTATATACATCCTTGCCAGACTCAGAACGTGCCACTGTATAATCAGCTCCACAAGTAACAGATACAATTTCTTGGCCATTGAAGGCACTCAATTTTGTGGGTAAGAGTCGATCATCGGTATCACCATGGCCTAACTGTCCGTCCTCTCCTCGCCCCCAAGAGCAAACTATGTTTCCAGCTGTTAAAGGAATCAAAATTGAAACAAACAGAAAATCACAGATGTCATTAATAGGTTCATATCTAGATGATATGAAGATTTTTCTTCAGTCAAGTACCGTGTGAAAGCCACAGAAACTTGACAAGGAAGACAAATGAATAAAATTAATAGCAGTAGCTTTAAAAATTGATGTCAACTTTGGAGGAAAAGAAAAGGAGTAGATGTATAAACTAGGGTTTTTTGTCTTAAGCTCTTCTCGTTCCTAGGGGAAAAGGACCTTTGTAATTCTGACCGAGGATTGTTACAACCAGAAGTCGAACTTCGGTACTTTTGATTGATTCGTCCTTAACTAAAACTCTTAACCATTTGAGCTTATTCACTTGATTATATACTACGGGAGTAGGGGTTTTTAAAATAATGGATGTTATAGTAATGTAGCCATGAAATCAATATTTTCTGACTCCATGCCTGCAACATGACCATCGCGTCATTGAGGCCACATTTAACCGTGATTCTCCTCAATACAAAAGGGTCGCAAATCTGCGACTGTGATTTAAAATCTTGATAGTGAACTAGTAAATTTTGCATTCATTAAATGAAGTACTTCTTATAGACAGATGAAAAGAATATTAAAAAACTAATTCGGTGTGTGTCTGTGATGAAGGAGACCTAGATGGCTAGATGCAAATCTCAAAATTCATCAATGATTGGCTAATTTACAGGAGTTCAACTCAAAGAGAATGACAATATCAAAAGCTCTGGAATCATACAAATGCAGGTAGGCACACAACATAACATAAATAAGCCAAAAAAAGAAAATAATTGTCATTGTTAGGGACCACAGAGATGCCAGTAACAAGGTGGCGGACTTCAGCTTCAAGCAGTGAAACAAACCACACAATAAATACAAAATTTTAAAAAAGCTTCTAATATAAACTTGATCAAACTTTCATCAACTCAAATGTAAGATTTCACACTAGTTATAGTAATAGTACAAAATAGATGAAATTAGTGCTTACTGAGAAGTGCAACAGTATGGCTAGCACCAGCAGATATGAGAAGAACATGGGGAGGTGAAGCACTGTTTTCACTCATCATCACTTCATCGTCCATGATCACCATCATTTCTTTGAGGAAAAAGTTGATGGATGAACGTGCATCTTTTTATTATATTATAGAGCAGGAAAGTGAAACTTCAACAAAACAATAAAGAAAAGATAATAATGATACTAACAAACAAATAAAGTCTGTTTTAGTTCACAAAAGTCTAAAATGGCAAATGAGTAGGTGAAATTCAATTAGATCATTCAAGAAACCGTATTATAAAAATACAAAAACCTGCTTTTGGTACCATTCTGCCATTAATATGTGATTTTGATATCAATATTTATACAAAGTCTGATACAATACTTTAACTTAATTTAAAGTTTTAAATTTATTATTTATATATTTTTTTAAATGTGAGATTTTTAAAATTGAACAGTCGGTTGAACCGTAAACTAGCAAAATTGCGTATCGATTTCACCATGTTCACAATGATTCAACCCAAATTTTAAAACATTATTTTTTTAGATAAAAAATATCCTTTTTTTTTTTTGTTCACAATGTCGTTGGAGACTTCATTTTGTTAGACTCAATCTTCATTGATAACTCAAAGTCTAGCGGTTTTGCCACGTGCTTTACTCCTCCAACACATATTTGGATTTCTTAAAGTCGAAATTTTCTACATTTCATGTATTTAGGCTAAAAATTCAGATATTTTTCTCTTCACAGCATACCATAAATGCACTTGCGCACAACGATTTCTTTCACTTAACAAACTTTTATCTAAATGTAGGAAAATTTAGAAAACTCAAATGTAGAGAATCCAAATCCCCCAACACTGTGCTACTCAATCAGACATTCAACCAATAATACAACTTTAGTAAGACAAAGTACTTTTTAATCTAAAAAAAAGATAAATAAAATGTTTAAAACTTGAAATTAAACTAAAGAACCCTAGTACATTTTTGTCTTTTCTGTATTCTAACTCATTTTGTCTCTATTCTATATGTTTGAAAGGGAAATGAAGAATTGTTTATTATATAGTAGTTCAATATATTATAGTTCTCTATGAGTAGGTCTGAAGTTAGTTAGAGAGTGATGACCGTCCTTGTAACTTAGTAGTACATAGTACTAAAATAAAATGAATGCTTAGAGGACAAAATAACGCATGAGGGTGAAAGAGAAACAACAGAGTTGAGTAGAATTGATTGGAGATTGTTGCGGGCGAATCTATGGTAGGTGAAATGCACTTATATTTCATCATTCCCAGACAGGTACCATCGAACTAGTGCAGTGGATATTTTTGGTTTCTTTGTCTCCGTTTAACTTACTCCATCCATTTTAGACTTAGTGTCACATTTAGGTCGCACACGTTTCTTAAAGATTTTTTTCCTAGATGACGTTTTTTAAAAGAAATTATTAATTGTATTGATTTTAAGATGAAATTTGTTTTATCTCCTAAAACATTCATATATATAAATGTTACATTAAAAATAATTAAAAAATAAACAAATATGAAAATTTCCGGATCTAGGGAGGATGATATTGATAAATGCACACAGATTTTGGCATAGTGGTTAGTAAGAATCCTTAGCATTTTCATCTTGTGGAGTGTTATTTTCTGGGTTTGGTATGTGCAGTCAATCCCAAGTAACATGCCATATTATGATCTGTCTTTCTTTGTGATCTCTCATGTCTCAATCTTTTGTTTTGACTCATCCCGTATCTATATTATGCAAAAATAACACATACATTAAATATAGTTTTTTTTTTTTTTTTTAAAGAAAACATAAC
>Ga0228711_1000061_pt1 | contig 77702 bp, 48 predicted proteins | sample MedpolnodulmetaG_2_FD_177996 | JGI IMG/M metagenome (GOLD analysis project Ga0228711, IMG submission 177996) | Root nodule microbial communities from Medicago polymorpha collected in Santa Monica, California, United States - brown nodules | ecosystem: Host-associated > Plants > Roots > Nodule...
CCTAAAAAGCATCCTTCAAAAAGTAACGAGTTTTACTTTTTCCACCCTGCCGCATTCTCACGCGCCTTGCAAAAATTCCAATAATATCCTTGGTCCGGATTTCGTTTTCCGAACCAGATTGTTAGTTTTTACGGAAAATAAAATCCGAGAACATACGATATGAAATTTTGTGTCTTTCTTTGATGTCAAGGGTCTCTGTTGACCGTTATACGACCCCCGCATAAGCCGCAACGCAATTGCAGGGGTCGTATGAGCGGTCAACAATGACCATGACACCACAAACACTCCTAAAAGCTACCTAAAAAACTATTTTTTTTTGAAGAAAATGTAAGAAAGGAGGTGAAGAAGAATGAAGGAAAATGTTGAAGATACAAGCCTTTTTATAGCCTTTAATAAGTCATAGGTCTTAATTACAGTCAAATAAAACGCGTTCCACATTCGAAATTGTCAAAAAATGAATTCAAACTCCACAAACCGGCCCAACCTTTGGTGAAACGTCACCGGTCAAAATGTTATTGAGTGTTTCCGGATTTTATAATCCGGAATGCTTGAAGTTATTCCAGATTATAAAGTCCGAAGTGCATCAGACCCTTTATTTGGATCGTTTTCATTGCGAATGTCTTGGAAAAAAAATAAAACAAAGGTACATAACATAAATAGAAGTAACATAAGACAAATAAACAATTAAAAAACATAATAACATAAATGATGAATCTTTTGGGAAGGTGTTTTCAAGAGGATTTCTTTGAGTTAGATCCTGCTGCCTTGCCAAATGACATATTCATCTGGCAGGCAGCAAGATCTAACTCATAACAACCTCTTGATATTTTTTAGTTATCTATCTATCAAGGAGGCAACAAGGAGTATCTATATATTTTTTAAAGCATGTTGAGGATCTTCACCATGCTGGCACATAGAGAGGAATCTATTTTGCGGCAGCATGACAAAGATCCTCAACAAAATGACAAAAAATTTCATGGTCTCTTTGGTGTGTTTGTTTGTATTTTTGACAGCATGTTGAAGATCTTCATCACACTGTCAAATAGAGAGCTAACTTATCTATTTGCGACAACGTGAGAAAGATCCTCAGCTTAATGACAAAAATTTGCATGGTTTTCTTTGGTATGTTTGTGTGTTTTGCTGGTATTGAAGCTGAAAACCGAAGAGGGTGTATTTATAGAGGTCCTTGGATGTTGTGGACCACATAAACTCTTGGTTCAATGTGGTCCATACAAAAGAATCATATGCTGAAGTATTCCGGATTTTGTAATCTGGAATACACTTACGCCCTATGTGAATCCGGATTTCATAATCCGGAATTCATATATTTGGTTATTTTATCAATTAAATGAACATCTTTGACGTAAATTAAAACATAATAAAAGTTTAAATAATATATATATATATATATATATATATATATATATATATATATATATATTCAAAACATAATGCAACAACTTAATTCAACAGCACATAACTAACACACAATTAAAACAACATAAAACACGCGATTAATTAAAATATAGCACATTATCACATATCATCTAAACTAACTTCTTCCTCTGGTCCCTCCAGCAGAGCCGTGATCTCTTCGTAGTTCTTGGGCCGGTGCAAACTTTTCAGAATTTGTTCAGCAGATCTAACCAACGAAACGTCCAACTCAATCAGTCCTCTAGTACTGTGCTGAGCAAAGACAGAGAACATGGTTCTCACATCGTCGTCGTTTGTGAGTTTCATCCGTCTGAGTCGAACAATGGACATCGATATTCAACACCGACCACCCTCATAGTGTCTCTGTGGTTGAGTTGACGATTGATTTGATCCAGCTCATCCTTCAGCCTGGAGAGGGTGACATCGTTACAAATTCTAAACAGATGGAGTGGTGTTCCACCGCTGTAGTAGACTGCCGCTAGCTTGGTGTTCGAATCAAAACTAGGGAATTCCATTTTTTTTTCCTGGTGTAGTTTACTTGTAATGAAAATAGGGACCCCTATCTATAGAGGTATCTGGGCGTTGTGGACCACGAAAATTATCGGTGCAATGTGAGACACACAAAAGAATCCAATGCTGAAGCAATCCATATTCTAAAATTTGAACCAACCCTCACCATACACAAAGTCCCAAGTTTCCCTTTGATTCACGCCATGATCGTATTTTTCCGGAATATACAATCCGGAATATATGTGTAATCCATATTATATTTTCCGGACTGCACCAAAAGCTTTTGGCCGGTGGTCTACACCATAAACAAAACGTTTTTCAAACGTTTTTGACGGTGGTCAAGTTGAAAAACGTGTTTTTACACGTTTTTTGACATGATTTAATGCCATTCTCACCTTCTTTTTATCCCCCCTCCCCTGTAAATATGCTTCATTTCCTCAAAAATTTTCACACCTTCTTCTTTCTCCTCTTCTACAATGATGTGTTTCCATCGTTGACCTTTCATAGAAAGAGGCCTCTTTGGAAATCCATCAGGGGTCATATGATCGGTCAATAGGGAAGGGATCAGTCTGGATGTGAGGTTGGTCTGTTTCGGCATAAGTTTGACCATCTTGGTCTCCTGCTCCCTTGAGGCCCTTGTGCCCCCTCTGTCTCCCCAACAACAGTGAAGCTACTGGTATGTCCTATCAGCTGGAGCCACTGGTATAGCTTACCCCCCTAGAAATAGTTTTAGGTTCTTATGTAAAAAACTTCAACATTTGTAATGTATTATTCATATATTAATAAAATGACTTCCTTTTACCTTTGTGTTCTTTTTATTTCTGTTTTATATTCATATTTGCAGTTATTTTACGGATTTGAAAGATTAAAATGAAAAATTCTGGAAAATGGTCGTTCCGGATTTTAAAATCCGAACAAATTTGGAAAACAGTAACAATGCATTTCCGAAAACTAAATCCGGACCAGTGGTAAAACTGAAAAAAAAAGGACGCGCGAGGAAAGACATAGGGTGGGAAAAGTAAAACTCAACAGTAATAGTCTAATAAGCCTCACATTGAAACTAAGCCCAAAACTAAGAAAGACCAAAAAAGGCACAACAAGAAGAAATAGGCCCATGGTGTTTACAAGTTACACACCACATTTTTTTCGTTTTGCAAAAAAAGAAAATAAAATGCAGTGCAAAGAAACAACAGATAAATCCATAAAAAAAACAAAAAAAAAACATAAACTACGCAGTCCCTGAAAGAGTACATCAGAAAAATCTAAAGTTAGGAAATTGGTTTCTATTTCTAAAACACTCCTCACGAAGGAAAGTGAGATGAAATAAAAACTATCCAGTGTTGTTAGTGTATAATAATAATCATAGAGCTTCACCATCTAACCATTAAAAACAAAAATTTGAACTCGCTCAAAGTGGGAGACCTATCAAGCTCTCCCACCCTAGACTGAGCCTTGGTCATTGCTTTGATAAAACAAAATGCTACAACCTAATGGATGGTTCTTTAGAAAACAAATTATTGATTTGGATGTTTGGTTTCAAAATTTTGATAGTACTTATGAAACAATTCTTTTCTTTCCTTCTCACATTACAGTGAAATTATCACTCTTGTCTTGAAAGCAAAATTATTCTAGAGATCTCTCAATTTAAAGTTTCAAATTTATTATTTATATTTTCTTGTGTCAAGTTATTCTTTTTAGAATTGAAAACTAACATCATCTATACTAATATATAAAAAAGAATACATAAATTTGGGTTGCATTTTTTTCCTTCCGTTTTTATCCTATATTGAAACTATGTTATTCACTACAATATCATTTTTAATAATATTATTTAAATTATTATTAAAAAATAGTTAAACATCATTAAAATAGATAGGAACAACTTCAATATTGAACACTGAAAATTAAGTTATTAGTATAATCTTATTTGTCAATAATATTTGATCAGAATATATGTCAAAATTTATACAAGGTGTCCGTATTTTCATTAGTTTATGTAATGATAATAAATTCAATTGCATTTATCCTTAAAAAAAAAGTCAATTTCATTACGTTTTAATAGTTAAAAGTCCAACTTAAACAAAATAGATAAGAGAGGAATTCAAAACTCAATTTTTTTTTGGTCTAGTTTTAGTACCAATTTTTTTAAAAGATTATTATAGTGCATATGTGGTGGAGCCAAGTGACCTTGTTTGTTTGCTTAGGTTAAGAGAAGGGTAGTTGTTTGAAACCATGGTCCATGTGGATCAAAGCGTACACATGCACTCAACCACGTGAAAGAATGGGTTAAGACAAGTAGCGGAAATTCGAGACATGTCTTGTACTGCTAAATCTAAAACCAAATGTCGTGGTATGTTGAAGTTTATTATGGTGTGTTGTTTGTTCTGTTTCATACTAAAATAGTATCATTTTATGTCACATACAAAGAGAGCTAAAATATTATATTCCACTCAACTAATAATTTTAAAAATTTCTTATGCTTCAAAACTGCTCTTTGAAAGTATTTTGGCTTTTAGCAGAGTAGGCCACCAAACTTTTTTTAATCCTTTTATCCTCTTCCACGTCCCCTTTTGGATTTACATGACCTACCTGATCCAAGGCACCTGAAAAACAAATAATAAACCTTTCGCAAAATCTAAATAATTTTGCAAATGTGATTTTGGGAGTGGGGAGAGGTACACTGTAATGTATAGTTGTCTCCTCTTAATATTTCCAGCATTCTATAAAAATTTTGACGGAATTTCTAGCATTCTACAATCTACATATAAACCATGATTGGGTGCAACATGATTGGTTTTGACTGCTTTTCATTATAGGAAGGATCACAACCTTGACTCCTTCACCTACCTTTCTTTTAACAATATAACATCCACACAAATTGTTTCCTACTTTATGGAATTCCTTCTAATGAAATTTTGTACCGAAATCAAATTGAGAATGACTTTTACTTGCCTCGTATGGTTTTAACTAGATTTGAATCTTCCGCGCACAGTTGAGAACCCCACTATTCATACAATCAAGACATTTGTGGTTGTTCGATGGAGATCAAGCAATCTAGATTTAAAATTGCAAAATAAAATTATAATCTTTTTGGATTGTTTAATCTCGATTGAATCCAAATTTGTTTTTTTAATACTTTACCTTAAAACTAGGCTATGACTTGTAAAATATATTCTATACATATTCACGATTCTTGAAATCAAAACTGCTCTGTTGGTGAACTAATCTAAGCAACGATAGAAAATGCACATTCGTTATTATTATTTCCTCCCTAAAGTCGGGCAACTTAAATGGTTGAGCTAATTAAGGGTCAAAGGAGCTAGAGATCATGGATACAAATTTAAACGAAGAAGAAAAATACTAACATAATAACAAATTACTAAAATTGACCGTCTAAAAAAAAAGTTCTTTACCTCTCCCTCTTATGTAAAAATAGATTAAGGCCGTGTACAATACACCAAATGATGGAGCTCTTTCCCGAACCCTATGTATGCGGGAGTTTTAGTGTACCGAGTTGCCTTTTAACTTAATGACAAACAAGAGATAAACACTTTTAGTATTGCAAACAATTTAGCAGTAATAATAATGACAAGTCATAGTGCCATCATTTGTGCAATTTAAGCCATCAACTCATCCATTTTATTTAACTAAAGTAATCAACATAATTTCCTAGATAAAACAAACATGCCATACAACATTTAACCCTTTCCTTCTTTCTCTGTTCATCTCTCATGAATTTGACTCCAGTTAAGTATTATTGTTGCATTTGTCATTTATAAACTAAAATGGGAATGTGAGGGCAGGTGAACCTTAAAGTGCTCCTCTGTGTCACAAGATTCAAACTGTTAATGATGAAAAATTCACTATAAGATGCCATGATTTAACCAACTTTAGTGATTCAAAAGGAAAACAAAATAATGAGACTAAATTGCTTTATTATTTGATGGTTGTGGGGAGCAAAATCAATTCCCAAACAGGTGATAATAATCATGAAGTTTCACTGATAGAGATGGGACACCAAATTACACAATCCATTAAATAAATTTAAAATCTGAATTATTAGTTAGAAAAGCACTATTTTTATTTCATTTCTGAAAACTCTAAATACTAGTACATGTTTACATACAGTGCATGCAGTATGGACCCTTCAATCGGAAATGTTGAATGCATGTGCCATGGAGTAATATGTCCAGTTTAACATTATGGGAGAAGATCTTTCTAGTTACTAAAGAAAAATAATTAAGCATTTAAATCATGTCAATCACCCTGATTATAGTTAATATATATTAGGGAAATGCTAACCGGTGCCCCCGGGCATTGGTTAAGGATATGAAAAAGGAAATTATATAGTAATTAATGCATTGAAATTGTGTAATTAATTTATAATAAAGTCAAAAACAGTTTCCTTTTATGGTAATAATTCCCTTTTATGGTATGCTTAACCAGTGCCCCAAGGGCACCGGTTAGCAGGACCCTATATATTAAATAGAAGAAAAAAAATATCACCTCATAATTTTGCCATGGTTTGTTGCTCTAGACCATAATTATTGTGAACTGCTTCAATAAGTAATGGAATCTTAGAATTGGGTAATTATTATGTTGAACTGAACTGAATACTATATGAAGTTGATGAAGCTGACATGAGGTTATCAAAGACGATTATGTATGTGTTTTTATAGATTGTTTCACATTTTCATGATGAAAAATTTATTCAAAATTAATTTCAACATGTTAGCATGTGTTTTTTTTAGCAAGTGTTAGCATGTGTTGGAATAGAGTTTATTTTGTCTTGAGAATTCACTCTTGAATAAGGATTCTTGCCTCCAAATTTATTTTTTAGCCTAAAATTAATTGTTCGATTTACTTTTAGCTAAATGTGTTTAAGCAAAAATCTTTTTACTGAGAACCAAACATATAATAAATAGAAATAAATAATTGAATTCGAGTGGTTAATGAACTCTATAAAAGACTAATTGGTCACAAGAAGAATCTAAATTCAATTTTTAGGTGGAACAATTCTTAATTAGTCAACTTTTATTTCCCTCCCCGACTGAACTTTAGATTATTAGGACCCATTCCTATGAGAATTGAAGATTTAAAAAAACACATCAAATACATGCATAAATGTAAAATTTCACCAAATCTAACGATTTTCCACACAGATGACACTGTCTCCCTATTTGGATTACCAAATTGATTCAGTGATTTTGATATCACTGTCGTTTTCATGCTTCTCTTAGGTCGGTTTCAAAGACTGTGGTAACGATAATGAATTCCTCTGAAGCAACATATCAAAAGTTACTTGAGGTAGCTTTCTTCTGTAATAACACTTTTTAAGAGAGGGGAAAGTTAATTTTTGGTTATATCACTTCTTGATGTAAACACTAATTCTTTATCTATGAAACAATTACAGTAAATTTAGTACTTTCCCTAAATATAAATCTCTTCCACATTAAATACACTATCTACCTTTTTTTTTTAATCAAAAAATGTTTAGGTGAGTTGGTCCCAAATCTTGTCAAGATATACATTAAGATTTTTTTTACAAGAGTTACTTACATTTTTTTCCCGAAAGAGACATATTATCTATCAACAAGATCTTCACGTCGATAACCGAAGTTGAACCCATATTTTATAGGGGTTATGAGTCAATTATTTAGCAACTGAATGAACGTCCTTATGTATTATTACCTTTCTTTAAATATATCTGAAATTGCAAAAGGAATTATATTATTGTAGATAAAAGTTTGAAAGTGATCATATAAAAAGTACAGGGAGAAATTTGAAGAGATCCTATATTTAGAGATAGAGTAATTATATTGAGTTTTTTTTTCTAATACTAATAGGATTTACTACTGAGCTGTGTAAATGAGATAAGTTAAAGTAAATTATTGTTGATATGGAAAACTCATCAGGGTCCATGAAATTCTTCGTGAGTATGTTGTGAAAGTCTGAAAGTGATGTGGTTTGAACTTTGATGCATAAGTGTGAGAGGAAAAATATGAAAGGAAGCGTGCATGAGAGGCAGAGTGAGGTATGAATGATTTGGAGAAAAGAGGAGTTGCAAAAATGAACCTTAAAAGCCCCTTTGTGATACAAATGGGACCTTATATTAATCATCAGAATATCCACTCAATCTTATTCAGTGTCCATTCTTTATCTCTTCAAAGCAACAATGGCCAACAAAGCAAAAAAGATATCCTTTTTCCCCCAAAAACTTTTATCCTACATGCAACCATAATCATATCTTTTGTGCAGCAAGTCAATACTATGTTGTTCACGCCCATTCTATTGGAAAATAATTGACAATCCTATACTATACCATGATCTTTAGAGGGTCTCAAATCTCAATATAGTCTCCCTTTGCTGAAAAACTTCTTGTCAAATAGCAAAGCTCTTTCATTTTTTTTATACATTACAATACTAATTAACAAATTTTGCAGGGTAATTGGTTCACGTTCCACAAGCATACAATTGGTAAACACATAGGATCTTTTATTTTATTTTTCGTTAACTACGACCTATCGGAAGTAATTTTATTCTTTAATATTGTTGGACACTAAATGTGAAAACACATAAGATATGATAAGGATTCATACGAGAAAAAAAAATGATAAACTACCATGTCTTTAAATATAAATCACCATTTAAAAAAAATATTTAAAAAAAATATTCGTCGAAATATAAGTTTCATTTTTTTTTTGTGGTGTCCAGGGTTTGAACCCCAACCTTACATAGCATTGTCCTTACCAACTGAGTTAAGCTTACTTGACAAGTTTCATTTTTAATTGCTAAAAATATATATTTAATTAATACTATTAAGTTTCACAGAAGATCAGAAATCAGAGTTGAGCTAAATTATTGTATAAAATGATATTTTATGAAAAACTTTATACAAAATAGACACAGAAAATAAAAACATTACATAATTTGTAATATATATGAAAATTACAAATGGAGCTTTTAGCATTGGAGGGAGGTAGTATATTATTATCATTATTATTAATATTTTTATTGCTACAGACATTCAATGGAAAATTTTCATTTTCAAACACTTGTGTGTCAGAATTAAGTGCAATGTCAGTGTATAAAACTCCAGAGTCTTTGAAATAAAGTTCTAACCGTGTCTTTTGACCAAACTCCCTTGCATTACAGACAGGAAACTGATTCTGCAACTAGGAATGCAAATTGCAAGGATCATAATCTTTGAACAAAGTGCCAAGAAACATGCACAATAATAATAATATCATAGACTGATGACAACATAATTGGATGTACATAAAATAACAACAACATTGTCCAATGGGTCACTTAGATAAAAAATCTAGGACCAAAAAAGGACACTAGCTAAATGCCTAAAACATTAATAATATTAATTAGTTAAATTAGCATAATAAGAATGTGAAGTGATGTGAAATGCTTAAAGTCAAAGACGTGAAAAAAAGTGTTTCATGTCTGTGGTGGAAAAACAGAACAAAGCTCAATAGACCCATAATGAAGCAATTCCTCTATCATTTGTTCAATGTGATCTTCTTCAAGAGGCTTAATAAATTGCTGAGAATTCTCCACTTTAACTTTCTTGAAAACCCAATTTCCCTCTGATTCTTTTTCCTCTTCATGTTTCATAGTAGTATCAATTTCTTGGCTACTTTTCATGGGAACATTGTTTGTAGATATGTTGACACTTTGTGAAGATTGTTTCTGAGGCTGTTGCAGAGATATTGGCCTAGTGATTTGCAATGAAGCCATGTAACATCTATGCAGTTTAGCAGTTAAAGTTGCAGAGAGAAGCTTAGAAGATGATGATTGTGACATATTGGGGTTGTAAGGGAAATTTGTTCTTGCCCTTGTACCACACATTAGTCTTGCTGCTTCATCATATGCTCTAGCTGCATCCTCTGCAGTTTCAAAAGTACCAAGCCATATCCTAGTTTTTCTGCACATAATGAAAAAAAAATGTTATTATTTTTCATTCATATATAATTAATTAATGACTTGAAATGAATATGCTTCTAAAGAAATGTGCATATATGTAATGTGTCAAAACTCAAAACAGTTACTACTATCTTTTGAGGTTATGAGTTTGGCAGGATCACGGTGTACTAGTGATTTTTGACATGCGCTAAGTTTTAACAAAATCACGATCGTGTGTAGACTTACAATATGGGGTGGCGAATTTCGGAGACCCAAGAGCCCCAATGCCTTTGTCGAACGCCTCGGTAACGTTGCTGTGGTCTAGCCATGTTAGGGAAAACAAATGTATTCTTTTCAGAAAGTGTTTTTGAGTAGTGATAGAGAGTTTTGTTGTGAAACCAAGAGGAGGTGGTGGAGAAGGAGGGGTGATGGGTTTTTGTAGTTGGGGGTTTGTTTCAGATGTACACTTTTTTCTAATGGATCTGTGTACCATTTAATAAGGGAAAAGGGTCCCACAAAGGATTTTTTTTTGTGATCATACCTTATTTTTCTTTATGTATTTTTTATTTAGCTATGATAATAACTTGGGTGTATTGCAATTTACAGACCATGATCAATGAATAAGTGTTTCAAGAAATAATTCACATGTCTTTCAAAATATACACGGGACACAAAAGTATAAATTTATTAAAGTTATTTATTAAGATCAGTTCGTAGATTCTTCTCATGTGAAAACTGATCCTAAGGAAACAATTTGTGGATAATGACTGGTTTGTAGTATTCTCTTGTATAGAAGATCTTTGAACATATCCTTCTCAAAATTATTTTTATAGATCAATTTGAGCTCTCTGTTAGTTTTTAACAGACAATATCACGTTTTAGACCATGGTCGTGACCAAGGTAACGATCCTATGTTGCAATAGTTCTCTGTTTAAACATCAATGAATACTGTTTATAATTGGATTTGCTTAACCAATATGCTTGTATCACTGTATCAGTATGTATTTTATAATTGGGTCAATTGCAAGTTGGGGCAAATCGATTTCAGGATCAAAGATTCTTGGACCATCATATAATTACTAACCTGTCAAATCATTTGATCAAATTTTCTTCAGCATTATCATATCATATTACCAACACATGAACGACAAACACTTTCCTTGCTATTTAGTTTTTGTGTATTTTCTTTTGTATTTTGGATAAACCATCTAATCTTGATCGAATGGCAACCGATATCTTGAATGCGTGAATGTGTGTGATCCTCTTAAAGAGATCCAAATTCCTTTAAATAAACTTTGCTCTCCTACAAGTCAACACATCAGTGATTGCTCAGGAGTTTCTCACTTTCACGTAGTTGGAGCATTTTCAGCATAAAATGATAACCTTATTTTATGTGTTCACTGGAAAATCAACAATTTGACGCAGTCACACGATCCGGACCGTCACATTAATGTGATAAGTCCACAACATTATCACTTTGTTAAATGAGTTCAAAACACAAAGCCAAAATGCAAATCGTTTGATATTGATGAGATAGGTGATTGTGTAAATTCGGAGAATTCAAATCCCTTATTCTAGTAGCTACTATGCATCCATGTGCTTTATAATTCATCGCCATACTATAGGGTAATGCTAAGTAAATAAATAAAATCCAACTAGATATATAAAATCCTAAAAACATTCAAAAGAGAAAAAGTACTAGGCGAAAAAACATTACTCGCTATTTTATCTGCTGAAAATGAAGCAGTTAATTTTTATTTTGTGAGAATCATGAAGCAACAGGGAAGATCCCTTTCTATGTGTTTAATTTACCACAAAATTATTGTCGTCCATTGAACTGAAGAGGTAATTTTGGTCACTCCCATCCCATCTGTGACCAATCCCATATAATAAAAACAATGATGGGTCTATTTTCAATTTTTACCTAGGGTGGTGCTCTCATGTATGTGTGCCACATGTAACCAAATAATTAAGATGATGGTCAATGTTATGTTGTTATTTTCTTCATGAAGAATCACTAGTCTTCAAGAACTTTTTTAGCATAGTTTTATGTTGGCTTTGTCTATAAGGATAGGAAGGTAAAACTATTCAATGTCTGCTTTTTGTTTCTTTCTAAACCTAATTAAGGAAAATAATAATAGCAATAACAATTATTGCAAAAAGAAAGAGGAAAAAGGAATAGAAAGGGAGACAAAAGAACAAGTAACATGTAAGCCAAGGATTAAAAAAGATTAGGAACTTTATAAATATCCCTATCCATGTCTCTTTTTTTCTTTTTTTCCTAAAGGGGAGCTTAATTTTGGTTTCCAGCAAACATCAAATTGTATGCACAAAAGGTCAAGAAAGTCAAATAAATATATAAACTTGTTAGGACCCTACCATACATACGCGTGAAATGGGTCCCATAACATAACATGGGTGATGGGAGCAATTAGCAAAAGCAGTGTTTAACTACTTAATTAATTTGTATTCTACTTGTTAATTTCTCTTCAGGGTTGTTTTCTTTGAGAAAATAATCTAAACTTCCCATGGTTTTGTAGACACGGCATCATGTCCGAGTCATGTGTGGACTATATTTCCCTTCACATGCCAACAATGTCCATAATCCATTGAATCTAACAACAAAATATATATGACAAGGGTTTGGCTTATGGATAAGTACATAAAATGGGATTTCCTTCATCAAACTAGTAGTAAATTGAGCACATTATGTTTTTTTTATGAGTCCTGACTTGAACTCACACATGCATGTGCATATACGACATCCCCCTATGTCATTTTGTCTTCTCTTTGATGAACTAGTTTGTTACCATCCTAAGGTACTATTGTTATATTGTTTAAAGTGGGAGTTATATATTAAAGGGTTAAATATGTTTTTGGTCCCTATAAATATGTCAATTTTTTGTTTTAGTTCCTCTAAAAAAAATCTTCAACTTTTAGTCCCTAAAATTTTTTCTATCTTACCTTTTGGTCCCTCTTTTAAAGTAAACTCATATGTAGAATTTATATTTTTTAATAAAATTTTGCAGAAAAATTCGTAATATTATGAAAATCTCTAAAATAAAATAGAATTTTTTAAGAAAACATGAATTTAATATGAATTTTTATATTTGTTACGGTTAAAAATTCATATATAATTTTTATTTTGTTAAAAAATTCTATTTTTTTTTGGAGTTTTTTTTTTACATTATTATACACAGTTCTGCACAATTTCATTAAAAATTAACTTAAAAATGGGGATCAGAAGTAGTGATTGAAAATTTTATAGGGACTAAAAGTTGAAGGAAATTTTTAGAGGAACTAAAACGAAAAGTTAGTATATTTATAGGTAGGGATGGGAATAGGCCATGCCGGCCTACAACCTAGCCCGCGACAGGTTAGGCCAGGCGAGACTTTTTTCTTAAATAGAGAAGGCATAAGCTTTTTTTTAAGTCTATTTAGCTTAAAAGGTCAGGCCACAAGCCTCTCAAAAAGTCTCTTGAGCCTATTAGGCCAACCTATTTAAGTAATATGAATAACATTGTTTATTATTATATTATATTTTATACTTTGAATTAAAATATAAATTTGTAAACTTTTTCAATAATTTAAGTTTTATTAGTATACATTAATTTTTTGCATATATAAATGTATTATTATAAACTAGAATAGAAATATGATACAATATATGGTCTTTTAAACAGGCTAGTCTTCTGAAAACATCGTGTTGATTATCAAAAGAGAGTTTAATCTAATTGAACTATTAGTTCGCTAGTACATTTAAACTTAGATCACATTACTTATTTAAATATGTTCATAGGATATAAGATTTTAAACAGGCTAGCAGGTCGTATCAGGCTTTCAGAAGGTCAGGCTCAGGCCTAAAAAGTAGGCTTATGACAGGCTACAGGCTAGACTTAGACTTTAAAAAAAAATGGCAGGTTAGGCTTAGGCCTTGCAAAGCCTAACCCGACCTAACCTATTCTCATCCCTATTTATAGGGACCAAAAAGATATTTAACCCTATATTAAAAAACATATAGGTGAAAAGACTCGTATATCTAATATCTTAAGATGTTGAGCGAAGATGCAATGTCTCATTCGCTTGTAAAATTATTCTTAGCTTAACATGGTTATCGTTGGTTTCCCTTCATGTCTCATCAGTGGTATTAGATTGTTGGCATGTTAAATACGTTATTATAGTAATCCAAAAAAAAAGCTATTATATTGTTGGCCTATATTTTTATATATCGAGTCTAACTCATCCTTACAAAATCGGCATGTAAAATGAACATCACACCAACTTATAAAGTTATATATATGTTTAAGCCTTATTTTATCTAATGAGAGAGTCTCAACACACACCTCTCACATTCAGTACTAAACATCTTGAGTAGACTTTGTACCGTATTAGAATTTAGATTGGATATAACTATTACAAAACCTACTTGCAAGGTGAGAATTGATCGATTAATATCTTATGTCCGAGGTTTTATATCTAATTCAATGTGAGACTTTAAATGTGAGTCAAAAATCAATCTTACATTGAATTAAAAATTTATGTTGAAGGTGTGTTTAATCCGCTAAAATGTAGGTATTGAAGAACTCACACATGACAAACTTTTATGATATCAAACAATTTTTTTGTCTTATACGATGTTTGATGGATGCAAGACTCTTTTGGTATTTTAAGCAATTTGTACTTGTGACAAAAAATTATGATGTGGTTTAGTGGTGGACAAGAATTTTAATATTTTTCATTTCTCTTACTCCTAGTTTGTCCAATCCCTAAAACAGTTTTACAATAAAACACAGTATAACTAGAGTTGTCATGTTTAATCCCTTAATTTTTAGCAGATCAAACACATAATGAACGTATAAGTATGCCAACGTTTACTTGTAAATTGCCCTTGAACTCCCCTTCTCCACACACATATATTTCTAGAAATTGGATTTCATATTAATCACCACACATATGGGGCAATACGGCCATTAGAGAGAAAATCAGGCCATTGTAAAGAAAATGATAAGAGTGCTGCACATATAGTGAAAGCCCGTAAAATCGCCATTATGGAAAATTCACCACATAGCATAAAGAGATTTAGATATGTGAATATTCTATCTTTAAAAATATATACGCGGCAATTTTATAAGTCAAATGATCTCTACGAATATGAATTTTTTTTATGCGTGAGAGTAAAATGTAATCTCTAATCATTCATTGAGAGAGAAACACATGAAAATTTAGATGCAGTGAGTTTGAATGTTGAAATATCACTTTAATTTCTTATATGTAATTACACATGAGTGAATTCACTCCCTTTTTATTTGTTAGTTCATTTTCTTTTACTTTTATACTTGAAAATACCATCTTCTAATGTTTTGAATGCAGATTTGCTAATTTCTACCGGAACTGATTCAATATAATGCCTATGTTTCTCCTTTTTATTCTATGTAGTGCATGTTGGGAAGAGTTGTGGGTCACTTTATATCAGGAATAAAAATACTAATTAGGGCATTCAGAGCATAGATTAAAGTATTGGTTAAAATAATAAAAGAAATAAGTTTGGATAAAAAATTATATAATTATTACATGACAAAAATAACATGTATTTTTAAGACAATACATTAATTAATAAATTTCATGTCTAAATCGTTAGGAAATTCGTTAGCGAAATTCTTATACTAAATATTCAAACGTTACAAATCGTAGTTCTTATATTAAATATTCATTTTTGTCCATCCAAGTGTAAAGAAAAAAAAAAGTCTATGCTTCTCGCTTTATATATAGGGTGCTGCTAACTAATGCTCTCGGGACACTGATTATTGGTTAAGGAACAATAAAATTAATGGGTTCCACTTAATTAACATAAACGCTGCACTTAATACTGGTAATTACAATGATGATCCTTCTACACACAACATGCGTATTTGTTTTTCTTTGGAACTCTTTTTGAATCATTTTTTTTAATCCACTTGTTTCCTTTCATATCTTCACAAAAAAATTCTTGTGAATTTTACTCTATCCGATTTTTTTTCCGTGATTTTTTTTAATCACTTTTTTTCTTTCAAACGAATTCACGGGAAAGCCTATACCCAAATCAGTTTTTTTCTTCCATGAATTATTTTCTTCTAGTGAAAAAATCTATTGTTTTTTTAAAAAAAAAATTTAAAAGTTGGAGAAATATGGTACTCAGATAGCCGTTGGCAATCATATGGATGTGTAAACATATGGAAAGGATGCGCGTGTGTAGTAATAGTTGTGACTTTGAGAACTGAGAGAGTATTGAATAGTTTTTATTAATCTTAATTAGTTGACTTGATTTACACTTTGATTGTGGTAAAATAAATGGAACCCATCAATTAATTGTTCCTTAACCGGGGCACTGGTTAGCATTGCCCTTACATGTATATATATAATTTTTAAAACAAAAACGTAAATTGTAGATTAGGCACAAAAAGACTTTGTCTTTTATTGTGTTGTTCTATGATCTATCAGTTAAAAACTTATCAAACCTAAAAAGTCTATAATTTTTCTTTTATTGGCCTTAATAGTGTCTCATCTCAAAGTTTGCTACAAAACTAAAAGTATGTTTGGTCGGCCTGCAAAATTTCTTCTTACAAGGGTCGTATTATGGAATTGGGCTTAATTTGTCCCCTGACTTAGGTGAAATTTTAAGCTGATTTATAGTATTTTATAACCTTTTACATTGAATCTAGATGAGTTTCACAACTGGTTCTTACCTATGAATTCTTTGGAACAATCTACATTTACCAAATTCTACAGCTGGAAATGAAAACAGATTGTTCTGTTCTACTTAGGACCTTCTGGCTAGTTTGTTTCTAATTACAAGTTCACAACTTATTAGTCAAAGATGACTTCTGCAAGAGTTCAAGTTGCTATGCACAGACAAGTTAGAAATTGAATAGTGAGCCGTGAAGATGAATCAAGATGTTGATGTGACTCTTTCCTCCCACAACCAATGTGCGCCATTTACCTTAGACATCGATTTTTTAGTACTTAGATGAGTCTCACGTGTACACATAATTTATTTATAATTTTTTAATAGTAGTATATAATAAGCATTCAATCCCTCCAACCTAACATCTCATACAAATTTCTTAAATGAAATCCACTAATCAACTATAAATAATTTTATATCATTACATTTCATTTTTTTAATATTAAAAAATTGTTAGTCTTACTTAAGATTGAGAGTCTTAAGTGAGATATGAGTCTTATAAGACCCCAAAAATACTTCTTCCTAATGGGGGTACTAATAGGTACCACATCTTAAAAGGTTAAGACCCTTCCATTAAAGATGGTCTTACGTCTCTAATACTCCTTTCAACTTTTTAATATGGGAAATGTTAGAAAAACCTATCCTATCACGCCATTTATCTCATGCTTTAACGACACCCGTTAAAAAACTAAATATAAAAGTTTTTTATTATTTTTTTGCATTTAAATCTTAAAAGTTTCAAAAATTATATTTTTAATATAATTTTTTTAATTCTATTTTTACTTTTTTAACTTGTACTCTTATGACATAAATATGTATAAATTAACACAATCATTTCATCAATCAGTTATAAGAAAAAGTCACCTTGTATATTTCAGAATAAAATATAATCAAAATGCACTATTTCTCTCCCAATTAATTTTAGTATCTTTAAAATATCTCTTATTTAAATATCATAAATTTAATCAAATTTTAAGTATATTTCCTTTTAAAAGAAGTATAATATACACACATACATATTGCATATGCAACTTACCACGTGCATGCTCTAATTGTTCTGTTCTAAACCATTCACAGACAATCCTTATTAAAATTAAGTGCAACAACTACAATATATGCATCATACAAAATTTGTTTAGAATCTCATCTCATTGTTTATAAAGAAACGCTGAGAGTAAATTCTCTTGTATGTTGTAGCTTAATCAATTGATTTTAGTAATGTCGTTAGCATGGTACTAAATTGTTTAATTTATGGAGGTGACCGGGTGTAGATCTTTGTCCACTCTTGTAGACCATTTGGTTGGGCGTTGAATGTAGTTTTTGTCCCCAAGGAAGTTAGTCAAAATTATGCACATGCAAAGGTGCAGTGCAAAACTGCAAAATGCCAATACTTAGGTTTGGTGTGAGTTTGTGTATTAAATAATACTCCCTCCGTCTTTTAATACTTGACACGGTTGACCTTATTACGCATGTCAATGCATAATTTTGAGCTTAAATATCTTGAATAATATATTAGAAAAAATTATGAAAATTTGATATTTTGAAAATACTCATCGAGACAAATATAAGGACATCTTATATGATATTATTTATCTTTGTATATTAGTAGAAAAATATTGTCAAAGTAAGTTAGGTCAAAATTACACATTTTCAAATGAGTCATCTATTGCGAGACGGAGGGAGTATATATTTTTGCATTTACTATTGTATTTCTAAGACCTTCTTCATCCATGTCAAAATCACTATAAAGTTAACACAGATAATTACAAAACTTAAGCAGTTACTTTTCGGGCATGTAAAAGGAAATTAATCGACAAAGGTTTGAATTGCATGCGAAAATGTCTATTCGGATATCCTAAGTAGATTTTGTTAACAGACACTATGAGACAGAGTTTCAACTTACCTATTATTATTGTGCTAGGAGGCAGCTTCTAAAAACTTCACTTTACATAACGGGCAAAATTTTGAGAATAGGTTTGGTGGCGATAATTTAGGAAGGATTGTGTAGCTATGGTCGTATGACTTGATTGATGTCCGAATGGGTCTAAATTTCCCGCCAGTCTTAATTGATAGTCACTTGAGTCTTAATACACTGATTAACGATTTAGGGGGCAAGGTTTGTAATTGGATGATGGTACGATTCACTCCGGTGGTAGAGCCAAAAAAATTTTAGAGTCTAGGCAAATATCTATAGAATATATATAAATTGTTACATAGTAAATACACAAATTGTAAGTAGTCCTGTTGGTTGCCAGTTCGAGTTCCATTAAACCTTTTCTAGTGAATAAAAATAAAAATAAAAATACATTTTAATTCATAAAATCGGAGCCAACAGTACCTGAACTCGCGACCTTCTAGAGAGAAAAGACGTTACTTTCAACTGCAACGCATAGAAACATATGATATATTGCGGGTAATATAGTATTTGTAGATTATCTAGGGGATACCATGGCTCCCATGGGTCCCTAAAGAGATCCGCCACTGATTATGGGTTGAGCCCGGGCGTGTGCCCAGGCTAGCTGGGTGGTAAAACCACCCCTGGTTCACTCTTTGTCTGTCGCGAATTAATGAATGAATCTATATTTTGCGTGATTCCAGAGAAGTTGTTAAATTTTGACATGGTTTTCGCATTTGTTGAATGAAAAGTTGTTAAATGCACGAGCAGTCACATTAATTGTGTTACATCATCTCGTTTTACATTGGTCAATCAATGTTACAAAGGCATAGTGAGACCACTAACTTAACACATCTAAGCGGGGAAGTTGATTCTTTCTCAAGACCACTAACTTAAAATATGGGTCATCAAAGACATAGAACTGAGTCAAAGCATAGTGAGACTTGACTATGACGCGACGAATCCACGATATCCACTCTCAAAGTCAATAACCACTTTGATGAATGAGGAAGAAGACATGATATCTAGTGGAGCTGCACCCAAAAGGACCATGTCAACGGATCATACCAAGAAGTGGAGACTGAAGCCGAACTTGGGGTGACACAATCCCACTAACAAAGGAATTATCACCCAACACCTGCATAACGTAGCTGACTGAGAGTTAATCACCATAGGTCACGTCATTTGGCTTATAGGCAATAGCCACACTATAAATACATTGTATAAACACAAAGTCAATCAATCAAACAAGCTTTTTTGTGAAATTTTTATTATTCTATCTTTTTTCTTTTATTCATTCATTTCTTAGTGTAGCGTAAACTAAAAAACAACCATACTTAGCACTCTACTGAAGAAGTTAGGGAACTCACAGCTCAGGGACAAAGTTCATCCCTCAACCTCAATCGCTTGAAGCAATGGAATCACAATTAAAGAATCTCAAGCGACCTTGATTAATTTCAGCTTCCATCAACAATACTTATAACATGGTAAACAAAAAATAATAATAATTTGTGATAGCTTGAACCACACTTAACCTTACTACAAGTTATTGATTTCAAAATCTTCGATCTAACCATCCATGATTTGGATTGGAAAAAAGGATAATATTTTTATTTCTTTTAAACATAATAAAATGAAGTGATCGTCATTAAAGGTGTTGAAAATAAGATAAGTCATAAGTTTATCCACTAGTCTTAACTCAACAGACAAAAATACTGAAATTGCTACGCTAAACGACGCGATCGAGTTTTGAACCTCTACCTCTCCACTTGTATGTGTGAGTTTTTAATAACTTTGTCATTTCGTTTATTTAAAAAAACAAAAAATTATAAGTTTAGTTGTGAATCTCTCAATTTGTCTAAAATAAAAAACATAATGTTTTAAAAATTCTATACCAAACTTAGTGTTTTTAAGTTATAAATCCCTTTCATAAAATCTAAGTGGCCCTAAACGTTCTGGGCTGACTTCCAAGGTAGCTGAAAGTCAATTTTTTATTTGTGAAGATGTTATTTTCACTCCATTTTTCTAACACACCCCTTCTATTTTCTTCTTCTTCTTGAAGACTATACTGGTTCAGAAGTTCCAGTTTTAATTTAAAAACTCCAACCATCTTTATTTCATCTTTCATCCCAGTTTTCTTCTTCTATTGGTCGAGCAATCTGTCTTTCATTTTCAACTTCCTACAATTACCCGGCTCATGCAAACGTATGACATTATCGTTGTTACCCACATCTCTATCAAGGATCGCTGTGTGCAATTATTTCTTCTTGTTTTAATATACTTCAAAAGTAAATTTTTAACCCTATGTTTTTGTATTAAAAAAAAAGCATCTATAATGTTTATATCTTAAAACTTGGAAAACACAATGTAAATATCTTGGATGTTTTGTTTCAAAAGAGATAAATATTGTGTGCAACTCAATGCTTAAAATGTTACACAGATAAACAACTAGTGACTACATTCATTCACGGTTGTCATCACTGTGACAATATCTTAGAGATTACATGAAGAAAATTTAGAATGTTACACTCCACTACATCTTTTACGAGGAAAATGTTTGTGCAAATACCCTTGAAATGTTGGCTGCTAATGGTGTGGATTCTTTGATTATGGTTCATAAGTCTCCACCTAAGTCTGGTTAGCCGACACTCTTCGCGTTTCCCTTTCTAAGAATTTTTTTTATGGTGTCCGGGGTTCGAACCTCGAACCTTACATATATTATGCATTGTCCCTACCAATTAGGATTTAGTACGCCTTGTCTTGTTTCATTTTTTCTTGTTTAACAAAAAAATACGGTCCCTGATTTTTTATCAATTCAAACTTCGTTAAAAATAGTCAGTAACCAATTAGAATACACCAACATAGTCTCTTTGGTTTCCTGAGAAGTTAGTTGGTTGCGAGTTTGCTCTTCTTGAGAAGGGTAATAAAATATCAATATAATCTCTAAACCATCTTAAAATATAATGTTAAGAAAACTCAAAACTTTTTAAAAAAAAAAGTGTATTCCGAGCAAATGATTTTTATGGGTATTAAGAAACATTCAAAACTAAAATTTTGAGGAGTAAAAAGTTGTTATAGACAAAAAGGGTAGAATATTTTGAATTTATTTCTGAAAAAATTTGTGGTAGGAATATAGTTTAAGGGGGGTATGAGGGAGATTATTTTGATTGTGAATGAAAAACAGAAAAATAAGCGGGTTATTGGGCCGAGCCCATAAAAGCCCACAAAATAAAAAAATAGTGGTGCTATAAAACATTCTGAAATTAGATTAGGGTTTAGAAGAAGCATTCTCGGTGCAGCCGTCGAGCATTCCCGGAGGCAAGAATCGAAAATGGTATTCGCAAATCACAGTTTCTTCAATGATGTTAGGGTTTTATTTACTTGATTTCTGATTGTTGATTTTGTTGTTTGTAGCCGTCACACAAGACATTCGTAATCAAGAAGAAATTGGCGAAGAAGATGAGGCAGAACAGGCCCATCCCTTACTGGATCCGTATGAGGACCGACAATACCATCAGGTATTGTTCCTCTTTCACTATTAGTTCCCATTTTTTCAATTATCGCTGATTTTGTTTTTTGCTGATTGTTCTGTTTCTTTGCTCTTTTAGGTACAATGCTAAGCGCCGTCATTGGCGCCGTACTAAGCTTGGATTCTGAGTTTCTTGCTTTGCTGCGTTTTGTCCTTTATTAGGGTTTATCTTGCTTCAGTTTAATTTAAGCCAATCGATGATTTTGAATTGTAATGTCATACTTTGGATCTATATCTACATCAACTAAGAACTTTTGGCAGTGTTTGAGGAACTTATTGAAGTTAATTAAAGGTTTTTTACACCTTCTTTAAATCAATTCGGATTCTTTGCATTCTGTATTATCTTTAATTCCTATATATATATATATATTTCATTTTGCTGCGTTTTAAGTTCATTCTTTGCATTGTGTAATATTTCGTTTTGCTGCGTTAAGTTTGTTTATTAGGCTATCCATTGTGATAATGTTGATGTGCCTGTATGCTCTTTTTGTATGGCCAAATTTTCATTTGAAATAGGGGATTTTTGTTCCTACCAGTATATTAGAATTTGTTTTCCTTGGACATGCTTTTGTTGTTTGTTGCCATGCTTTAAAATAGTTTTATTTTTATTGTGGACAGTGGTTTTGGTGGTGAATGCCATTGTGATTTCACTCCTTTGTTGTTAAATTTTTTTGGTCCAACTTATTAGAAATCAATATATGGACTATATGACTGTGGCTTGAATTTCATAACTAGAAGTGAATTTGATTTCATGCAAATGTTAAATTGTTGTAACTATTTCTTTGACAGACTGGTCTATCTTTTTATCAATGCTTTAAATGTATAATTTCAATCTAGATTCTAGGAATAGTTACTTGGTAACTTCTGTTTGTTTAGTCACTTTGATTCAATCGTGGGTTGCCGATATCTAATATATTTTTAAACGTTATGTTTATTATCTTTTGTTAAGTTGATAATAATTTAACTGATATTGGACTTGCAATTTGTTAATGTTTTGTTACGAGTGTATTACTGTAGAATGTGGTTTAACAAATGCTGAAGTGTTTAGGTAAACTCGTTTTATTACTGTTGGGTCTGGCATAGACAAATGCTGAATTGTTATGCAAATAATTCACCAAATTTTCTATATGGGTATTTTAGTGTAATATGCAGAGCTTAGTTTTCAAGTATTTAGTCATTATTCTTGGTTTGAATGCGACAATTGTATCCACTGGTTTTTAATGTCAATATCCATTGTGTTGAAGCCAGAAGATGCATATTCGTGTGGTTAATGATGTTTTCCATTCTTTATGTTCAACTTGTTGGAAAGTTCGGAATTGTGATTGTCATATTAAATTTTGTAAAATATTTCAATAGTTTTGATTGTTGAAATGCATGAATCGCTGTAAATTCTACCTTGAAATCCATTGAGTTTTAACTTTCTACTTAAATAAATGAATTTGATTAGACATTCAGCAAATAAGTGAATTAAAATAATTCACTTAACCGTATTTTAGCACAGGATTTATTAGTGTTCGCCTGACACACCCAATACCGTCAAATTGAATTTGTGTGAAATTTAATTATTTGTTCTTTACATTTGTCATCAACGGTCATCTTTTCTCCCTACGGTTAAAGCAAGCCAATGTAGTCCTGTTTAGGACAACCATTGAGTTGTGATTGTCCTGTGGTATACAAACAGCGAGGTATGTCGTTAATTGTGTCTTTGGTAGTAACTGGCAAGGCAGCAACAGTATCATGATCACACTATCAAACATAGTGTATTACTGTAGTCCGTGGTTCACCAAATGTGCTTTATAGCGTAATCATCAGACACCAACTTCCTCATATTTGTTAAGCTTGCAAGTATTCTCATTATTTCTTGATTAAAATGCTACGATTGGAATTACTGGTATTCTATTTCAATATTGATTTAAGCAAGTTTCATTTTGTTGTAGACGGAAGGTAACACAATCACGTGTGGTAAATGATGTTTTTCATTGTTTATCTTCAACCTGAGTAATTGAATTTGTATTTTCTGTTTCTCGTGGGGGATTGGGGCGACAATATCAAATAATGTTAAATGCTTTATTCATTTTGATCATGGAAATGCATGAATCGGTGTAAATTCTATCATGAATTCCTTTTTAACGCTTGAGAGTATGAGACGAATTCCCATATTTTTCTGAGTATGAGACGAATCTCCTCTCCATTTTTCAGTTTTTCTACCAGACTCGTATTTTTCTGCAAATACTTTCATTTGTATTGCAAACAGTTTTGTGATTGGTCAGTCAAGTTTGTTCTCGTGTTTTTTACGAATTATGAATGAACTTGAATAAACATTCAGCACCCCCCAAAAGTGATTGGTCAGTCAAGTTTGTTCTCGTATCTTTTACGAATTATGAATGAACTTGAATAAACATTCAGCACCCCCCAAAAAAGGGGTCATTGCAACGGGTATTTCCACAACAGTCGAAATGAATTACATTGTGGGAAGTTTAATTATTCATTCTTTACATTTGTCATCAACAATCCAAACCCTCTTAACTGACCCCCCAAAACAGTGGAGTTGAATTACATAGTGTGAAATTTAATTATTTATTCTTTACATTTGTTATCAACAATTCAACCCTCTTCTCATCTTCTCGACCTTCCTTTAAATCAAGCCAAACATCTCTTAGAATTGAAGAGTGTAGGGCATAACCATTGAGTGGTGATACCAACTGGCGTGGCAGCATCATGATCACATTATCATATACTGGATTCTCACTTTTCATGTATCAAGTGGACTACTATCCCTGGCTCAAACTCATAGACGGATCGGTTTGATATTGTGTCACTCTGAGTGTTCCTCCAAGCTCAACTGGAACAAGAGGGACGAGTGAGTGAAGAACATCTGTGATTAGTGGCCGGTAACTTGGCTCTGGTTGCACACATAGCACAGCCACCGCAGCGACCTACAAGCAAGATACAAAAGTGGATAACCCCAAAAAATTAAAGAGACATGTAAAGGGGGATTCACATTACTGAGATGCAAAGTGTGTTTAAGTTCACAAACTTGATTTTAATAGTATTGGTCATGCTAGTATTTAATTTAAGCGGCAGATTTGTAAATAAAATTCATTTCAATTGTTTCTTACGGTACTTTTACTTTTGTTGAAGTTTACTACAGTAAATAAAAGTCACTTCAATTGTTTATTACAGTACTAAACACAAACTTTTTGAGATTGAATTCCTGGATAACAAACCTGGTATAAATGCTTGAGATCCATTGTATTCTTTATGACTGGATCCACAATGTTTGGAAGTTTGGACCTGTCTGTGAGCTGAGGCATGGCCTGCATTCATAAATAGTTATGTCATCCTCCATATCTGGGAGTGCAACCATATTGAATATGAGTTAATAATATTTAGACACATCTCATACCCATGTGACAAGGGATTGGCACTGAGCTGGTGCCAGTTTTTCTACAGGTTTCCTTCCAAACAGGAGCTCCAGGAGTACAACCCCATAGGCATACACATCACTTTTATCAGTCAATTTACCTGTAAAATAATTAAATTGGAGTCCCTCAATTAATGATTCTAGAAGTTCCAATTCATTTAAGTTTGGACCCAAACGATTTCTCCACAATTAAAAATGTTATTTGAGAAATGATCTGTTTCATCTCTTTCACTTAAAAGGAATGCTGTAGAATTAAAATATGTTGGAACCACCACCAGAACATTGTTGTATGCGTTGTTCATGGTTCGGTTTGAGTTGATTTTGAAACAAAAAGTCATTCTGATCTAAAGATTACAATAATATATACAATTGGTTTAGATTGATTCTTAAAAAAAAATATATCTGATCTGGTTAAGTGCAATTTAAATGTGATCGGTCCATTTGATTTTTTTTTTTCGAGTCGTGGTCCATTTGGTTTTTATCATTGCGTTATATACTTATATCATGTCAAATAATGTTCTACAACTAAACTAAATAACATTATTTGCATAACATATAATATACTAATTTTTTATTCAAAAATAAATATATAATAGACTAATTTCATCAAAGAAAAAAAACACACACACACATATACTAAATTAATATTACAAAATAATAAGTATCAGTTACATTTATAATATGAAATAGTAAAAAAAATATTACATGAAACTAATTAGTTGTTAATTTGTTAGAAAATTAAAAACCAATAAATATTAATATAATATCTCGTACTATTAATAATAAAATACAGAAATATTAAAATCTATATGTACTCTTGGTTTCAGTGGTTAGATTTTAAAAAAGAAAACTTGAAATTGGATCCAAGCAGTTTTTATAAAGAATATTAAAAACATCTAATATTATTCACAAATTTGGTTACCAACATCCTACCAAATTGAATCATGTTTTCAACTAAATTATGGAAAACTTGTGACGTTTTAATTTTTCGGACAAGAATCATTTTCCTAGTTGTTGATCTTTGGTGATAAACAGCTCCAATTTCAGTTCCAGTCTTCCGGGATATATTTTCTCAGCGTGTAAGATTGTATCATGTTACCCATAACATAGTCAATTTAAAAAATGTAAAGGGCAGGTGTATGACAAAGATAAGGACAAAATGCACATGTAATTTATTTTCAAAATTAAAACCACCCTAAGTTCATGACGTAATTGAATTCAATGAGGGGTCCAGTAGAAACAATATCTAAGATATGATTGTTTTGAAAGCTTAGCAAGTAGCAACATGTCAAACCAATGCATGCATATGCGGTGAAATAATATTAATAACAAGTTTAGTTGGCATTACCATCTAAAAGATATTCTGGGGCTACGTATCCCAGTGTTCCTGAAACCTTGATGTTCTTCTTTTGGGACCCATCAATTATGGACAGACCAAAATCAGAGAGCTGAATTCACCGCCAATAAGTATGTGGGTGCCAATTTGATAACAAACTTTGGTGAATAAAATACAATGTGGAAGAAGATAAAATATATAGTAAATTCATTTTTTTACCTTGGCATTGAAGTTTGCATCTAAAAGAATATTTGAAGATTTCATATCTCTATGAATCACCCGAGGGTAACAATGCTCATGTAGATATTCTAATCCTCTGGTCATCAAAGAAGAATTTACTTATGTTAAGTGTGTGTTATTAACATACATTTTGCTAATCATACGAGAAATTTGATTAGATTTTCAACTTTGCTAAGGGGACAAAATTTCAAGATAGATAATGAAAGCGATCTATAACTTACTCGAGCATCTCCAATTGAAATTGTTTATTGATTTGTTAACATCTTTTTGGTATGTCACATGTAATTTTGAATTTCGATCTATAACTAATTACATATTGCAAAAAAGATTTGTTGTATAAAATAGGATTTGTTTTTAGTTGAAAGTGCAAAAGTGGGAGAGATGATGAAAACTCGCATTGAAGTGAAAATTGAGTAATATTAGGTTTTTAAAATTCTTGAGATTCAAGTTCACCTTGCTGTGTCAAGAGCAATCTTCATTCTCATATGCCAAGTCAATCCTGAGCCATGAGATGATCCTTCAACATAAAATTTTGCACAAGAAAAAGAAAAATGTAACTGAGTTTAGAATGTTATGTAACTTAATTAAGAGTTGTAAATGTCTTCTACCATGTATATATAAATTAGCATCAAATACAAAACATTACCATGTAATAGAGCTTCCAAGGATCCATTTTGCATTAACTCATACACAATAAATCTCATGTCTCCATTAATGCTACAACCGAGTAAAGAAATTATATTTGGATGCTGAATTTTACTCAATAAATCCACCTCATTCTGCAAATTCATCCCACTAAAGATATAAATACTTTTTTTTTTGAAGAAAAGAAAAAACAAATGAATGGTTACCTCAAATTCTGTCTCAGCATTTTGTGTTTGGCAGTGTAGTTTCTTGACAGCAACATCCAGATTATCATCAAATTGTGCCTTGTAAACACATCCAAAACCACCTATACCCAAGATGTTACTTTCCTGAAAATTATTGGTCGACTTTTCTATTTGCTTGTAATCAATTATTGGAACACACCCCTTCTCTGCATCTTTGATATTCAGAAACAGAACAACCAAAACATAATTCTTAAATAATATCAATTTGATATAAAAACATGAAACTCGGCAATGGAACAGTGTAGAGTAAATAAATAAATGAAATACCTGAGTTTTGAACATTTTTCCTTTTGTATTTTGATGAATAGTTGTTGTAGTAAATCCATAAACATATGAAACTCAAAATAAGAATAAGAAGAAGTACCATGAGAAGCATAAGAAGAACAAGAAGCTTCATTTTTGTTTTTTTTTCTTTCTTAAGTTTCCCTTGTATAACAATGATTCAAAATAAGAGTTGTTTATCAACTCTTCTTTTTTTTAGTTTTGAACACTCACTGTCTCTCTATTTTTTATTTGTTTTTGGTTATGTTTTTTTTTTTTAGGGGAAATTGGTCACTTGTGGATAGACAAAGAAAATTAATGTTATTATTATGGTAAGGTAGAGGCGCAAGCGCACGACAAACATGTGAATTGCTGTAAACAATAACTTATTTTTAAATATATTTTGTATTTTTGTTCCTTTTTGGTGAATTTTCGTTTTCCATTTTGTTAAAGGTACTGATGCATGGGTCAGCATCAGCTCATCAGAAGAAAGAAAAGGAAAAGACAGGAAGTTGTTGCATTGCATGAGTAATTAGCTCCAAATATGATTAGTATTTAGGAAATGACAACATTTTGGACATTCTTTCCATCTAGCTCTTCTATGCATGTACTCCCTCCGTCCCTACATGTAAGCACCCTTTTATTAGAGGCAAAGGGTGCTTCAATATAGGGACACAGAGAGTATATATTTTTCAAATAATGACAAGTTAATTAATAGCTGGGAGGATATCAGGCCTATTGTGTGCTTCAGTTGGTGGTCAATTTAGTCTTAAATCAGCTTAATTTTTTTTAGTTTTTCAGATAGACGTGGAAAGAGATGATACTTATGATTCTCATGTGGCTTGAAAATGACTCGGGTAAACTAGAATCAATGCATGGTAGGTTGATGACTAACGAAGAATGTTTGGTAAAAAGCTATTCAAATTTCAAACCATGAATCAAACTCAGAGAACTTATATATGGATTTTTTTGCGCTAACCCTTGATTTATAGAATCTAAAATTTGATCGAGAGGTAAGAAAAATTGGCCAAGAATTGTTTCACTTGAAAAATAAACTTAACTTCTCCAAAATGATTCATCCTTTAATAAAGTTCATTAACCACTAGAATTCGCTCACTTAATTATTTATATATGGATTGGTTTAGATTGCATTTTAACTTTGAATATTTGAGTTTAAATTAATTTGGATGATTTCAATTTTTTAAAAATATTTCAGTTTGCTAGTTCCTAATTTTTTTTCTTTTGAATAACACCAATATGATACTAAGAAAACTAAACTCGATCCATATATAGGATACAAAGTGTTGTTAGGATGTTGAAAATTGTTGTATACACATATTATAAGGCTGAAACACACATATAAAAGACGAAAATGCCTTTCGGCAGTTAAATGCCGCCAGTTTTGTTTTTCCTCGGCAGTGAACTACAGCTGGTTTCATCGGTAGTTAACTGCCGAAGAAATCAATTATGCAGACAGTGGGTTCTGCATAACTCAACCTAGCCATTTTTCGCCCAGTTTTTACCTGTAATTAAACCAGAGCGTTTCCAAAGGCAGTATAACTCATACAACATTTATACTCAGGCATAAACAAGAAAAATACATTATTTTTTATAGTTGTCCATAATTAAATCAAACCGACAAGGGGTTCAAATTACACGAATGTTTGAAATTCATCAAAACGTTAAATGATGTCCATAATTAAACAACACATTACAACACATTACACATCGTTAAATTAAATCTCTACTGACATTCTACCCAGTTGCATATGGAACGAACATACATATATAATATATTATCTTCCACCATATTCCGAAACATAAATCTGACGTCGCTATCATCGCGAAGAAGCCAAGACATATAGCTTGCCGTTTTCCATGCCTATTCATCTCTATCTTCTCTTAGGTCTATGCATTGCATTTGACCAAATAAGTGACGTGTATATTGATTTTCACCAAGATGCTCAAAATATGTGTTAAATTGTTCCTTCAAATCATCAAGAGAGTCGGTCGGCGTTATCATAACCTTAATTGTCTTTTTAAAAGCGGAGTACCTAACACGACCTTCAATTTTTGCAACCTCAGACATGTTTCTCTTCACAAAATCTTTATGAAATAAAATCATACATTAGTATGTAATTAAACGAAACGTAATAATCAATAAAATATTATAAAATGCGTAAACATAAATGCGTAAACATTAACAAGGAAGAAATAAGTATGCACTAGTTTCACCACATAAAAGTCATATTATCATATATTCATATAAATTACATAATGTTACTTATATATTGGCCACAAAAAATTGGCATTACAATTTCGACCCCAAAATATACGTCAGTGTAATTTCTACCAAAAAAAAGGACTAACGCCGACAGAAAACACTCATTAAAGACCAAGTGATTAGGAAGATAAAGTGAAATAGAATCTTCCTCATCTTCCACAATAACTTCAAATTGTTGCTTTGATTTTTCGGGAGTGTACAACAAAATAGGCGCTGCTGAGTTCCATGACAGTTTTCTGCGTAAACTGATGTAAAAAACCCCAAAAACAGCTAAAAATCAATCGATTAAAATGCTTAATACCTGTTTTTTTTACGTCAAAAGTGTGTTGATACCTCCTATGCTTGATGCTTCAATGATTTTGGGGCAAGATTTGGAAAAAAAAAATTGGATTTGGGGGATTAGATGGAGGTGGTATGGAAGTTGATGAGGAAATAGTATGTAGGGGGAGCAGGTGGATGTTTCATCTGATTAAATATTTCCTCGACAGTTAACTGCCGAAGAAAAACTCGGCAGTCAACTGCAGCCGGTTTTGAATTCCTCGGCAATTAATTGTCGAAGGGCATTTTCATATTTTACATGTGTTTTTCAGCCCTATTAGATGTGTATACAACAATTTTCTAGGATGTTAGAAGTAGACATTTATTGGGCTAACAACTCGATGTATCCCTCTACTGCCTCCACACCATGAACTGCATGATGCCCTAACTGCTCAGGCGTGAGCGCATGATCAAGTGCATGCTGAAAGCGGTTTGTGATCTCCGCCAAATTAATCACAGGATGTGCACTCTCAGCGGGATGTCTCGGGATGGTCTGAACCCTCCCAAACTGAGGAAGCACCCGCTCCGACAGGTATCTCACCATGCGGGATGCATATCTGAGCCATCCAGAGTAAAGACTGACTCGCTCAAACGGACATGCCTCACGGTGCTCTTCATATGGGGCCGTGACAACGCCACTCAGATCCAGCCTATCCAGATGGTCTATGTAGTTGCCTGATGTGCCCAAACCAGCTCGTGGTACAAAAAGTATCGCGCGTGGATCCCATACCCAATAGGATGCCCAAACATCCTTGCTTCCTATATCTTGGAGGTGATGATACACCCTAGCCTGCAACAATGACAACCACATATAAATATACAAACAATAAACACTTACATTTTAAAAAAAACAAAACATAATTTTTAATTTATACCTGCAACAAAGTCAGGTATCCTGACACCAAACATCAGTTTCAATGTGTAGCATTGTTAAGCTCCCTATACAAGTGAGCTAGTGTCGCAGCTCCCCATGAAAATGAAGAAACAACAGCAAGGTCTCTAAAGTACCTCAGGTAGACAACATCCACATAAGTCTGGCTCTTGCAAATGAAGAGCGTGATCCCTACCAAGTATAGCAAATATATGCGGACAACCTGGTCCCGCAGCGTCCGCACCTCCTCAGTCACATCATGCTCATTCGCCAACGCCAACTGCTCCAACATACGCTCCTTAAAAATCCTCCTAAAGTAGCTAAATCGGCAACGTGCAACTCTGGTACAAGTCACCTCCATAAGAGCATGACCCGTATCAGACCCCAAGTACGTCACCATCAAATCCACCGCATTGTCCCGTGTGATAAACTCGTGGGAACAAAAGCATGCCATCAATGGGGAGATGCAGCAAACATGACACATCATCAAGTGTCACTGTCATCTCCCCAAACGAAAGGTGGAAACTCGAAGTCTCCTCGTGCCACCTCTCTGTACAAATCAGACCGTGGTCAATCAGGCTGTAGCTGGTATCCTAAAGCCAACCAAGACCAGTGCCCTGCAGTCTGTGACGCCACCACTGTGCAGCCATGATAGGTGTGATATCTTTATCATGCATCGTCTCTATCTTCTTTCCGTTGTTGACGCATTTTGAATTGCCACTCCACTGCAAATAATTAAAAACAATACATAAACATCAGTTTACACTTATGGCTTCACAGACAGAGCAGTTCAACAATTTAACAATACATAAACATCAATTTCACAAAGATTAACAACTATTTACAATCATGGCTTCACAAAACGGGTAGTTTAACAATACAGAAACATCATTTTCGCAAAGATTAATAACGTATTAAAGAAAATTTATATTTAACAAATACCTCGCCCTCAGACGCCTTCCTGGCCACATGCACATGGTACCTCCATAGCAGGGTAGTGTCATGTGGGCCTCCGGGATAGTCATCAAGAGGCTCGGGGTCTGGCACCATGGGACGCTTTCCCCTCCGCCTTCGCCGCGGCTTGTCGTCCTCTCCATCCTCGTCCATTGTCTCAAGCTCCTCTTGAAGCTCCTCCTCCTCCTCCATTTGTTGTTGTTGCACGTCCATATCATCATACTCTTGCTCATGCTCCGGTTTCGGCTGAGACTCGACATCAACACGACGTCTGTTGGCACCCCGACGCCTCGGAACAACACCTTCCTCCTCCATCCGTTGGAGACGATGTCTCCTACGGGAAGCATGCCACTTCCTCCCTTGTGCGCTGAGTAAAGGAGGAACATTCTGCAACATGCACAAAACGAAATCAGCACAAACACACCACAAAATATAAGTTAAATAATCATATTGGGTGTTTCCAAATTTTATTTTCCAGAATGCAACAATCTTGTCCGAAAAACGAAATCCGGATTGTATCAGTGCAGAAGAGAAAAAAAACGGTGCAATTAACTAGCATGCATAGAGAAATCGAACTAACCTTCCATTTGATGTTTATCAAGGGTTGAAATGCGGTCCTTTTGAGCAAGAAAATACCAATTTTGGTTGGATTTTTTTTGTTCGGATTTTGGGATAAGAGGGAGAGAGAGAAAGTATAAAGTGAAACTGTAAAAATGGGGGGTGAACTTGGTTTTATACTACGAAGTTGTCTGGATTATGTAATTCGGAAACTATTTTGCATTTCTGGATTTTTTATTTCGAAGGGCTATTTAGTAATTTTTGCAGAGCACATGAGAAGGACATAGGGTGAGAAAAGTAATGCCCCTACATTTATATTTATACTTTTACCTCTACAATTTATTAAAAATTTCTAATATTTTTTTGTCATTTAACTTTTTACACTTTTTGTTTTCACCCAAACTTTCAGCATTTCTTAATTCAGATGAGTTTACCCCCACATGTCCAAGTATGTATTTCTTCGGAAACATTTTTTTAATCATTTCTGGTATACAGTTTTCAGAAATTCGTTAATCATTATTTTAAATATTCATTCCTGAAATCAATTGAAAGAAGCAATCGCACCTATTGATCAGAATTACAAGAACACATGTCTGGCATAACAAATTTCCGGAAAACAAAATAATACACTTTCATCGTGAAAGTTATGGGCAAGTTTTTTCCAAGAACAAAGAATCTTCCAAATATTCAAGAATAGTGAAGCACAGTGGTACGCCATTGGTTGACATGTTCCTCAACTCGGCAAGCATAAATTATAAATTACAAAGTATTAACTCTCTCAAATCTCATTAACTTTTTAGTATTATTATTGGTATGATAAATCAAATTTACTGAATCATTACTAAAAATTACAAAGTATTAACTCTCTCATTAACTTTTTAGATTCTAATTTTAAAAAAAAATCTATAACAAACATATGTTTTTTTTAGGGAAATAAATGTTTTTCTTTATATCACAAATATGTTTTTGCTATTCAACAAAAAAAATATACGTCTTTTTGCTAACAAATGTACATTTTTAAGCTATTTATTAAAAAATAGTTGTTAGGAAACAAGTATTTTATTTTAAAATTGAAAAAAGTTTTTTTAAATATCATTATTAAGTCTGGCTTAGGATTCAATCATCGTGATCCTATTATTTAGTTTGATATCAATTTAAAATTAATTTAGATTATGAATATTTTTATTTATTGTTTTGTACAAAATATATGACGAAAAATGTTCTTTATATATTTAATTATATATACACCCACTCACACACACAAATAGTGTTGATAATAAGTGGCGAAGCTGGAGAGAATTTTACAAGGGAACAAATTTAAAGAAAATAAAATAAAAATTTAAAATTAATATATTAAACTTTATTGATAAACAAAAAAATTAAATAATTTTTATCTAGCTTAATTTAAAGTTGTCCAAAAGAAATATAAATCGACAATAATCAAATTTATTCACATTTTTTTTTTCTTTTTCATTTTTGTGTTTGTCCTCCAACTCTCAAAGGAAAGGGGTCCTAGTAATTTGAAGTTCGGTCGCAAGTTAAGTAAAGTTTAGTCAATAATTTTTTCATTTAAAAATCGAGCTAATGTTCTCATTAACAATTTCTCATTAATAGCACTCACCATAGACTTTGCACTAAACAATTATCAATGTCTTATTCAATGTAAATAACTCAGCTATTTGCGGGAAAAAAAACTTAGGTCCATTTTATATAAGATGCTGTTTTGATATTTTTTATTGTCAACAAAGTTCATTATGTAGTTATTATAAGGTTTGGATATTTTAAAAAAAAACGTGGGAGTTCTCAAAGATAAAATTTGTTATGGACACAAGGTGGATGACTTATTGAATACTTGCACATCAAATAAGTTGTTGTTTTAACTACCCATTAGTTAATGAATACAAAGGCAAAGATAATGATTGGCATGTCTTTTTTGGTTACCGTAAAGCGGAGGAAGTGTGGGAAGGAAGCGACATGTTTTTAGAATGAATCAGTAGTATAATAGATATGACATACGATAGATATAATAGATTTTTTTTTGTATTTGGGTCTGCCTATTGGTGGAGATGCTCAGAGGTTGGATTTTTGGAAACCTGTGTTGAACCGTATTACTAATAGATTGTCGAACTGGAGTAGTAAATTTCTTTCATTGGGGGGTTGTTTGATTCTCCTGAAATCTGTCATGTCGTCTCTTCCGGTTTACTTTCTTTCCTTCTTTAAGGCACCCACAAGTATAATTTCTTCTATCGAATCTTTGTTTTAAATTTTTTTTTGGGGGGTGGTGAGAATTTCTAGGAAAATTTCCCCCTCCTCTAGATGGCTGCCAGATTTGGAGAGCTCTGCATCAAACTTTTTTCTGTTGAGAAATTTGGCTCATCAGAAAAGTGTAGTTCAATATGTGAGGCTTTCCTCTATCATCTTGCAAGATTTCATATTGGTTTAAGTTTATGCATAATGTTGCAGCTAGTTTTTAAGTCTTTTTTCAGGTTGGTGTTGTGGATTGTGCAGTGTTCGGCTGTGTATATTACGCATATCATATGATATTTCTGTTTGTACTTAGACAATTAAAACCAAATCAAAACGTTTTAATTATACAATAAGCCAATCGCTTGTGAATCATTTTGGGTTGTTTATGTGGTGAGTAGGAGTTTGGTGCAGGGACTAATTTTATTCAACATTGCAAAAACCGGTGCTTTATCTGCTAATATGTGCTGCTTTTTTGTCGGGTTTGGAAACAAATGTGTTTATGGGTTTGCTATGTTCTTTTGCCCCAGCTGTGTTTTTTGCCGTGTTTGGCCTGTGTTTTTTGCCCGAGCTGTGTTTTTGCGGTAATGGTCGTTGTTGTTGTCGGGTTGTACGTGGCTTGGTTCACTTATTGGAGGTGGAGTGATTGCTTCATGGGGTCTGCTTGGTTTTGGTTTACATGTGAACAAGTTTTTTAATCTCTTGGTTTAGTGTCTCTGGAACCTAAGCTCATGAGTTTTTTTTTATTTTTCTACTTTATTTGTTGGGTGAAGATGGGGGAAGAACTGATACTGAGTTTCTGTTTAGCATCTGTTGTTATCTCATCAGTTTAGTACCCATTGCGATCTGTTGCCGATGTGTTTGCTCTGCTGCATTTGCATATTAAGACTGGATCAATGTGCAACATTCATTTGTAGTGCTTAGGTTGGCGTGCCGTGTGTGCTCTTGTGTTTATCAATCATAATTTTGAAGGATTAAAAAATTTGCGATGGAAAGATTGTTTTGTTTTGGATCTTTGATTGATCACCAAGGGGAACCATGGTTTCACTATTAGTAAAAATAAATTCTGCAAACTGACCCTATAAGCTTTTGAATTTGAGGCCATAGATCACTATTCTCCCAAGCTGTTATGGCATCTTGTCATTCAAAGAAATATGCAAATCGCTTTAATTTTCCCTTTCACATAAAGGACAAGAAGTTTGACATTGAACCCCTCGTGTTATGAGTTTTTCACTCATCGGCGTTCAGCCCCTCGCTACCCACCACATGATAACTTCAACCTTTTTTGTTACTCTTAACCTCCGTTAACTTTGTCCACTCCCCTTTTTCTCAAGTTTCCATAAACTATATGAACATATTTCACTGGTCAAGTTTCCTCTTGGAACAATAACAAGTTGACAACAACACCAAAACCAGATTTAGCTTCACTCCTCAATCAACTCAGTTCTATTGCATTCCTTGATGATATCAAATTGGAAGTTTCCTCGAAGAATTATTTATTAAAGTTTGTTTTTTTATCCGTTTATTTTATTGGGTTGGGTAAGGGCTACTTTGAATTTGATAGCGGAAATTCTTTTTGAAGGTAAAAACAGTTAAAGACAATTGTTCAACCCTGTTTGGATAAACAACTTATTTGCACCTTTTAGTACAAGTGCTTATCAACTTATGTGTATGTCATTTCTATAGCTAAAGATAAAATAAAGAAATTGTTTTTGTACAAGTTAAAGTTGTGTTCATAGGCTATCTTGGAGAGCTTATGAAATAAGCTAAAAACAACTTATGAGCTGTTTTCATAAGTTCTCCTAGAGAGTCTCACAAAACAAGGCCAAGAGTTGAAAGGGTCTGGTTTGAGATAAAGGCTAGAGTTGAAGAAAAAAGGGTCAAACCTCTTTTGATCAAGAAAGTTAAACCTTTTATCGAATCTGATCTAGTTTCCTGGGCTAATCTGACGTCTAATATGTCATATACAAAGTTTCGACCAGTTCTTCCTCCAGAGGCTCTTGTTTAAGTTGTGATACTTCCTTTTTTGACACTTTATAGGTTAAGTTTGTAGATTTGGTGTTGTTATACTCAAGAGTTTACTAAACCTTGTAAAATATTACTTATACACTCATGTTTGTAAATACCAAAACAGAAGAGAAGAAAGAAGTAAAAGGTAATTTGCTATTACTTGCTTTAACAGACTTCTAGTAGTTGAGCCTATTTCTATAGTAAAGGACACTTCTGATGAAGTAGTCGGAACTGAGCTGGTATGCTAATTTGTAATGTGTATTTTTTTCGTAGCTAAATGTTAGCAGTGTTTATGAAATAGAAAAAAATATTTCAATGGACGAGATATTGAATGTGCGGTGTGTTTTATGGATGCAGCTTGCAAGAACTTGGTCCTCATACTGTTGAGATACTAAACTTTAGAAGAAAAATTGTATTGTTAGCCTAGTGTACTGAAGATTCATTTCTTCATACTGTTGAGATACTAAGTTTTGTATGGCAACAGAACTACCAAAAACAAGGGAGTGCACTTGCTAACTAAAGTAAGGTTCTTGAATTAGAAAAAATCATGTGGATGTGTATGTGGCTTTTTTATTCTTTATACAATGACATTTCACTTTGACTAGCAGGGTAATGTGAAACTCAAGCTTTGCATTTTACTTTGACTGATTTTCCAAAATATATTAGAGCAAGGTAATGAATAATACTCTTACTGAGACTTAGACATTGTGAAACTCAAGCTTTATTCTTATTTAAATGCTCTTGTAGAATAACTTTGAAGCTAAAAAGACGGATAAACTTTGAAGCCTTTCTATGATATAGTTGTAACTTTGAAGCCTTGAGGCATCAAAGATGTTAAGGGTTGGGTTGTTAGGTGTAGTTATGACTTGTTCCGACTTCTTTCAATGATGATAGAATATGATACATATAGTATTTCATAAAAATGAAGGCACAAAACTGCTTTTTCACTTACTTATATAATTCCGTTATTATTTTCATGTTTTAGATTAAAATAGACCAAGACACAATACAATACTGATACGTGTCTGGGGTTAATATAGTTTCAATATGATGCAGACTGAGGTTATGGTATTGTTTTCGGCAGTGAATATGGTTATTTTTCTCTATTTGCATTGATCTTTAGTTCCCTATTTATAAAGTCTGGTATGATATCTCTGCTCGATTTGGTGGGTGATGATTGATAGATATATCCATACTCTTATTCTTTGAATCTTTAGTTCCTAGCAGAGATCTGAATGTAGATAACTAATAAAATCATCAGTAATAAAAACCATATGTTGCAACATTTGTACAAAATGGTGGCTCATTTTTTAACTACTATGGTAGGATAAATCATTTTAATTGTGATTTATGTGTTGATTTCATGCCTCTGCCTTGAGTGTAATGTCCATTTTGTGTATTTAGTATGATGGAGGAACTAGCTTTACACAAAGTACATAAAGGGCACTGGTTTTCTGATGTAGCACAACACTAAGGTCTGTTTGGTGTCCGACACATGTGTAACCATTTAACCGCTTTCATTTTTTAAATTATTATTAGTGTTTAGGCGTCACTATCAGTATCGTGTCCGATGTCCATATTTGTGTCAACGTTTAGAGATGGTGTTCTTCTAACCCATAAACTTTGGCGTCACTATCAGTATCTACAGTTGTAAGTATCATACACTACATACAAAACATGTGTTATCAATCAATATTTGCATCTGCAGTTTACACATCTTGATATTTTCTGTTAGTCTTAAGAGTGGTTTTAATACATCTAATCTACCGGTGGTGTTTAGGACACATCTCAGAAAAAGAATTTGGAGATTATTGAATTGAATCATGTTGCCGAAGAAGATAGCCGATTAGAACAACCTATACATCTTGCTCCTTTTTCCGAGTACTTCAGTCCAGAATAGCCAATATATTTGAGTGCATTGTGCTCTGTTTACTACTCAATCCCTTCTTGTAAATTTGTGCTGCTACTAAAATAAACAAAATGCCCATGCTTTTTGTTCTAACTGGTTTCCATTCAACTCCATCTCTGTCAAGATAGCCTAATTCACCTATGGAGGCAAGAGACTTGTCTGGGATATGTATCCGCAAGTATCTTTGGTAGGGTGTCACAAGTCCGTTTGCTTCAACTTTTACAATCTCTTATCGCGAAATACAAACCAAAGCAAACCAATGAAGGACATGTTGCTTTGGTCCGGTTCAATCAAGATGACATTTTTTAAAATTTAATAAATTTATTTTTATTTTTGATAAAATAACCCAATAAATTTATTATTGAAAATATAAAAATTGACTTTTATTCTAATATCATGAGTTTGATATACTATTTAACAAGTACATAACATAAATATAAAAAAATAATTACTAAAAAAATACATGCACACAATATGTTTGCTAAGATAGCACTACTAATATATTATAACATAAAACAAATAATAGTATATTTTGAAAAAGAAAAAAAAAATAATGGTATAATATGGATCTTGGTGGTAGATTTTGAATGATGTGAAATCGACACCCAAATCAACGAAGGTTTGGTTTTTTATTTTTTATGGTGGTCAAAGTAAAAACCCCAACCTTTCATGTTATGCATTGTCTCTATCTAAGCTCACGAGGACCGAAGCATGAAAAAAAAAAGAATGAATTAGTCAATTAGTAATATATAAATATTAAATATATTATGTATATTTATTTCTAAAAAAACATTATTAAGCATTGATAATATAAACACCAACCCTCTTTTCTAAACCCCGCTGCCAAAAATAAAACAACAAAAAAACCCTACTGCATGCACGGATGCACCTCACTCACTTTCATTTGTTAGGGTTTCAAATCCTCCACCGTGTATATATATAAACCACCAACCCTAGTTTCTAAACATTCTTTTCTCTTAGATATAGGGTTTCAAATTAAGGAAGACAAGTGCTGCCATGAGAGTTCATTGTAACTACGTACAGGTATATTCCCCGAATATTCAATCATATATGATTCCACAACCCATTTCTTTTATCTATTCATTCATGTGTTGCATTTATTTATTTACTTATCTTTTTGTATGTGTTATTTTGATCTCTAATAAATCTCCATATGCAATCTCCACCTCCAGGGAAGCATTGGGAATGGTTTTTCTCTTTGTCCCCTACCATATGTTTTATTTGATAGATCACAAGTTATATTATTTTTTATTTTTTCAACGAGTGTAATTTCCTTGATTAATCAACCCTTGAGAAGGAAAGACTATTGAAGCTAACTTTTTAGATTGGCACCGAAACCTGAGGATTGTCCTCACACATGAGAAAAATGTATTTAAATAACGATTTAAAGTAAAAAGAAAAAAGAAAGATTTGAAGTAGTTTTAAAGTTCCATATACTTTTATAAAGAAATAAAAATTACAATAACAAATGTGAGAGATTTGGATTCAAACTAATATAAATGTGAGAGATTTGGATTCAAATTAAGTATAGTCATGTGAAAATATAATATAGTTGCTCGTATCATATGAATTCATTTTAACTTTATTTTTGTATGTGCTTCTAGCGGCATTTGATCCATTGGATCCAACTGGAAATGTGACAATAAGATGGGGTATCATGTCCTGGACATCAGTTGATTACATGGCAAGTATCTTCTAAATTCTTATCATTGCATTCTAGTTATATTCTCCAAAGATTATTCTCATCTGTTACGCGCTAGCTATCATCAAACTAATCAATTCTCTAGCATTCCTCAAGCTAATCAATATATTGTGATGTCAAACTTTTGCAGGCAACGGTAACATTATTTAACTTTCAAGTTTCAACTAAACCGAAATATAATGAACCCTGGATGGACACGGGCCAAAAAAGAAATCGAATACGGGTCATGATAGGAGCAAAAGAAAAAGCAATCCCAGCAAGAGGAGTCCACAAGTTGTTGACTTATTACCTAGAGCATCTTACAATATGCAATACATAAACTGTTGCAAAGGTGGTGTGCTAACATCTTGGGGATAGGATTCTACAGGTGCAATCCCAGCATTTCAAATGGGTGTAGTGTAGGACTCTCTGGAAGAAACTAACAAGACAGTGAAACTGCCTCAGGATTTTAAATTGCATGGACAGGGACATTCGTCTGGTCCTGCTAAGAGAGTTCCTTCCACTGTTATTCTTACAAATGATTGTAGGCGAAAAGCTCAAGCTTTGAGTATGCATACTAATTTCCTTTATTAAACAAATATATGCATGGTCCGTTTGAGCACCACACGCTGGAGGTTGAGCATGGAGATAATATCGATACTGGCATCAATGGACTAGCATAAAACATACCCACATCGGGTAGGGAAATAAACCGTGATTTCATCAACTGTGATTTTCTTGATTAATTAGGTGATTTCACATATTAGTGGTACTATAGCTTTGGTTTGTTTTATTTTATTTGTTGTATAGCATATATACACTGATTTGCTTATATGAGGTTAAAAAATGAAAGAAGGGTAATGGCTTACCCAACCTTGTGATCTTCAAAAGATCTTGTAAGTTGTATAATCGCACCCCCGCTCTTATTATTCTACTGTGATGATATTTTCGTCTTTCCCAATATGTCTATTTTGAACGTTTGCATCTCTTTCCTATTTGTTTTAGTTCATCTTTAATGGGATTATGTTTGTAAATGGAAAACTTAGTGTTATATAAATCCTTTAAAAGAAAGCATTTATCGGAAGAAAAACTGTTGGAAAAGAGAGAATTGATTTCAACATACTCTCGGAAAGAGAGAATTATGAGATATACTTCATACGTACAACATCTGTTGGAACCTAAGCTCATGGGTTTTTATTTTTCTACTTTCTTTAGTAGTGAAGATGGGGGCAGAACTGATTCTGAGTTTCTGTTTAACATTCTGTTGTGGCTGCTGTTATTTCGTCAGTTCAGTAATTGTGATCTGTTGCCTCTGTGTTTGCTCTGCTGCATTTGCATATTAGGATCGGATCAATGGCAGCATTCATTTGTAGTGCTTACGTAAGTTTACCATGTGTTGAATAATTGGCTTTGTTTGATCTGTAACATGATAGTACAAGATGCTCGTGAGTTGTGACTAAAACTGTAATACTTTTTTTTTATAAATGGTATGTTATGATCACAATATAATAACAATTCTTCCTATGCAAAAAATAATAATCTAATCACAGTTCTAGTATGAAAGTGGTGGATATTCAAGCACTTTTTAATTTGGATTACACTGCAAACATAATTTTTTTTTTAACGCAACAAACCCATATCATTTCTTGGAGATTAACACGAGGCATAGCAGATGGAAAACACCACAGCAGGGGTACTTGTCATGTGGATTAGTAGCAACAAAGACTTGTTGGGCAAATGGGATCCATTTACAAAGGAAGCTGAAGGAAGGGTTTGTGGAGTGAGCGGACATTTTTGAGACTGACTGCAAATTGGTCATTGATGCAATGACTCGTAGTTTTTCAGCTATAACTGAGTTTAGATCCATGATTTCAAAATGGAGAACGTATTAATGTAAAACCGGAATGGAGGATTAATTTTATAAGGAGGTAAGGCAATCGAGTTGCTCATTCGTAAGCAAAAGTATCTCGTTTCATGCTAGTCACAAAGTTTATGATTATAGCATACTTTGAATCCAAATTCTAAGTATTTTGCTGCTTTTTATTTTTGCCATTTCAAAACAACAAAGGAACTAAAAAGCTTGTTGGATTGTTGCCTGCACATTCTTAGAGTTACCATTCCAAACCTGCTCATTTCTTCTCTTCCATATATTCCACAACACCATAGTGAAACCATTCATAATATGCGTTTGAATTTGAGGTCATAGATCAGATGATGAAACTGTTACAGTCTCTTGCCATTCAAAGAAGATATGCCTTAGGAAGTGTTGGTTTGTGAGGGACACTATTGAGCTGCTTCCTGAAAAATGTTACCATGGTTGTGTGTTTAGAAAGCGAGCATGCCCGGTTGCTTTCTTTCTTAAGTTTAAGATTAAGTATATTGGAGAAAATTTTGAGAAGTCTTCTTGGTCATAAGATCTTTCAAGATCGATTTTCTGGCCATATCAAAGCATCTGCTACTGTAACGTTTCCCCTAGAATTGGAAAGAGCCATAGGAAATAACGTCACTCTTAGTACATTGCCTGATTTGAGAGCAAGACCAAGTGTCTAAAGGGCCTGATTTGAAATATTAAAAAAGATAAACTTTTTATTAAATCTGATTCAGTTTCCTGGGTTAATTTGATGTCTAATTTGTCGTATACAAAGTTGCGACCAGTTATTCTTCCTCCTCTAAGGCTCTTACACCCAATGTGGAATGCTAGGAGATACTCTTGTGTAACTTGTTGAAGAAAAGTCGTATTGTTAGCCTAGTGTATTGAAGATTAATCTTTCAGCATAAACCTTTCTACCTTGGTCTTGAGCTCTAAAGTATACTATTATATATTGGATCTCTTCCAGATTTGTTTTTGGGTTTCTACAACTAAGAATGTTTCTGCTGTCTCGTGTGAAAGCAAGTCGAAAAGAAGATGGGAAGTCAAGTTACTCCATTGCAACTGTGTACCAAAGGTAGGAGGTTTTGTGGTCATGTATCTTTTAGACTTTGAACTGTGGATATCATACACTCTTTGATATATGCAGGTTCATGGTGGCATAAGGTTTTAAAAAACAGCTCGTTACGGAATATTTAAGTCTAAATTTTAAAAATATAATTTTGGCCTTAGTTTTGTTGATGTGTCATGTTTTTTTTTTTTGAAGAAGCTAAACTAACCCACTCAAATTGACACAGATAATCGAACCTGAAACTTTGAGGAGGAGCACACTTCCAAATCCCAAACCAATACCACTAGGTCAACCCAAGTGGGTTGTTGATGTGTCATGTTGAACACTAAAAGACGAAAACCCATTAGTTAATGAATACAAAGGCAAAGATAATGATTAACATGTCTTTTTTGGTTACCGTAAAGCGGAGGAAGTGTGGGAAGGAAGCGACATGTTTTTAGAATGAATATATGACATATAACTTCAGAGGATTGTTCGTCAATCTATTAGAGCAACTTTCACATGATAGTTTGAACATGTTTTTGTTTGGCTCTTTGGCGCATATATATGGAAGAGACAAAACGAGGAGCTATAGGAGGACAAGAAAAACAGTGCATCAAGTTCACTTCAAACAGCGGAGGACACTCTTTATCAATAGAAAGAGGTGCATGCGAAAGGGCGGGGACTTCAGGTCGTTATATGAATGGATAAAAGGTGGCGTCAAATCAGTAACAACGGTACCAGTATGAAGCTGGCCGCACGAAAAAGTTGGAAAAAGCATAACAATATATAGATGGCTTGCAGTGAGTGTGTGTGAGTTGAAATGCGACGTGGACGAGACTATTTTAGTGATAAAAATTGTTTTAGTGTAGGGCTGTGCATTCGAGATGATAGATGAAATTTTATCTGTGCTCAAATTGTGTGGAGCGTTGGCAATTGAGCCCTCAGGAGGCGGAAGCATGAATTTAAAACAAGCATTTATATGTGACTTATGAATATGAGCTTTTCTAAAGTGTTTATCGAACTAGACTCCAAATTTGTTGTGAATGGCATGACGGGAAGTTCAAGTCATATAATAAAATGGGGGTAGTATTTTATGTGCTTGTAGAACAATCACGTGTTCTTTGTCAAACTTTTGGATAATTTTTTTTAGGAGAGGAGCCAACATTGTTGCTCACCTTTTAGTTAGAACCCTATTGTCTTATGATGGTCGCCAAATTTTTGATTATATTCCTTCACATAGTTATTAAACAGACAAAAATATAACTCATATCGAATGAAATTGATAGAAGATTACTATTAATTATATACGCAAATTAAATGTATGAAGTTAATTTTTTTTGGGTCAAACGAGATGAGATTTCAATAAAAAGACAGTATTTTGTCAACAAAAAAAAAGGCGGTATAACCAACAAAACGGTTAAAACCACAAATCAAATACAAATGAAGCTTTGAAGGATTAGCCCAAGTATTACACGCTCTTGCGCGTTAGTGTTTATTTGTATGAAGATAGTTCTATAAGCATCTGTTAGCCTATAATTTTAAAGGCTATCTTAAATGCAGTCAAACCAAGGTTGACCTTATAAAATCAAGGGAAACGATATGTTTTTCTATCTAGATATTTGATCGAAGGTTGGACTTGCTGAAAATACTCGAAGTGTGGATTTCAGTTCGATAGAAGCGGGAGAATATCGAAGAGCGGTTCGATTTGTGGATAAGGTCAAGCAATGGATATTTCTTAGGAACAATTGTTTGAATTTCAAATCAAACAGATATCTGACGTCCGTTTTCAACAGTTGTAGTTTCAAATCTTTATGTAGGAAGTTATTTCTATTAGTATAAATAGGAGTTTCTCATAAGGAAAAGCGGTCACAATTCAATCATACAAAAAACTTACACTCAAACTATCCGCATTAAAGAGAGAAACGAGTCACAAGTTGCAATGTATGAACATGTGTACCAATTTACATTCAATCAATGCAATTTTAGTTTGTTTTCTTAAATACCTTTGCAATTTACTTGTTTATTTCAAGCAATTCCTTTTATTTTCGTTTTGAAAGTAACTTCGACGGATTTGACTAAATCAGATTCGACAGTTTTCTTCGTATCTTTTATATATTTTTGAAGAACAATCATGAATTTCTGGAAAATAAGAAGCACAATATGTCTCTAAGATTTACTGGTTGATCTTGCAAGTAATTAATTTAAACCAGCGGTTATTTACCAAAAATCAGTGTAAACAACATCATAAATATCTAAGGATCATAGGTTTTGTTTAGAGTAATGATATTTGAAGAACCATTTTTGACAACTACCATGACAACTTTCTTTTCCTATCTTTCTATTGGTCAAAAACAAGGGAGAGAAAAAAATGAAGAGAGAGAATAAAAACATAATGTGAGTATGAAAGAGATAATTGTCAAGAAGTTGTCATAGAATGGTTGTACAAATATCATTTCTCATTGTTTAAAGGATGGAAACAAAGTCACCCATCTAGTTGCAAACTTAACCACTTCTTTTAAGCCCTTTGGCAGTACTTGAACCCTCAAGCTCTTGTAAACCAAATCTCGTCTTTGCCTTGTTCATCTTTCGTTAAAAAAAAAAACAATTTTATTTATTTTAGATTTAAAATAAAAAAGATAGTGGCACACACAAGGATGTGTGGGACCCAAGGTCCGAAAGAGAATGAGAAAGAGTAAGACCCCACCCACCCTACCACAACACAACACAACTCTTGCCTTTAAGCTTTAGTAACAACAAGAAACGAAAGACGAATAACTCGAATCTACTCCATTTTCATTCTCCTTCACCGCCACATAATATCCCTACCTTCTTTCCATTTTTCTATTATTTATTTTCATTTCAATTTTTTATTTATTCATTTCTCATCGCAATTTATTATCAACATATATATAAACCTATCCTCTACCCTCTCTTCTTCTTTTTCATTTTCAACCAACACATTCGCCACCACACTTCCATTCTCTCTCTGTAACGCACACAACAAATTCTCTTCTGAGTTCTCTCTCTGCAAAACGATGATGCTCAACGATGAATGGATGAGAGCGGCGATGAAAGATGACACGGTGGTTGTCGAGCTTCTGTTACGGCTGAAGCAGCCTGTTGAGACCAAATCTCGAGGTGTATCGTTCTCCTGGGGACACAAACAACGGCGTTCAAGATCGAGGCTAACCGCTTCCGTTTCTCGCTGCGACCGTGCTGTTTCAACTAGATGCAGTCCTACCACTCCTCTCTCTTGGAGCGGTGGCGCTTCTCCGTCTGTCACCGCCGAAGGTTATGAAGATTCAAGCCGTTACCACAACGCTGCTAGATCCAAGGTTCTATACTTTCTTCTCTCTATATGAATTTTTGTTCGTTTCACTTTCTCTCTATCTATTTCGTTCTCTTTCTCTTCATCTGAAATCTGTTTTCTGCTGTTTGACTGAAAATTCTACAAACACCGTGTAACTCTGCGTCTCCGCCATGGAGCGATGTGGTTTCCGGCGGTTGAAACGGTTTTCGTGCGTGTCAGACATTTTTGCTTTCGAGCGATGTTTCTTTTCGTTTTGACGGTTTTACCCTTTGATCTCTTTCTTTACAGGCCAAAAGCCAGTTGCTTTTCGCGTTTTCCAATCGCGCATTTCGTTTTCGATTTTCCGCTGTCACTCGATACTGACGGAAAATCTGTCAATTTTACTATTTTATTTTTCATTTATTTTTTCTAAGAAAAAATGACGAACTCACCGAAACCGTTTGATTCGTTTCACTTTTTACTTTTTTAGCTGGGGGAATTTTATGTTACGATTTACGAACTTGTGTGTTTCGATATGAAAAGAAAAATGAAATTTTGGTGACGGAAATGCCCCTGGATGTTGTTGTTGGTGGCATATGGATTGGCATGAGGTCAGCAGTAATGAAAGAGGAAAGATCGTGTGTGTGGCCTTTTGTTCTCACTTTCTTACCTGTTATTTTATTGTTGACTGACGAAAACACCCTTCCTTGTTCCTAATAAGATCGCAAATCACTTTTCTACTTTGACTTAAAAAAAGGGAAATGCAAAATCTGTAATTTGACCGGTTCAGCTAATGTAAAGAATTTTTCGTATTCGTTTAATTTTAATTTAATGAAAGATAGTTTTAAAATGAATGAATAAAAATTTCGCTGCGGTTAGATCGAGGGTGTTTTGGTCAATTGATAGTAGTAGTGGTTAGTGGGTCCCCAGTGAGTTATTAATGTTTAAGGATTGCTTGGTGACTGCAAGCAATTCCTGACTGGGGGTTTCGTTAATCTCTTCTCTTCCATGGGTCTGTCTTATCTATCTCCTATGGTTATTATTATTATTGGACATTCGGTAACTTAATACAGATCTAACAATATTTGATTTATTTACGACCAATTTAGAAGTAGTAATTTTTTAGTATAGTAAATTTGTTTATCTACTACACTGAAAGTCAAGATGGTTGGTGGCATTATTGGAGGGGTTCCTCCTCGTGTTGAGAGATGATACTTGACGCAAACACAAGAAGCATTATGTGTATGTATGTAGCAGTTAGATGAGGTATCAATATCACGGGGTTGACAGTGATTGAAGGGAAGGGGTGAGGGTTGTTAAAGTTGTTGTCTTAAATATGAAGTTACTACTATATTACAATCCCCTTAACACTAGGGGATTTTGTTGGGTTGGGTTGGGTGTGCAAAAGGAAGAGAAGAGACAAAGAATCTAAGGCCTTTGCTTTGGCCCACTTCAGTTCAGTCGGCAGCATGCAGCATGCAGCAGCGCGCTGTGCTGTGCGCTTATCTGATTGCCTCATTTTGTTTTTCTATGTAAGCTTATCCCCAAGATTAAACAAGTTAGGAAAAATGAAATAATAGTATATCTTGTAATTTAAATTGGAGATCGATCGATCGATCGCAAGTCACGTGAGCATTCCTAATAAGATCCCATCACGTGCTAACGCGTGCCTCTAGTAACGCCAGCTGGGCTGTCCTATGTGGATTAGTTTTTACATTACAACAAGAAAGAAATAAGAATAATCAATACGTGGGCCTCAAAGTGGAGGACATGCCAGCTTCGTTGTCTTTGTCATTCATCTGAAACGTGTCCCAATTGTATAAACAGATCGATGGTAATTGCCTCATTTTCATTTTAATATCATATATTATATAAGTAGCACAATTGTCAATCAGTTGAGCAACTTCTTTGTAACATAATTTTTCCATTTTAGCTGGATCAATTCAATTGTATTTGTACCTTCCCTTGGGTTATGCTGACATATTTGGTCTCACTCTATTCATTTTCTTTATTTCTATGTTTACTTTTAATCTTCTCTCACACATCACTTGTCCAAAAACTATGTATCTTTAAATTATTCATTTGGATCTCATTCACTCCCCTTTTATATCAACCTTCACCATTTGCCATTATAATTAATGCTTAAAAATACTGATTCTTTTTTATTTTATTTTACAGGCTACTGCTACAAGTGGATACACTAGCAACTCTGCCTCTACCAAAACGTGCAAAAGAAAAAAGGTAAAGCTACTTTTGTTTATTTGATTCTCACTTTTTTTTTCTTCTTTCTTTTCAATGAAGCTTACCTCCTTTTTTACTTCAAAAAACAATTCAGAATTCGACTATTCAACATGGTTGAGAAGCCATTGCTTGTGACCTTTCAATTCCTATTAACATGTTCTATTATATGAATATTAAATCATGATTTTTTTTGCCATTCTTCAGTCTTTTGCAGAATTGAAGGAAGAGGAGAGCACCCTGCTAAAGGAAAGGATACATTTAGAAAGGGTAATTTTCTGATCTATGTATATAAATTTTTAGGCATATATAAAAATGACACACTCGTTTGTTAATATATCAATATTGTTTTCAGGAGATAGCAACTAGAAATGCAAATTTTGAGGTGATGAGAACTACAAATGAAAGTTTGAAGAGGATGAAGGTATATAAACAATTTTTCCCTGTGAGTCATAATGGATTACTTTTCTGATATGTTCATTTCGTTTGGTACTTACTCCAATTTTTTGTATTCTCAGCTTGGTTTCGGATCAAAATCTCATAGCAAGCCAAGTTGTTCAACATCCGTTGAACTGCGGGGTACGCTTGCTGGTCAACCCCACCAGAGAATAGTACCTTCTGAGGTCCTCACATGTGCCACTCAAGATGATACTCATTCACAAGCATCAGAGTCTAGGCCAAACAGGATTGAGTCCACTGGAGAAAGTGTTTTCATGATACCAGACCTAAATATGATGCCATCTGATGATTGTATGAGTTGAGATAGACCTACTTTGTTCAAGACTTTTGGAACAATTACTCTGAGCAATGTACAGGTCGATAGAGAGCATTTTGAAGACTCCATCCAATAGAAAACCGGTGGCCATGAGAAACATTGCTTGATGCAACCACAATTCTTGTGAAGGGAAAACAAGTTGAGCGATAAAAGGGGAAATTTTCTCGGGTAGTGCTAGCCATAAAAGGCTGTAGAGTAGAGACACTATACTACTAGAGTCGCAGGTTCTTCCGATTCTTGTAAGATAAGTACCAATGTACCATTCTTTTGTTGGTTAAATCTTTTGGATTTCTTTAAAATGGCTTCAAATTTATTTACAAATTACTATTTCAAATGATTGCACTTCACTCTGCAAGTTCATGTGTCTTGTCCTTCACTATATAGGATGTTTCATTTGTCTGAGAGTGTTCATTTGAAGCTCACACCTCTTCTGAAAGCTTAAGTGTCACAAATGTCGGTCCATATGTTTTTTACAGGTCCTTTTACTCTGACAATATGGATGTGGAGGGCCCTAGTATGCCAGATGCGTACAGTAGATCACTTTGATCAATTGCTTACAGTAAACCGAAAATCACTCAAAATACCAAATGACAACCTATCTTATTCTTTAGAAGTAGAAGCTCGTGGTCGTATTTGTTTAATATGAGTGGGATGATGTTCAACAAAAACAAAGGAAATGAATTGATTTCAGTTTTGATGCTTTTTTGGATGAGTTCAGTTTTACCATGAGATAAACTGAGAGTATGTTTGGTATTGCGTTTGCACATGTAAAATCATGGCAGAAAATCACGTTACTGTAGAAGCTATGTTTTCCAACTTCTGCTTTTTCAGGGCAATTGGTCATTGAGACAAAACATTGCACCGCTAAACCAAACAGGCAATGAAATCAAATGGATCACTAGTTAGGTTAATGATTGTAAACGTCTATTTTGTGCATGTATCTTATACAAATGCAAATTTGGTACCAAAATACAAATTAATAGTAATAATGATCGACTTTTAATAGAATAGGATTGCCCAAAAAATAGTGGTAAATTAATCAGAGAATGATAAAAACCAAAACACACTTAAAATAACAATGGATGTTCAAGAAATTTGAGTGACTTGGGTCTATCCCTTCCAACAAAATTAAGAACTTGGTCTCTCCTAATCAATTTTGCCTACTGATTTTTCATTGAGTTTCCTATTTATCCAGTAGCTGTCTAATAATATAATTGTCACTTTAACATATAATTGCTGCTTGATAATATAATAAGTGCAGCTTAATAACAATACTAGTAAGAGGTCCAACAATCTTTTGAGAAATTAAGTGTCGGTTCAGCGCAGAATTTGTCATGTTTTGGAGAGCAGAATTTGTCACGTTTCGGAAAACAAACAAGTTGGCTGCACAACTTAACTAGTGACGTTGTTGGTATTAATCTACATTATTTTATTATTGGTTAGGTTATATTTATCTTAAAGTCGAACTTCGGATTGTCATATTCCTTTTTCCCAAAGGCTCAGAAGGTTAACGGCAATAATCTATATTATTTTATTTTTAGTAAAATAGTTCAGATACTAATGATCAAGCTGAAACATAGAGTGCTGTTGGTCCCTTGCTCCTTTTCACATTGTTTGGGTTTGATCTTCTATAGTAAACAATTAATTTTATAGTGCAAGTGGATAATATCAACCATTAATTAACAAATTACAAATAGATATTGTAGGTGCATTATTGCAAATCGCGAATTGCTAAAATAACAAAAATTTTCTCACTTTACCCTTAGTCACTTCAGAGGATCGTTAACACGATTGTGGAGGCATTTATAAAATTTATAAAGAAATCATGGGCTAAGATTAGAGACCATGTTCCTCATGTCGGTTTTAATTTTATTTTTCTAGAAAAGCCTGCTGACACTTACCCGCTTTCAGCAGATAAGTTTCTTTATTGTCTTTTCATTTTAATTGAGCTGTTTTGAACGAATTTTTCATCGGTTGTTGGCTGGCATTTGATAATCTTCATTTGTTCTCTGCTGAGTTTATGGTATCTAACCCAACAAAAACTTGTGACCAAGCAAAAGGAGATCAATTACTCTAGGGGAAGCAATTTCCACGAAAACAGTAATGAGTTGCACCTTAAATGGTCAAAACTCAAAAGCAATATGCCCTAGTTTTGTTGGGACAAAAACCAAGTCAATGAAATTGCTCCTATGCCTCTCGTTTTTCTTTCTCACGTGAATTGTTGTTACTTTGGCGGTACTTTTTGTGGCCGTATAACTACTTCATTTCATACAAATGTGAATGTGAAATGGAATGGACCAAAAAGAATAAAGTAATAGAATCAACATAAGAGGGCTCCTATTGTTCATAAAAAAGAAAAGACAAAGGAGGGCTCCTATCCTATTGATTAAAGTCAATTTTTGGTTCAACGAGAATATAAAAAAATTACAATTTTGATCAAAAGAAATATAAAAATGACAAATAACAAAATTAAACGTCAGTTTCTTTTTTAAACAAAAATACTTGTAAATTAAACGTCAGTTATACTATTTATTTATATTTTGCTCAAGAAATATATTTATTTAAAATTGTTTTGTATATCTTTATATAGAATTTAATTTTACTTGCACAAAAAAAAAAAGAATTTAATTTTGCAAATATTTTATGGGATTAGATAGATTATCACAATCAAAAAATTAGTGTCAAAAGATGGTATGATTATACGCATAAGCTATAGCTATTGTTTATGATTATTTTTTGAGAGAAGCAAATCAATATTCATTTATTTAAATTGATAGAATACATCAGTTACAATAACATCATCAACAACACTAAAAACGTAAAGGGTGGATATGCGAACAAATTCACATCACTCAAGTTAATAGCATCCAACGACAAAATGTCTACAAATAATATGATAGAATCTAAATCACTACAATACTCATGCTTCCAGATCTGCAACGTTGACGCCTAAATCATTAATTGAATATGTGATTGACCGAAGTCGATCTTTCAATAGGAAATAAACGAACACCACAACAAGACGTGAAATCAAACAACGCTGCACAAGACGACGAACAACACAGTGTCGCACTCGGACGACAAAATCACGAGAAAACACAAAGAAAAACCTGATATATGTGAAAATCGCTAATTTAGAATGAGAAAGGAGAAAAAAGATGCATAGGAGTTATTCTATGTCAAAAATGACCTAAAACCTCCCGCTCCTTAATGAATGAAAAAAACTTAAAAAGAATATGAAGTTTCTCTCACTAAAAAGCACCGGCCAGCTATTGACCTATTGTTTATGATTATGTTAGTGGGATATCTCCCAACTCCCAAGAGAAAATTTATTTACGGTCCTTAAAAAATATAAAATTATGGTATGAGTTTTTAGAGAGAAATTGTATAGCAAAAAATAATGTATGAATATTTTTTTATCAATAAAAAAAATCCTTACATTATTTCTTCATATATCATTCCTCTCTAAATCATGTTTCAAATTACTAACGGTGATATAGTAGGGATAAATTTAAAATCATGAAATTTGGTGTAAGGTTATAAAGATAAAAATGTAAATTTGTTTTATAATCTTCCATTTTTCCTGTGAATCATGCATACATATATTTAGTTAAATCACTCTCATCCCTTCTTTTGAACTATATATATATATATATATATATATAATCATAATTCTTCCCTTCCTCCTTTAAAATCCTATTTTCCCCTCCCATTTAACCAAACAAACCCAAGTTGAGAAATTATGAGAAAACACAATAAATCATATAGAATATAGGGAGATTGAAATTTTCTAGTGTGTATACAACAATTATCGTAAGACGTGTTGGGATCACAAAATGAGTCCATCTGTTACGTCTCGCCTTTTCATTAACATGGAAAAAATCTTATATAAACACAAACATAAATAAAATTATTTGAAAACACACACAACTATAAAAAAAATTAAATGATAAATAAATTTGTCGCATCATTCAATATTACTAAACAAGTTTATCTTAAAAAAAGGCATTTATATGAGTGTGTTCAAACCTTTTACATTTGAATTTGTTCCTATACAAGCATTTCTCCATTAACATGTTTAAAGTGATGCAAACAAGACAAACCAACTAATAATATAAAGTTCTTTAACCAAAAAAACTAATAATATAAAGTTAAAAATCTCACATGTCCTTTCTTATGGTGGGTTGATCCGTCAAATTTTTAAAATAAATATTAATAAAAATTCAAAAACAATTAAAAAGTGTAAAAATAAAATAAAGAGTATTCACTAATAAGTCTGCAAAAAATATAGAAATTATCATTTAATTGTCCATGATTCGTTGTCCAATAATCTAGAATAAGCCAACAAAACAGCATAAAAAATAATTAACGAGTTTTCTTATTGATAAACCATTAGGAACATGAGGCAATTTTATTGAAACCAGGGTGATTAAATTATACGGGTTTCTTTCTTTCTGCTATGAGATAAATATAAGAGAACATTAAATATGTTCCTTTTGACTCAATTTCATGATGTCTCTCTCCTCCTTCCCAAATTTTAGCCATCACCATTTTTTTTATATACCGAAGAGCGGTGATTTAAGATAAATTTTGATCAAAATTCACCATTCTAAGTTGTTTGTTTTTCTGTTTTAGTTAAATAATAAGTAATAAGAAATAGATTTATAGTGATAAACAAAATCTGTTAATAGAGTTTTTATTTTTTTAATATTCAAATCAAATCTTTTGAACATGAGAGTTATGGTACTTTCATATTCAATTCTGTGATTTTTTTTTTCATAAAAAAAATGATTTCTAATGACATATAAAATCGGTAAAGTCAATTTTTTTTCTTCTAACATTCATTCATATCAGATCTTTTAAACATGAAAGTTCCGGTACTTTCATATTCAACTTTGAAATTTTTAAAAAAATCGACTTCTAATAAGAAACAAAATTTATCACTAGAAATCGATTTTGGTTTTTTTCTTAGTATTTATACCGAACCATTGGAATTTTTCACGGAGGGGTTTGAGTTCCGTAAGAAGTATCTTTTGAGAAAAATATGTTCCTTGATTTTTTTTTCCTGATCTTCTAACCAAATATCAGAGTAATCTGATCATGTAGCTTAAAAATCGAATTTTTAACTAGGGCACGACATAAACAACTAACAATGATATGAAACACAAAGGACATACGGGAGTGATTTGTTAAAATGGTTAGTGTGGTTCTTAAACTTGTTATCCATGTTATAAACTAGTTCGTTGTTGTGCTTATACAATTCAGATTATCTAAATCAAACATGTTTTTCTCATGTATTTATGGCACAAGAGGGTGTATTGGTGGGGGTGTTCAAAATTCATAATCCAAAAAAGCAACCACTTTAGGATAGTAGAATCCAAACACAGACATGCATCAAAGTAGGGTGTATTTGGGGTGTTCTGACTATAAAATCAAAAATATTATTTTTTTGGATTTTAGAATTTAAATTGGTGAAAAAACTATTTTTCTAGCAAAAATATAGGGGACAACCTCATTTTGGATTATATAATTTGAAAAACCATATGAGATTTTTTGAATTTCAAAAGGCGCGCAAGAAATAAAGAGCATGGAAAAAGAATTTTTTTACTATTATTCTTTCATATGTCTAACCAAAATCAATACCAACAATTTATTTTTTGGACTGAAATACAAACAAACTTTCTATCACACATTCTCTACACATTTATTCTTATTGATTGAAATTCACATTGTTCTCATAAAATTTATGTGGAGTATACATTATTTAATGAAATCCATTTAAATATAGTGGAGTGGGTTAAAATGTATGTAGTGCTAATAAGTAAGGGCCCTCTTTATTTATAAAAATAAATGGAGATTGTCATTTAAAAAGGCATACACACAAAATTTAGATCGTGGGTTTTACCAATAAGTGAATCTCATAATTATTTTTAAATTTTAACGACTTTGTAGCATTTGTCTCTACATTTAATTTTTATCCTCAAATTAAATTTTCAACCAACTTTTAAAAAAATGTATTTAAACATAAATAAATTTACATTCAATTCACTTTGAATTTTTTTTTATCGTACGCACACATAAACATTGATGGTGGAGGCAGATGTCATCTTGAGTAAGATTTGTAACATTGTAGTTGGAGAAGAAAAGAATGTATTTATATATTTTATTTACTCTAAACGTAGAATTAGTAATCACATCTAATTCTTTTGAGAATTTGTAACTAATATGGGATGAAAGAAAGTGACCCAAAAGGATAGAGTGGTGATACATGTACACCCCCATGTGACAATACACTCCTTACACCCACACAAAATTCTGACATGTGGCAACCTGAACCCCACATAAATAGAAGAGAAAGTGTGGTTGTGAGATGAATATATCAAAATATCCCTAATATATGGGGTGTATAATAAGATGTGTGAATAAAAGGTGTTCATGTAACATTTTTCAAAGGATATATGCTCATGCTACTTTGGCACACACTTGAGAGCGATTGAAAATCTAATTGATCCTAACTATGCATGCATGGCTTGTAATTAGCATAGCACGAAACCTCAAAGTATAGATAGGATTCAAGGTTTCCTCAACGATCACTTTTTGTCCTATATATTGTAGGAAACAACACAAGTTCACATTGATCTTTATCAGCTGCGCAGTCTGTTTTTTCCACATGCCTCTGTTTCATTCACCCTGTTAGAATCTAATTTTCACGTTTGATTCACTGATTTGTATATTTCCCATAAGAATGGTTGAAAGGTCGAAAATAGTAATGGTAATAGTTTAAGCCAGTACGATTTGTATTTATTTATTTATTTATTTATGTCTAATCATGCTTGAATAGTAGTTTGTTCATTAATTGTAAAGAAGCTTGTTATCCCTGGAAAAAAAATATTAGCGATCTCAGTTGAGTCTAATTTATTCTTACCAAATCTGCTTGTAAGATGAAAGTTTCCTTTATTAAAAAATATCCTCTCATGTTCAATACCAAATATATTAAATTGAAGTGGAGGGTTCGATATAGGTAACTTGGTAACTTATGATTCAATAAATCTTAGATAAACTCTAATATCATATTAGAAATTTCAGGTGGGTTGGACCTAACTAATCCTAGTAAAACTACAATAAAAAAAGTTACTATCATAACAACCAATGACTTCCCTCAAAAAAAAAAAAAACCAATGACTAACATCTGTCTGTGCAAAAATATGTTAGGATAAAATCAGTAATAGTCCCACTTATAAATTAGACCATGTTTCATGCAATCTAATGTATACAATTACAAATCAATGACCAATATGTCAATAGTTCTTCTTTGTCCTTGTTAATAATTACAATACTCCGTTCTTGTTTCATCAATAAAACAGTGAATATTACAGGTGAGAATCTAAGATGCAATTACAAACCCTCCCATTGCATGAAATGCAATATTTACTATCACCTTATTGTTGTTGTAAAGAAAGCATACTTCGTCTAAGTGTTTAACGTTCATCGTATTTGATTCAACAGACAATGCACAAGCACGACCATACAAAATAAAAATGAAAAGCATTGGTGTGACAAAACGTGAACATTGGCACTAAAATTGTTATTGTTCCATAGACCATTTATGATATATCTATGACTGAACGAATGCGTGCTTGCTCGTATAATCAAATTATATATGCTCCTCTGACGCATTTTCTTTCCTCATCTATCATTTCACCTACATTGCCTTTGTGGGGACATTTGGGCCCCTTTCTTATTCTGGTCTTCGTCACTATTCGCAACTTATATAAACTATTTTTGTGTCAAATAATTGTATGGCTAATTTCAATTTTGAAGGGGTCAAGTCATATAATTGTATGTTTGATTTCAATTTTGAAGGTGCCAAAATTTATTCCATGGTGTAGAGTAGAGATAGAATTAATTTTGTTTGTAAAATTGATTTCATATTAGTTAGAATTTGTAGTTTTTGACTTTTACAATTGATTTTAGTCTTAATTTTATTGTTAAATCTACTTTTATATTAATATATCCGAATATAAATCATCCTTTTTTTTAGGAAAAGTATAAATCATCTTATATTCTAGTCATTTTTATCTCAAATCATTTTACAAAATCAATTCATTCAAAATCAATTTATATCACCTTAAAACTTAGCACAAGTTGAATGCTCAACTTATCTCCAACTCTGCCACTTTTTTCAAGTTAGTCACTTCCTTTATCACAATTTTCAAATTTCATTGACATTGCACAATGTTAATCAAGTTAGTCCATCGATCAGTTCCATACTATTTTTAACTAATTGTTGACGTTGGTGCATTGATAATATATCTCACAACTCATCAAATGTTGAGTCCTCTTGATTTCTTCAAAGGAAGGTAGATGTAAAAAATTTCATGAGTGTTACACGAGCCTTAAAGTCTAACTCATTCTTATAATTTTAATTTAATTATAAGTGAGAGATGTCACTCTTTATTAACTAATTTCATACGATATTTCTTTTTAATGTATCACAGATAGTCTATTCAAACGAGGACATTTATGAAGGTAGTATAATTTTAATAGGGTTATTTAAATTCTTCTATGTAAGTCAATTTTTGATTGATAAATTTGAAAGAAAAAAAAATCAAATGGAGATAATTTATGAATTATATTATCAATATTAAATTTTGTGAATTTCAAATAACACCTGCAAACTAAGGACTTGAAAATTGAAATTCTTTCGGTTACTTTGAATATAATATGACATATGAAATTTGTACTCACAATTCTTTTAGATTTTGCAAGTCGATTCCTATGTTTTTCAAATTTTATAAATTGGTCCCCCAAAACATTCAAAATTTGCAAATTAATTTCTATAAATTTTCAAATGATATAAATCAATCCCCAAAAATTAAAATTTGCAAAATAGTCCCTCTTTCATATTTTGAAATTGGTCTCAACTTTTTGAATTTTAAAAAAAATAATGGAACAATGTTTAAGAATAAATAATTTTATAATTCTATCCAAACTTAAAAGTTTAAAATTAAAGAGAATTTTCAATTGAAGCATTTGAATTGTCTAAAACTAATTTTTTTGTCAAGTAATTTAATGACTAAAAATTTATTTCTTAAGAAGAATAAGTAGAAATCCGAAGTTCAAACATCGATCCTTGTGTATTTGTAATATCATTACTAGATGAACTATGTTCAGAGGGACTATCTAAAATTCTATTTTTTCCTAATTTTTTAATTATCTTATCCAGACAAACTAATCTATTTCAAGGCTTTCAAACACCTTTTTGTTACCATAAGACTTTCAGGGTCCGTTTGATGGTCAGAATAGAGAGACATGATATGATACATTAATCATATCCTGCTGAAATCTCATGTTTGATGCACCAAAGAGATATGATAAAATAAACCATTTTCCCATCCTATCCCAACTTTCCTTTGTAATTTCTATCCTGAGTATAAGCTGAGTTAGAAATTATCTTGATGGGATTAGAAGATCATTCCTTATTTATTATCTTGATATTCTGCCATTTTTAAAATATTGTCATTTTTAAAATAATGATAGCATGTATTTTCTATTATAATTAATAACATATCATTTTTACAATATTTAATTAATGATGAGAGCAATTTTTTCATTTAATTATAATGATATCTTGTTTGTTATCATGTGCGCATCAAACACATGATATGATTAATGTTTATCATGTCCTTATCATATTTTATCTATATCCAGCTTTATATCATATCATGCATCTATCCTATCCTGACCATCAAACGGGCCCTCAACACTTGAACATTTGTTAATTGAAAAGTGTTAGAAACACTCTCTCTATCGTTCACTCTTTTATTAAATGAAATCAATATGAGATTAATTTTTAAATGGTTTCCACTACTTCGTTTACTCATGTGAATTTCACTAAATAAAAAAGTTAGGGTTGAAAAGAAAATGTTCCTATCCTATGAGTTCATTTACATTCCGCTTGCGGTGCATGGCTAATAATCCTCACATAGTTTTTTTTTTCCCGACAATTAACGTATAATTATGCCAAATAGTAGTATTTGAGATTAGCGTTGAAAAAATGTGAAAGTAATTTATGGATGCATCATATAGATTCGGACATTGGTGTATATTTTTCAATTCTTTCCAACTCACTTTCACATGATTAAGTTGTTCTTTTCCATTGGTTACCAGTTTTTACCATGCCGCATCTTATGCGAAGTAACTCCAATTGAGGAAAAAAGTGGGTGTGCTAAGAGATAAAATCATCACATTATAGTTGGGTAGGAAGGAAACAGTGCTTTGTAAGTGGTTATGTGGTCCTGAAGTTCATGAAAGCCTAATCTGAAGGCAGTTGAAGGGGGGCAAAGGAACATGATATGGTGGGAAGAGGGGGACCTTCGTTAATCAATCAAACAATAACGCACCCAAATGGCACGCACAATACTACTAATTATTTTTCATACGGTACCTAAGAGCACCTTCAATGGTGAACGCTACCCATTGTTATCTTATAGGTCCTATTGTGTCAAATCATCTTGAAACAACTTTTCTAGTTTTTACTTCAAGGATGATCTATAAAATACTCATATTGAGTCCCACAAACTTATTTGATCAATACTTTATTTCTTTTATTGTTATTTTAATCAAAATAACCATTGCTTCACGAAGTAACCGTAATTACATGCTCCAGCCAAAATTCATGCAAAATCCCCATTCTTTGGTGATCACAGTTGGCACACGCTGTGAAAAAAGCAACCGCTCAAGTTGCTCTTATATCTTTTAAAGTCAACACATGACAAATAAGGTTAATAACATACATCGACCTCCTGAAAAGTTTATGTGTTGCGCATCTTCCACCTTTTTCTTGACAAAAAAAAGTTAATAACATACATGCGAGTGAATTTGCACAATCAAATTCACAATCCCTTTCGTTGTAGCCATGCACAAGCCTTCTTAGACTCCCCATATTTGAGTCATGTATGCAGTAGTTTGACATAGATTCTTGATGAATCAACTAACCCAAACATCATTGTCGTCCCTAATCATCCATCCACAACGAGAGCACAACACCGTCACCCTTTTGAAGTTTCATACGTGTTTAAGACAATATTACTAATCACTTTTTACTTCTCTTGACCATATCATGATCATCTACAGGTTTAGTCAAACGCAGCATGGTATTATACCATTTTTTTTATTTGACCCGAACAATCACTTTCAGCCACAAAGATAAACTAAAAAATCATACACGGAAATGAGTTATAAGTTATAACAACGAGGTTTATGTCAACTTTAGAAGAGGAAAAATATGGATAAATCCAATAAACTGTCATAATCTGAGTAAGGCCACCACATATCTTGGAGTGGGGGCTGCGCCATTTTCACGCCTAAACTTGAGTTATAAGACACTTCCAATCTCCATTTGTCCTGATGCTCACACAAAGCCACGTACACACTCCTTGAAAAAATAGGGTTCTTGGAAAGTTTATTGATTCAAAGTTTGTGATAACAACCACTTGTTTGTCCATAGCCTGCACTCTGCATCCCATCCCTTCATTATGTGGATAAGAGCATAAAACATTGCAATGTTTTCAATTACGTATATTCTTATGAGCTTGAAAAAGAATTACTACATTTTCGTTGTCCAAACTTAAAACAGTTTGGCATTATTAACACACTTTTTAGCATAATCTTCTTGGAAGAAAAAAAACTACAATTTTTTATCACTCTTATAAGTAAAAATTAATTACTTTTGAGCTATTTATTCTTAGTATACCCCTTCATTTAATTTAAAATATAAATGTAGGTACGTAGGTTTTTTTTTTGGTTACGTTTAATGTAGGTAGTTGAATGAACTTTTCTAATCAAATCAAAAGGAAAATTTAGTAAATTTGATTGTTTTGTATGAAATTTAGAATTAATTGCTCTCAACTAAATTTCTTAATCATTGTAAAATGAGTTTTTTCATTTTTTTTTTATAATAGCGACGGGATGAAACACTCTTTTAACTTAACTGAGTTGAAATTTTTTAGTCAAAAATAAAAGAGGTTGAAATTCAAATAGAACCCAATAAATTAAGTAGGCTCCCATAAATTTAACAAGTCTCATTTGAGAATATATAGTGTGTTAGAGAGTTATTACCAAGCTACTTACGATATAAAAACACTCTTCCACCACAATTTTTTTTAATCCGCTCCTTCCACTCTCCAACTTGGTTCCTCTTTTCTTAATTTGTTAAATCAAGATTTATTAGATTAATGTCTCTCCAACATATTAATTAGATACGAGGAAGTTGAACTTTATTCAAATATTGGCCATATTATATAACATTTAATGATACAATTATGGATCATGAGAGTATTCAAAGATTATTACATTGAACTTTGAATAATCACACAAGTGTAAATAAACATCACATCTTAACCTAAAACGTTAAAAATTATACATACTATGTTACTTATATTTTGCTCAACAATCCGTTTACATCTTATGTGTGACTCTTGCATATATCATTTGATATTTTTTTGATCAATTAAATTCACTCGATATATACATCACTAGGAATGGTGATAAAAGAATCTGAAAAAAGAAACAAATAGAGAGGATGGAGTGTAAGATAGGACCGCAAGAGAAAGAGAAAAAAAATGTCGTGGGAGGAGACAAATTGGCGTGAACAACAAACATTTTCTCTTGAATAAAAAAGGAAGGAAAAAAAATCGAACATTTTCTCCGAAAAAGTGGGGCCGAAAATGAGTAATGGTCCTAATGGACCCCTTGAAAGTGGGCTCCACAAAGGGGTGGGACCACATGTGTGAAGGAAAGAGCCCGTCCATATTGATTGGGCCGGCGGCAGTTAAGTGATGTTAAAAATAAGGATGGTCCCCACCGAACACGCCACATAGATAGACTTCATCAGCTATTCTAGGCGCGTGCTTCACTTAGATGGTCCCCTCTTTCTTTCTTCCAAGTGGAACAAGTGGTCCAACCCACCTGTGACTTCTCAATGGCTAGGACTATACCTACGTCTCAAATCATATACCCAAAGATTATACATGTATAATTCATATTTTCTTTCAAGAGGTATAATTCATAATTATAAATAATTCTTTAAAAACAATATTTTACCAGAAGAAAAAGAAAAGCAAATAAAAAAATTTATAATATAGATCAAATACATCAATTTTTATTGACTATATTTTATTGACTCATTTCTCTCTTTTAAAAAGGTCAAAATGAACTATTCGAATAATTGGTAAAAATGTGTGAAATAGAGACTTTTTCTAAAATAGGGACATTCAAAAGAAAAATTTCACTTAATATTTTCAAATTTATAATAATGGTTGGTAAAGAATTAATTCCCTTCTTTCATTGACCCTATTTTTTTAGGTCATGTAATCTAGTAGGTAGAAATTCACATTTTAAGGTGAATAAGTGAAATGTGTCGAGTTTAAATTCTAAATTTTGCATATAAAATACAATGTTCATACAACTGATCTAAGCTCACAAAAACGACGATATTTACATCTCCCGTTCATTTAGTACATTTGTTTTTTCTATACTTACTTTAACCTTAAAAATACCGGTCAACACTTTCATTATATTTTTTAAAAGTCAACGCCTTCATGATATTACATCATACATCTTATAGTCACTATTATAAGAAGAAGAAAAAAACAATTTATTTTAAGTTTATTAAAGAAATGGTGAATCCTGTAAATATTATTGATTAAGTAGTTCTTCGATAACTATAAAAAATATATTTTTTTTGATAATAATGATAAAGAGTGTTTATAAAAAATATCTATAAACCATATCTTTTTCTTTTATTTAAAACAATGTATTAGTAATTTCATTTTATCTAAGTTACTTTTTTTTTTTGACAAGCTAAGTTACTTTATAAAATGAGTTAATGGTTATGTCAAACACGTGTTTTTTTTAATAAAAATATATTTTATGTAATCGATTTGTTTAAAAAAAAAAGAAAGGAAACAGGAGTTCGGGGACAAATTTTGTATTGACATCTCAGAAATAAAACCTCTTGTTTCCATTTTCTGTCCAATCTCCTTTCTAACCATTTATTGATACTCCATATAAGTTGTTCACTTCACACTTCACAGTTGACACCACACATTAGTAGCAACTCATAACACCCTCTCTTCCCTCCTTTCTTTCTCTCTATTCTCCACACCCAACTTTTCCTTAACCATGAATCAATAGCTAAGTTACACACACAGTCACATTTGATTCATATATATTAATATTATGGCGTATCACAACCAAGACAACTCACTCCACCATTTCACAGAACAACAACAACAACCAACCTCCGATCCTCACCACTCTTTCCAAACCGCACCTAACTGGCTCAACAACGCCCTTCTTCGCAACCTCGACACCAACGTCAACGCCACTGCCACCAACAACAACAACGGTCCTAACTTCCTCAACCTCGACACCGCCGGTTCCCAATCCTCCGGTCAATGGCTCTCCCGTCCTGTCCTCCACCGAAACCACAGCGAAGTCATTGACGACGTCACCGGTGCCGGCATGAAGGAGGAGGAAAGCGGCGAGGCAACAGCGGAGGGAGTGATGAACTGGCAGAAAGCGAAACACAAAGGTGAAATAATGGCGCACCCATTATATGAACAGCTTCTATCAGCACACGTGTCGTGTTTGAGAATCGCCACGCCGGTTGACCAGTTGCCCAGGATCGACGCTCAGCTGGCAGAGTCGCAGAATATTGTTGCCAAGTACTCTGCCTTAGGACAACAGGGCATGCTTAATAACGATGATAATAAACAACTCGACCACTTCATGGTATTTTACAATTTTCTCAATAATAATTACAAAAAATTGCGATGTAAATGGATTTGGAAATTTTTCTGTCTCTCGATTCTGGATGGTATTGATGAGGTATTCTTCCATGGTTAGAAGACTAAATCAATGTTTGGACACACACATAAATAGATTCTTCTCAAAATCCTCAATCATCTTTTTCATTAATTTCTTCTTTATTATTAAAAAATATTTCTGGGTATTGAAATGCTTTCTCTTTCTATGCAAAACTTAAATTTTAACTCACTTGTTTTATTGGCTTTGAATCCAGTGTGCTTTTTTGCAAAAGTGAAATTTAAACACGGTTCCTTTTTTTTCCCTATTACTATGCATGAATGACTAAAAATAATAAGTCCAAAGTAGGATGATGATTATTTATTTATTAAAATAATTAAGGTAGCTAATGGTTCAATTTTGACCTTTTGAGCTTATTTTAACCGGCATGTTTATGTATGGAGTTCTTCTTTTATTTGATTTCTACTTTCTTCTTCTTTTAATCACATTATTTTTTTGTATGGTGGCATCTTTTTAGTTTTGATTCTTGTTTGTAATTTTCTGCAACGATATTTTTATGGACACCATGCGAGCTTCTATACATAAATCCTTGCCAATGAGGTGTAATTATGTTTTATTTTATTTTATTTTTTTGTCGTGGAATATGATTCCAGTTACAATTTTGGTCGGTGCTAGAATTTATTTTCTGTTGTATGGTTACGGTTTTGAAATTTTCGTCGTTGATGTTGCAGTCGCACTATGTTTTGTTGCTTTGTTCGTTCAAAGAACAGCTCCAACAACATGTCCGAGTCCATGCAATGGAAGCAGTAATGGCTTGTTGGGAGATCGAACAGTCCTTACAAAGTCTAACAGGTACAGTAATATAATATATTATTCTTTGTCTATTGATTGTTACAAACTTAACTTAATAAATAAAGGTTATGCATGATAAAATAGAAATGTAATTTTTTCAAATTTTTGTTGCTTATTATATTCCTGTAGAAAAATTACACGAACATAGTTTTTATAGCTAAAAATAGGAGTAATATGTGCTGCTGCCTCAGTATGTTTTCGGTTCAGTATAGGCCATAGCCCATAGGGTCTCATATTGGGATATTATTTATACTTTTCTCAAAATAGGAATTATACGGAGTAACTTTGTAACCTCATTTTCAAATTTTCTTACAAGCTCAATATTTAATGTTCAGTGTAACAATTAAGCTCTTAATGGTTGATAGTCAAAGAGGAACATGACTACAGGAACTAAAAGTTTCTTCCTTGTCCTGTATATATGAATTATTTGGGTTAGGGAAACTTCAAATCTTTGTTAACTTTATTAACATTCAAACATCAATCATATACCAAATACGTAATGAATAATTTATAATGACATATAATGGTCAAAGTTTATGTGTTCTAAATGTATTGAAGAATGAAGACTTTTGTCAAAAAAATAAATAAAAAAGTATTGAAGTCTGAAGACATTATAGTTATACTGTATGGCCCAGTTGTCCTTATTTTTTTTGACAGAATTGTCCTTGCTCGTAGCATGTTATTATGCCAAACTATTATGCACTTTGAAAGATTAGCTAACTTGTTGTTCATACTAAACAGCAAAAGCACACATCACTTTTTCCAATTGGATATTAATATGCAAAGTTCATTGTAACAAGAAATAGTAGTAATAACTAATAATCAAGCCCTTAATGGTTGATAGTCAAAGGAGGAGCATGGCTACAGGAATTAAAAGCTCCTTCCTTGTCCCATATGAATTGTTTGGACTTTGGGTTAGGGAAACTTCAAATCTTTGTTAACTTTTATTAACATTCAAACATTGATCTTAAACCAAATAATGAATAATTTATTAGTAAGATAGAATGGTCATAATTTCTGTGTTCTAAATGTATTGAAAACATCATAGTTATACTGTATGGCCCAGTTGTCCTTGCTTTTTTTTGACAGAATTGTCCTTACTTTTTTGCATGTTATTTTGCCAAACTATCATGTACTTTGAATATAGATACTTTTTGTTAGATTAGCTAACTTGTTGCGCATAATAAACAGCAAAAGCACACAGTACTTTTTCCCATTAGATATGAGTACTAAATAAAGTGATGTTTTTCCCAACATGTGTAACAGGAGTTTCACCAGGGGAAGGTACAGGAGCAACAATGTCCGAAGATGAAGATGAGCAAGTAGACAGTGATGTTAATCTGTTTGATGGAGGTTTGGATGGTTCAGATAATAGTATGGGAGGATTTGGTCCTCTTGTTCTAACAGAGAATGAGAGGTCCCTCATGGAACGTGTAAGACATGAATTAAAGCATGAGTTGAAACAGGTACGGCCCTCATGGATTACATTAAATGTTGAATAGGAAAGGTAGTAAATTAACTACTTATTTTAATATACTACTCTTCTTCACAATCATTTCAAGTTTCAACACATTTTTCACTGTCCAGTGAAACTCATATAGGATTCACTTTCACATGATTTAATGTAATTAAGCTAATAGTAATTTAACTTAAGTATGTTCCGAAACGTGTACGTATTAGAGAATGCATTGCTCTTATTTTTGTAGGGTTATAAAGAGAAAATTGTGGACATAAGAGAGGAAATTTTACGCAAGAGACGAGCTGGAAAACTTCCTGGTGACACAACCTCGGTACTTAAAGATTGGTGGCAATCACATTCAAAGTGGCCTTATCCTACTGTAAGAACTCTATATTGACTTTTACTAAAAAAATTATGAAATCCTTTTTCAGATTCAAAACATACTTAGCCATTTTAGTTTGCTAAACATTGATATTTTTTTGAACTATTTTGAATGAATTTAATGAATAGCAACATAGATGTCCTTGCTTGTCTATGATCAAGCATAGGGCACGTCATGTTTGAATAAACGACTTAATTGTGTATTTATAGTATAAATGTTTATCATATAAGTACAATTATATGTTTTCATATAAGCGATAAGTTGTTTTCATAAGCTATCTTAGATAGCTTACGAAAATAAGCTGAAAAACATTTTATGGATCCAATTAGGTTCACAAATATTTATGAGAGCAGGTAAACTCAAATAAAACCATTCAAAATAGTTCACATGTTAGCGCGTACTTGTTGTCTCACAAGTCACAACCCACTAATCATTATTATTTTTAGTTCATCTTTGATATGTGTTTGTGCCTTTCAGGAAGAGGATAAGGCAAGGTTGGTGCAAGAAACCGGGTTGCAATTGAAACAGATCAATAACTGGTTTATCAATCAAAGGAAGAGGAACTGGCACAGCAATCCTTCAACTTCTAATGCGTTGAAGAGCAAGCGCAAGAGGTATTTCTATATTAAAAAAATAGTCCTTTTCATAATCTTAAATTTGCATGAACTCTGCACCGATCTTGAATAGAAATAAGTAATGCAGGTGATAAAAGTGCCGGTCGATACATGTAAAAATGGAAGCAAGCTCGAGAACTAATCCCTTAAATCATGGTGGCAGCAGATCCAACAAAGTAAATGATAGGTGAAAAAAGAATTACATTTTGCTTCTGATCAAAGAGCAGAGTTAAAACTGAGACGAGGAAGCTTGAAGGCCTGCAGCTGCAGCTGCACTGCTGCAGCACCTAGGATGCAACAAAAAGTTTATATACATCTTTTATCTCTGAAAATAAGATGTCTTTAAAGTAGTTCTTTAATTAACGAATTAACGTCTTTTTCCTTTAAAAAAAATAAAAGTAAAAATAAAATTGGTAGCGGTAGATTTATGAGAAAATTGTGTAACAATATTTTGTCTACACCCAGAGTATTTGAGATTGAGGATTTTATAAGGTCAAATCTATATTTTAATATATTTGTTAGCATTTTATTTAAAACAATTGAAAGAACTGAACTAACAATTAGTTTAGTGGCTAGAATTCATCTTTTTCAAGGTGAATAAGTGGAGTGTCTGAAGTTCGAATTTCAGCCCCTGCATGTAATATTGCGTATGCATGTCCCTGTCAACTAAGCTATGTTTAATCACACTAAATAATATGTTGTACCATATATTATATTTATATATCACACTAATTTGGTTTTAAATTTTTTTATATTTTCATTAATTTAGAAAAAAGAAAGTAATTTCTCCAATCCATTCAAAATTCTCCATCCAAAACATAATTTTTATAAAATAGTCAGAACAAGTGAACTAACAAGTACTTGCAGGAATGGTCCCAAAAAAAAAAAAGAAGCACTTGTAGGAATGGGAATAATATACGCAATGAATTTTAAAGATTTATATTGAACCTGAAATCAATTAAAGTTTATTGGTTTAAGCTGTTGAAAATCAACAAACCAAATCACCTAAATGCGATAGTTTTTTATAAGCTAAATATCCATTAAAGAAAAACAAAAAAATGATACGACAAAAACCTAACATAGGAACAAAAAATCAACATAAAATGAAAATAAAATATAGAGCTCGTCCACGTAATTTTTCTATCTCTTAGGCGGGTATTATGTAACTGAATTCTCTTGGGCATGTTTTTTTCCCTTTCCTTAGAGATCACTTCTACAAAATGTTGTTCACTAAAGATATAATGATTATGCAAATATTTAATAGTTATTTTTTTTTTTTGAAGGAAATGAAATATCTAATAGTTGTTGTTGTCTCTTCTTCATATGTATAAATCTTATGGTTAATTTTTCTATCATCTTTATTCTTCAAAATCCACAATATCTTTAAGTCATGAGCAACATCGGAGTTATATTATCGCCTTACAAAAAGGGATTTATATTATCATGGGAAAGAATAACACTTGAAGGAAAATGCACAATTTCCTAAACATATTACTATTTTGAACATTTTAACATGTGTAAATTTTTACATGATGGAAAAATCCAAGAAAAAATTATGGTATCTATGATATGCTTAGATTTACTCATTTGAGCTATCTATTAACATAAATACCTGTGAAGCTATATAAGAGAGATTATGAGAACAACTTATGATATGTTTATAAGTTGTTTTCAAGCTTACTTCTATACTTTTTCTATGATAACTTATAAAAATAACTCATACGAAACAATTTGACTTTACTTTATTTTGTTTATGATATAAGCTGCAAACTAATATGATTATTCAAACATGACCCTGATCCAATAAAGTATCTCAACTATATGAAGTATTTTGGATTAGGATCCTCTCACATGAAGAAGAAAAGTGAGAAAATCATGTGAATGATTCGGACGTTTGAATTTAATAAGGGAATGTGAAAATTGAGAAAACATAATAGATATAAAAAGTGGAAATAGAATATTTCGATACAAGATGACTGCTTAATCTCACCAAAGAGATACTCACAATATCACTATACCCTTGTAATATAGTTTTTTTGGGTCTTTATTATATGTATGAAGTGTTCACTGCAATTTAAAATTGACTAATATTTTCTTTAAAAAAAATTGAATAATCTTTGTTGATAATTGATTGGACGTACAAGATACGTTGTCTTATCTCAATCGAGAAGTTTTCTCCATACGTAAGAGTCAAATATGTTCTTTATTTTACACTCAACTCACTTTTAATCAAAATCAATTATTTATAAAACAAAAAATAATAAATTTTAAAAAAAGATAATAATTTTTAGGAATGCAGTTACTAATTTATAAAATTATTAAATAACAAAGATGATGTTAACAAGTGCCTTGATTTTTTTATTGGAACACAATTTTTAAACAGTTAATATTTTTTTCCCTAAAAAAACAATTAATATTTTTTAAACTTTATATTAGCAGTTTTAACTTTTTATTTTGAGAGGATTAGTATTTTTAACTTAGGCACATGTTAGCATTGATTATTAGAATAACAGGGAAAAATAAATATTTTCGTAACTATAAATATTAATTATGAAAATTTTCTTTCTCCTTTGCTCAAAAAAAAAAATAATTTTTTTTTTCTCTTGTACGCGAGCGCGAAGGTGCTATACACCGCTACTTGAAGTTGAAGGCGTTGTTGCATTGTTGGTTGGTGTTCCAGTTTTGTTTACAGCTGATACAAACAACGAGAACAAGCCTTCACAACTTATCGAAGTAAGAACAAAACAACGCTAAAAATAGGGTTTTGGCTTTGTAGAACACTTGCCAAAGATGATGGGAGATATCATATTTGATTGTTTGAATTCTCTTTTTCACTAATTTCAATTCTAGATACTGTCCCCTTGTTTAATAGGTGCGCACGCTCATAAGGTGTTTGTGAAAATGCCTCAATGAGGTTAATTCCAGGATTATAAATTTTAATCCAAATTCTTACTCAAATTAATAACTATAGATATAATTTTATCTTCTTTATAATTGAATTGATAATATATTGTTATGTTTTTTCAGTTTGTGATATTGAAGTAAGTTCCAAAGCCGAGATACTTTTGCTGAAGCTGATAGTTCTGTTTAGTTATCTGCAGTGCAGACCGAAGCCTTTCAATGGTGAATAGTCTCTCTTTCTTTCTATACTACCACTCCTTTACTTTCAACACTGCTTTTGATATTTAAAATTTGAATTCTGTTTTTGAAGGAAGCACAACAAGAACCGAGTCTGAATCTTGAGGACTGCTTGAAACTACTAAAAGGAGATCGAGATGAACAGCGTCTTGCTGGGCTTCTTCTGGTCACAAAGTTCTGCAAAGCTGACGATCACTCCTCACTTCGCAAGGTTTACAATGCTGTTGGTTCTCGCTTTCTTGAACGGTTACTCAGAACTGGTATTTGCTCTTTCATTATTCAATGATTTCCCGCCATATTCAAATCGTAATATATTGTTTGACATTATCTTATACTATAAAGGGATGGGAAAAGGAGCCATATCCAGTGATGGGGGCAACAACCAGGATGCATATTTGAGCCTGTCGGTTACAGTTCTTGCTGCCCTTTGTCGTGTTTCAGAGATTGCATCCTCAGAAGACATGACTTCCATGATCCCACTAATATTGGAAGTAATGTCCACCCGGTATGATGTTGTTCTTTATTTTCTTTCACATTACTTGACTAATGCTAATTTTCCCCTCTCACTTTTTATGATTCCACCTATATTAAAAGGGACTTATTGAGCCAACTTAATTACCTCTACTGCATTATATATAGGTGGTTGTTGGTTTAAACATTGTCACTATTGATTAATGTTTAAATTGAAGGTTAACCATGAACTTCCAAATATGGTTTATGATAGAACACTATGGCGTCATTTGATCCATGTAGCTGATCCCACTTAGTGGGATAATGCTTGGTTGTTGTTGTTGTTGTTTACCATGAACTACTACTTTCAAATTATTATTACTAGTACTATTATTTTCTTTATTTTTGTTAAAATGTTGTTATTGTTGTGCATTTATTTTCCTGACCCTGTATTATCTATGCTTTAAAGATAGATTAGCTATGTATATTATGCTACCCTACAAGGGATTAAATTAAGGGTTGCATTTATGCCAAACCAAAACCGTATGAAGGAGAAAGAGTGTTGACAACCGTATCAGGGATTTAGTATAATTATGGGAATAAGGATTTATAGATTGTATTTTTTGGGGACAATTAGAAAGGTTTATTTTGTATTTTTGTTAAAATTGTTATATTTTTGTTTTTGGTTCAAAATTCTCTCTCTTTATCAAGCTGACTAGTCGTGTTAGATTATGTGCTTGCTTTTGCCCTATGATCAGGTTATATCCCACACCCTGTTTGTGGGACAGATTTTAAAAAATGGATAAAATTCAATTATTTACTTTCAAATGCTGGGTGTAAAATTTAAACCTTCTCTATTAAACCTTTATAATGCACACATTTGTTGCTACTACAGTAAAATCATTAGTTACATTACAGGCCTTGTCTTTCGTTGTTGACACTTGACATCTTCCAATGTATGAAAAAAGTGTGGCCCACACATTTATACGTTAGTTTTATGCATGGAAGTCTTTCATTTTTATTGTTTTGAGGAAGTGACATTTCTTTATTATTTTTGTCAAAAATCGTATTTAGATCTGGATCATCTGTCCTTGAAGAATGTTGTGAGTTCTTATACTTGGTATCAACTGCTTCAGAAAATGGAATTATGAGATTTTATGAATCTAGAGGCATCAAAATAGTAGCATCTCAGTTGCCTTCTATGCAAGATGGTATGATATTTTTGTCTGCTGCACCTGGATAGTTTTTAGTATCATCTAACTGTTGCAAATACATCTACAAGTACATGAATAATGAACTTTCATTCCAATGGTTTTGTCTACGCATCATAATTCACAACAATTAAACATTATGCAGGTTCGCATCTGGTGGAAATATCCATTAAACTTTTGCAATCGGTTCTGAGCAGGATATCGTTAGACACAATCCAGAATGATTACTTATCCGAGCTCTCAGTTATTGTTAGTGTGCTTTTAAATATTTGAATTTCAGAGTTTGTGTTTTCATTTAGATTTTGTCATCTTGCTTCATGTCAAATAAACTTCTATTGCCTTAATTCTCTACAGGTGGCTGCAGTAGCAAGGCAGTTCGCTATCTTGCATAATTCCTTGAAATTTGATGCTCTCCACCTCCTTAATTTCATTCTTTCTTCAACAGATTCAGTATGTAATATTATCTTAATCTGTTATTTTCAGTCATATGGTCTCTATAATATAATGGAATTCTAACCTGCTTATCAAAGAAAGCTCTTTCAACTGAAGTATGTCATATGAATTTGGTAAATTTAGAGATGTTGTCTGTGCTAAATATTCATCATGTTGCTTCTGGATAAGAGATTGGATCATATTTTCTGTATTTGAGTAATCTCTTTTGTGATGTAGGTCGGGCATTTGCTTGTTAAAATATTCTCACCTGATATATATATATTTTTTTTTAATTTTGTTTTGTATAAAATAGTGCCTTCCATGTAGCGACCCCACTTAGTGGGATAAGACTTGGTTGTTGTGTATCTCTGTTGCACTCTTTTGATTGAAGGCGTGTCCTAGTGTCCGAGAACGACACGACACCGACACTTGTGATTACATTGAATTATGTCATTTTCTTAAAATTTTGTCGGTGTCGACTTGCAGCGCCGTGTCCGTGTCTGTGTGTGTGATTCATAGTTGTGTATAGATAGTGCTTATTTTGGTTTGACTGTCTGTATTCTTGGTGAGATTATGTACACATCAATTAATTTTCCATGCAATTAACTTCCAGTTCTTGGTATTTTCAGTCACAACTTCTTCAAACCCTCAAATTACGGCCTCAAGATTGTTGGGTTCCCAATGTCCGTGTTGGTATCATGGCCATTTTGCAGAATCATGTTGGTATGTTCTGACAATTCGCTGAATTATATTTTTTATACTATTTTACCTTTTATTCTCATTTTCTTTGTTCCATTCATATGTATGTATACTGCAACGTTGATTTAAGCTAAAATGAGGAAACACTAAATTAGATTAATTGCTTAGTTTTCCATTAATATGCAGCTCCTGCTGAAAGGCTCCAGGCTCTCATTTTAGCTGAGTCAATGGTTTCCATATTCGGAGAAAATTGGTTGATTAGCCAAGATCCAACTCCAGATAACATGTAAGCTTTGATCGTTAAATGTTAAGGCTTAAGTTCATGTATTGAGTGCTTGTTGCTGTTTTTTCTCACATGTTGTGGTTTTAGGTGTTTGTTGCTTGTCTTGGAGCAGTCAAGGGTTGAAATTGCTGTTCTTCTGAATGAGTTGGCCTATTTAAAATATGGAGCGCCTCAAGATACTCCACCTTCTGTTGAGGCGTATTCTCTTAAGCAACGAAATGTGGTTGTTGCCTACTCTTTGGTTGAGAAGATTATCAAACTCATTTCAAATGTTGGTGAAAATGATGGTATATATTCAATGAAATGCAATTCACTTAGCCTTTAAATTCTTTTTTTTCTTTTTACTTTTAGGAAAAATTACAACACGGAAAATGGTCCCTTTGCTCAAATTCAGTACATTTGGGCTTCATTTGTTTTCATAGTGTTGAAATTAAAGGGATTTAGGTAGAGTAAGAAGAAAACAGAGATAAAAGAGACTATGAAAAATACTCTTATGTGTATTGTTGTGATGTGATATGTTATGCCATGTTTTCTAGATACTCTTGACATTTTCAGTCATTGTATTTCTTTTGCATTTTGGGCCAAATAGAAACTGAAATTGGCCAGGAGCCAGGGCAAATTAAAGGGATTTGGGTAGAGTAAGAACACAGAGATAAAAGAGACTATGGAAAATGCTTTTCTGTGTATTGATGTGAGTTGTTATGAAATATTTTCTAGATATTAACATTTTCACGAAACTGAAACTGTTCAGGAGCTAGGGGGACAGTGTTCAGTTTTTGTTTCCTGTTATCTAGGGTGATGGTTAATGTTGTGCAACTTTTAGTTATACTGGTTATTCTTTTCTCCTGCTAGCGTCAACTATGTGGTAAATGGTAATGTTTTTATTGCAGTTTTGATTGCTTGAAATGTGATTCTTATCTCACATTTGAGTCTAGTTTTGACAATGTTGAAAGCTGTGGGCTTGTTCTTGTGAATTGGATATAATGTATTTTCATCTCTAATGCTCTACAGGAAACCTCCTCGATGAAGACACACTCACAAAGCTGATTCGACAACTTAACGAGACAATTGCTGTTGTGCTAGAGTATTTAGAAGATGCAAAGGTAATTATGTTAACTAGTTATCTAAGTTTAAGATAATTTTAACACTGAATTTATCTCAGCAATGTATAATGGTGAAATTCTACAGGAACATGGCCAAAGGAAAGGTAATGATTTACTTGCTTCGGTGCGAATTATTGGGAGGTATGATCTTTTATATTGCCTCTTTGCATTACTTGTACTTAAGCACTGGATGGATTGGTGCAATGTTATGCATTGATATTTCATTATTCCCTTGAATGATTTCATTCTAATAACGTGTCAAAAACATTTTCATCCTATTTATTAATGCCACACTTGATGTTGCATGGAAGTTGCAGTGTTGATAGACATTTTAACATGTATATTGTTCATGACTCGACTAAAATTGTTATTCTATCGAAACATTGTTGCACCAGGAAAGGAAAAACACAAATTTTATGTATTTTCCCAAGGCCAATTGTCAACCGTACAAAAGTCTTTTAAATACTTTGTTGTTTCTCCAATCTCCATGCCCATCTTCCAGAGAAGAGGTGGTTTTTGCCATGGATTAACTATTCTAGAAGCTTATATTAGGTGGAGGTTGAAGGTTGCTTTTATATTTCACACACTCTTCATGCAAGAGCCCAGGCTTGAAATTTAGACCTTGATGGTATGTCAAGAATTGGAGCCTTACAGGTCATAAAAGGATTTGTATCACTATCACTTTGCGCTTGTATTGTTTTTGTGACAACATTCTCTTATATTTGATGCATAGGGTATATGGTATAAGGGTTGAAACTTGAAACTTGGTTGACTTTTTTTTTACTGTTCTCTACATCTTTAAACTTCAAATTTTGAGAGGAAATATTATGATTTATGAACTATTATTGTGTATTTGTTTCAGCTATCTTGCAGAAGCACCACTTGCATCCAAGGAAAAGGTTCAAGATCTTTTAGGGTATATGCTTTCTATTGAAGGTGCAGATGAACAAAGGTATCTTTAAATAGATAACTATTCGTGCATCTTTTGTTCAATTTGTCTTTTAGGACATCAATAGCTTTTGCTTAGATAAAATATTCACTTCAGGCCCTTCCGTTCTGTCTGCTTTCTGCTACCTTTGTTGTGTCAAATTACTATGGAGGTTGAAGGATGCAAAGCTCTGTGTTTGGGTGGAGGACTTAAGTCTGTAAGTTATTCTCTGGTTCCAATATTTATATTTAATTTTTTGTTTCCTCTTCCATTCTTTTTGGTTGGTTTGTAATCTGCATTTTAACTTAAATGAGGACCTTTAAGAATTAATCAATAGAATGGTAATGGTTACTTGCTCATTGGGTAACTCTATTTGTATCTATTGTTAATATTCCAACATGAATTTTGCATTTATTGCTACAAAATCATTTGATAGCATTACTAATAAATGTTTTTTTTGTTTGTCTAAATATAATGGGTCTATTTGCAGGTTTTTGATTGCCTCGCTAAATTAATTAGGTCAAAACACCACATGCTTGAGGATGATGGTTGTGTCTTCTTGGCATGTGATACAATAATGAACCTTCTACTTAAGGTGATATTCTCATTATAATAACCAGCTCCCTGATACTATATTAGCTGTGTAAAATCCTGACACAAGTTGCACTCGTTGGACTGCAGAAAGATGAAGTGCAGTTGACATTAGATGAATCAGCTTTTGTTGATCTTCTTAAGGCATTGGCTTATTGGTCAGGTACTATATTTGGTAGAAGTCATCGGAATGAATGTCGTTTTCATTTTGCACTATTATATATACTATTATATATGCTTGTTCGTTCTCTGTTTATTTGCATATTTAGAGTGATAAGTGCACTGCGGCAAATGTAAGGAATGCATTATGGTCAAAAATATTAAAAGTGCAGATGAACATCATTAACAATAAAGTTCCTTACATTTGCCGCAGTGCCAATCATTATACGCACTTAGTTATCATATCACAGTTTTATACGCACTTAGTTATCATTGATTTGGAGAAGGCGTATGATAAAGTTCCTAGAGAGCTTTTGTGAAAAGCCCTATAGAACGTTGTTTGGGG
>Ga0228711_1000062_pt1 | contig 77530 bp, 40 predicted proteins | sample MedpolnodulmetaG_2_FD_177996 | JGI IMG/M metagenome (GOLD analysis project Ga0228711, IMG submission 177996) | Root nodule microbial communities from Medicago polymorpha collected in Santa Monica, California, United States - brown nodules | ecosystem: Host-associated > Plants > Roots > Nodule...
CTGCTTTAAAATGAAAGATGACACTGGTGATAGCGGTGGTTCCTATCCTAGAATACACTTTGCACTTTGTGGTAGGTGAATGAGATATTATGATTTTACTTTATTTTTAAGACAATAAATCATAAGGCTGGGTTTGTACTTTGTAAGTAAAAAGCTTTCCTTTGCCTTAAAAAAAGCATAACCAAGGGCGCATTCGTGAGAGATCCGGGAGATAATCTTTCGCGTTATATAGCATTACTCCTCTTTTAAAATGCTCCCAAGAGAGATGCTAAATTTTTGACTTTGCATTGATCAGTCATAAATGATAAATTGCAGATTTGTACGTTTGTTCAGCGTTTAGACTCTAGAAAGATGACAGACAGGGCTGTAGATAAATGATCTGATCGAAAATTCCAAACCTGCAGGTTTGACTTCATTTAATGGAGGAGATCCACTGGTTAATGCAAATCTGATTTTTTTTACTCCTGTAAATGAAGGTACGCGTTCAAGAAAAGCTAGTACTCACCCTATTAACGTGAAAATTCGATAAAATGACCCCACAATTAAACTTTGAATTTTGCTAACCAATACTCTCAGAGATTGATTAAGGATTTTATAAATAATAATTTTGTCTTAAAAATAGAAGATGTTATTTTTTATACACAATTTTTTCTTAAAAACTTATTTATTTTAAATGTTTAACCAATATCTTTAGAACACTCGTTATCATTCTCCTTAAAGTATAGAACAAATAAAAATCATAAAAGTGGCAAATTAGGCTCTCCTTCAAAATTTTGAGTCACATTTGCTAATACATATAAAGTATAGAACAAATAAAAAAAATAGTTTTTTCAATAGACAAGTTTTTTTACAAAAATAAACGATATTCTTTCATTGTAATTGATAGAGTGATACAATACAAATTCAAAATCACTAAAAACAAAAAGGATGAATTTGTGAATAAACCCACAACATCCATATTAATACCATAATAAAACAACAAAGTATACGTGTCTACAAATATGAATATATTCAAGCCACTAAAATACTGATGTTATGGATCTGCTATGTTTATGGTGCAAAAGTAATTGATGAAACTATACTTGATCAAAACTAATAGACTAAATTACACCAAAGGTCATTTAAGTCTGAGGTTTGTAAAAGATTGATTCTTCAAGTAATTTTGGTCACACATAAGTCCTTTAAGTTTGAGGTTTGTAACAAATTGGTCCTTTAAGTTATTTTGGTCACACATAAGTCATTTAAGTTTGAGGTTTGTAACAAATTGGTCCTTTAAGTTACTTTGGTCACACGTAAGTCCTTTAAGTTTGTAAACATTTTTAATTTAGTCATTCTGTTAACCAAACATTACAAAAACGATGATGTGGCAACATAATTGAATAAAAAGTGTTTACAAACTTAAACGATTTGCGCGCGATCAAAATAACTTAAATGATCAATCTGTTACAAACCTCAAACTTAAATGACTTATGTGTGACCAAAATAACTTAAAGAACCAATCTGTTACAGACTTAAAACTTAAAAGACCCCTAGTGTAATTTAGCCAAACTAATATTTCAACATTAATCAAATAAACATTGCACTAAGACGAAAAATAAAAAACACACCGCATAAAGATGGGGATTTAAAATAAACAAAGTCCTGATATACAACGAAATCAATAAACCAACGAGATAAAGCTGAAAATATGTGAAAAATCACTTATTTAAATAAAAGATAAATAAAAACAAATTGAAGGGGTGATTTCGGATCAAATTGATCCAAATCACCGCTCTTTGATGGATCAAGAAGAATGAGGGTTGTTACAGCTAGGTTTTGAGAAAAGATTTAATATTTACCATTAGATTCGTGTAAAATTGATCCAAATTTGATTTAATTGTACTTTTGATTTAATTAACTCGTGTTTTTTTTCTCTAAATACAGTGATTTTATTTGCTAAATTATCGAAGTTTGGTCTCAAATGTAATATTTAGGCTAAATTATATTTTTGGTCCCTTAATTATTTAATTAGTATCGCTTTGGTCCCTTAATTAAAATTTGATTTATTTTGGTATCTTAATTTTATCTCCGTTACACATTTTGGTCATTTCCGTTAGTTTTAATTCAAAAACGTCAGGTTTTCTTCTGGATTTTTTCTGGGATTTTTGTTGTTGTAGGTTGATGGTGATGATATAAAAATGAAGAATAGGAGAAGAAGATGAAGAAACCCTAACGTTTTTGAATTAAAACTAATGTAAATGACCAAAATGTGTAACAGAAAGATAGTTAAGATACCAAAAGAAATCAAATTTTAATTAAGGGACCCAAGCGATACTAATTAAATAGTTAGGAGACCAAAATTGCAATTTAGCATAATATTTATCATTAGATTCATGTAAAAGTGAGTAATCAATTCATATAAAACCTACTCCATTCGATCCTTTTTAAGCGTCATTTTAGAATTTTAACACAAAAACAACGAAGTGTATTTTTGCACATTTTTTTTCTATTATATCCTCATTTTAATCCACTGATGATTTCTTATTTCTTTGCACACACTTTATCTTTTCAATAAATTTAATATGCAACAAACACAATTGTTAGTTACTACGCTCTTTCTCCAACAAATTTTCATTTTTTTTGCTCATTTTATCTTTCTGTCATAACAAACAATTTTCAATTTTCTAAATATTGTGCACATCGCTTTAGTTATTTTAAGTCTATATCAAAATTATTTCAACTTCACATTAGTGAAAAGATAAGAAAAAAATTAAGTTTCCTCCAACTCCTTTAATCAAAATTAAGGCTTCAAATATGACTTCAACCAATGTTAGATTCACACCGCGTGACATAAAATTTGAACTCTTCGTGAAACCATTTTCACAGGTAACAAACTTTTGTTTAAATTTGAAGATAACAAGAAACAAATTTTGTTTTAAAACAAAACAAACAAACTAATTTGCTTAAAAAAACAAACTTTAGTTTTTCAAATATATAACATTAACTAGTTTTATAGTAAAATATAAGAGTAATTGACAAATAGTATAATTGACAAATCATACCCTTAAAAATACCAAAACGAAAGTTAAATAGAAACAAAAAATTTATCCTAAAAAGACACTTAAAAGGAACGGAGGGAGTATAATTTTTAATTTAAAGTAAAATCAAAATTTTGTGTAAAAAATGACAATAGTCATTTTGATCACTAAATGTGTAAGGTATAGTCAGAATAATACTTTAATGCATCAAAATTTTAAAATAGTCATTAATTATGCACTCTGTTAATAAAAATAGTTTTTAATGCTAAAATAATCTCTCAATACTCACAATAACTCTTTTGATGTATGAATTGAATGACAATACGTAAGTATTTATAAAAGCATACGATAATAAGTAAATATATTGAATGACTAATATGACAATATTAAAGAAGTATTTTAATGGCTGAGATTACTTGACTAACGAAGTGCATAATCAATGACTATTTTAAATTTTCTATACATCGAGGGACCATTGTGTCTACTCATTACGTATTCTGAGACCGAAATAACTATTAAAAAAAAGTAAAAAAACTTTTTGTACTATTGTTAGGTACTGTTTGGTCAGACTTTTTTTACAGTCTAAAAACTATTTTAAAACAAAGTTAAAATAAAGATCTTTAAGAAATAAGCTAAAGCTCTTTGGTTTCTTTAATTTTTTTAGTTTTAAGAAATAAGCCAAAGCTGTAAGTACTTAATTGATATTGTGTTTAGCCTAACTTCTCTTTAAAAATCTAGAGAGGTTGAAAAAAAACAGGCCAATCTGTACCTAAGACGGGCGACCAAAAATAGTCGACCCTATGAGTGGACCCCACAGTACCTCCACACGGGCAGGAAAAAGGTGAGAAACACAAGACAACGAATGCAATAGAAAAGAAATGAGGAAAGAATGAACAAAGTATGAAAACAAAAACAGCTGTAACAATAATGAAAAGAAACAAAAGAAACAGTGTCAGGTCAGCATTAACAACACACGACACGGGAAACTGAAACCGAAAAGTCAATAAGGGCAACCTAGTTCCATTTCTTAACAAAACGACTTCAACACAAAGACTTTCTCTTCGCATACACATAACATAACAAGAACGGTTATTAGTATTATCATCAATCAAATTTAAACACAACCCAGATCTTCCTTCTGCTTTTTTCTGATCAAAGTTTTCATTTTTAATAGGTAAGGAATTTTCGGATTACAAAAATTTCTGGGGTGTTGTTCTGGATGATAAAAATCGTTTTTTTTTTCAGTGATCGTGTTTTTGTGCTGATAATTCACTGTTATTGGATTTTTCTTTTTTTTGTAAAGTTACGGACTTTCGTTGACTTGATGTTTTTTGTTGTTGTTGAAGGTTAGCAGAAGAGTTGGATGCTGAATTATATACATAAAATTTGAGGTGGGAGTTGGAATATATGGACAGTCTTTGTTGCTTCAGCTCCAGTCAGGTGAGGAACAAATTCTAATTCTTCTACCCAATTCTGTAATATTTCTTCTTTTGTATTTGTATTTGTAATGATCAATCTCCATGCATATAGTTTTAGAGTTTTCCTTTGGATGTCACAAGGAGGTACTTGGTTGACCTGGTTTGTTATTATATCGTAGATAGTCTCTTGTTGGACTCAAGAGTTTCTCAATTTTTTTTCGAGCAAATGATCCAATTTGGTCCTTCACAATTTTCTCAAGTACGAAAAATAATACCCAAACTAGTCTCTGACATATTTTTACCGGGGACAAATTAGTCCCTATGTTTTAATGAGTGAGGGACTAATTTGTCCTGCATATGAAAATGTCAAAGACGGGTATTATTTTTTCTCGGGACTAAGTTGGTCCGTGAGAAATTTGTGAGCGAGCGACCAAATTTGGTGTTCTCTACAAAAAGTGTTGTCAATTGCAGAAAGTAGTGGTTTTTTAAAATTCCAATATGCTACAAGGCTATAGTGCCACAATAGCCGCTATTTGACGACACTTTCTACTAAATAGTAGGGCAATAGTGATTTGTTCATCAAATTCTATAGGGCCACTGTAGCGTCTATTTGACAACGCTGATTGCACATGCTAGTAAATTAGTTGTTATATTAGTTTTCAGGGTTTGAACTCTGAAACTACTAATTATACTCTTTCGATGTCTCTTTTCTCACCAACCGAGTTGCCTACTTTGATAGAAATTGAAATTGGAAGTATAGATTTGTTTTTGTGTGTATTTGTTGCTGTCAGCACAAGTTCTTCTAAAAGCTCAAGCTCAAGCTTGTAAGATTATCCAAGAACTCTTTAAGCTTGAAGTGCGGATAGTTCACGAGCATGCTGTATCTTGTACTAATGTTTTGTTATACAAAATGATGTCGCCATGAATGATTTTTCTGTTACTAGAGGATTACACCAAAGGTTTATTTTCATGCCATACCTTCTTACCTTGGTTTTTGGTGTGCTTATTTAATATATCCTGGATCCCCTGTCTCTGTTCATGCTTTTCTGTATATCATATATGTCTAGTGGAAGGGACGAGAGAGAGAATAATAGTTGTGAAGAGAAGCTATGGAATACCATGATCTCCAACTAAGTGGAATAAAAACAAAATATATCAAATTTCGGGTTAGCATTAACTTGGATGTGAAAATTGGGGATCATATTTTACGACAAGTCATACGGTGAAAATTTCTTGTATTCGTAGGACGGCAATGCTAGTATTTTTGTGATCAAAGGGGGCCAAACAAACTTTAAGGATTTTTTTTTTACTAAATAACTAAAACACCCTTTTAAGGTTTGAGCATTTGGTGGAAAAGTGACAAGCAAACTTTATTACTAAATTTTGCTCAACACCAAACAAACTGCAATAGTCCTAATGGTTGATCACTCTCCCTCATGCTATAACTTACTGAACTTTTAGCTTGTTCAAATATACAGCACAACAAATCAGGCATCCCATAAAATAATGATGAGACATTTCAAACTGGTGGCTGGGATGATGTGAAGTTTGAAGAGCAGCAGCTGGATGAAATTATGCACCTCTAGAAAAGCAGTTAATGGTTTGAATGAGAAAATTTAGATCTGTCTGAATTGGCTGAATCAAGAGATAGAATTGGCTGGAAGAAAAGACAATGAGCGTCACAGGCGTACAGCTAAATTGAGATAAACAGCCTAATAAAGCCAAAAATATAGAAACCAATTTAGGAACATCAATCAAATAGGCATAACACTTAGGGAGACACTCAGTCATGAACCAAACAGACAGGAGCAGATAAAGGAAAATAGAAATGAGCTAATTCAGGGAAAACAGACAGAAATCAAGACACAGGCAAGAATACAACACTCGAATGCTGGAATAAGATCCAAACAAGTTTGACACGAGGAAAATAACTAACGGATATGAACATTATCAGACAATAGGAGTTTCAGATCCATTGGAACTTGTGATGGTCTAACTATCACTGATTGTCCACATTCCTGTAATTATTCCACGCTTTAGATCCATTGGAACTTGTGATGGTCTAACCATCACTGATTGTCCACATTCCTGTAATTATTCCACGCTTTAGATGCACAGTACCGAGTTTGAGGTTGGGTGCTTAGAATCTGATATCAATTAGAGCTGTGGCCTAGTTAGTCCTTGTAAGGCTTGATCAGTCCTCACCTTAAGCCAATTTTGTGAGGTTAAATTATACCCTAAACCTAATTTTGAGATGGTATCGGAGTCTGTTATTGGGATAGGATCTCTGTTATTTTACCCACGTTTGTCATGCTCTTGATGTTTTAGTCCCAGATGTGAGGGAGGTATATAGATCATTTTTATTCCAATAGAGGTATGAGGTGTGTGTTTGGACTCAACGTACTATGCAGTTTTGTGGGGATGAGTTAGGTCCTAGCCCTGCGCCAAAATTTTACGAAATTTCCATTCGGTTTCTTTTATCGTGGTTGTTTGTGCTGATAGGCAATATACTGATTATGGGATGATGATGATGGAGTTATTATTATTTCTCTGTCTTATTAAATTTACGGCTAATTAAGATGACAATATGGATGTCCCGTGAGCTTAGCTCAGTTGGTAAGGACAATGCATAATATATGCAAGGTCTGGGGTTCGAACCCTGGACACCACCAAAAAAAAGATGACAATATGGGTTTTTTGAGTAGGAAGTGTGCTTCTCCATTTCATTTCTAACTGTGGGTTGGTTTCCTACATATACAGATGTAAAATGTTTCTTTCCTTTATTATATATTGTTGAAATGTGGCTTGGTTTAACATGTCTTATAAACTTTTCTACTATTGAACTTGATTTTTTGTGTTTAGGGGCGTTCTTCATACAACTCTGGCAAAGGCAAGAGCAGCCAGTCGCGGGTCAAATATGGCTTCAGCCTTGTTAAAGGGAAAGCCAACCATCCAATGGAGGACTATCACGTAGCAAAAATTGTCCATTTCAAAGGACAAGAGCTAGGACTTTTTGCTATATACGATGGACACCTGGGAAACAGTGTACCATCATATTTGCAAAAGCATCTCTTTTCTAATATCTTGAAGGAAGTGAGTTGTTGAATCAAACTAAAGATATTATGTATTGGTTATTGGCCTCACATTTGATTTCTCCGGAAAAGGGCTTTTCTTCCTTTCTATTTTATGTTGTCTGTGGTATGACAATTTTCTTTCTGTTCTCAAATTCCCATACTTTTGGCAAAAAGTATCATAACATTCTTGTGAAAGAACTTTGCAACAATGGATATTGTAAAATTGACTTAATTTACTTGTTTTTTATTTTTGGAAAGGGACATAATATTTGTTGAACCTTTGTAACTATTTTTGTTAACTATTTATGGTTTTGATTTTATATAGGACGACTTCTGGAATGATCCATTCATGTCCATTTCTAAAGCTTATGAGTCGACAGATAAGGCAATTCTTACTCACAGTCCTGATTTGGGGCGAGGAGGATCAACTGCCGTGACTGCAATTCTCATAAATAATCAGAAACTATGGGTCGCCAATGTTGGAGATTCCCGAGCAGTTCTATCAAGGGGAGGGGTAGCGGTACAAATGTCTACTGATCATGAACCAAATACGGAACGTGGCAGCATTGAGAACAGAGGCGGCTTTGTCTCAAACATGCCAGGTTTTTCAATTAACCCTGAGATCTATGTTGTGTTGGTTTTACATGTTCAACGCTGATTCATCTTACTGCTCTATAACGTTTCGTTCATTTATGGTATTGTGTGATCTCATTTGCATTGGACAATTATAGTGCGGAAAGAAATAGATGATATGTCTGTGACAGAGTGAGGGAGAGGGATAGGTTTTGATTATGATATATGCATGATTTGTACTCATTGCAAAAGTATAGAATGGGTTGAATGAAAGTTAGAAGGGAAAGATTGGTTAACTAAATCTTAAAATATCATTGTTTTTTGAGTTTCAGTTATTATAGTAGTAGTAAAATAAGTTACAGTCCTTGTGAAATAAAAGAAGGTTTCTTGTCCACGCTTTTTTTCCAAAATATTTCAGAGTTATATTTGCATAGAAGGTTAAACACTAACTGTTTCTAAGTATTACAAGGATCTTGAAAAAAAAAAAGTATTATATGGATGCCAATTGTTTACACAACCCCCACCGTGATTCTTTTTTGTTTTACTGTTTTCGATTTTGTCACGAATTTTATGGATTCGTTTGATCCATGAAGGCGACCTCATTTGGTGAGATAAGACTTGGTTATTGTTGTTTTTGATTTTGTAATAATTTCTTCATGTGGGATATATTAGGAGATGTTGCTAGAGTGAACGGGCAGCTTGCGGTTTCTCGAGCATTTGGAGACAAAAACCTCAAAACACACCTGAGATCCGATCCTGACATTCAGTATGCTGATGTTAACCAAGATACTGAGTTTTTAATACTTGCTAGCGATGGTCTTTGGAAGGTTTGTGATTGATCTCGTCTCTTTTTGCCCATTATTATTTCATAAAGCTAAAAATGTACTTCTCATTCCTTTAAGTAGGTTTTATTTTTTGTCTCAACCAATTTTTTTTCCCGACATTTCAACAATTATCCACACAACTAATTTCATTCCAAAATCCAAATTCTAAGAGTGGCACTATGTGTTTGGACAAATGTGCTATTGGCACTGCATCATGTAGGATTTCATTCCATTTTCATCCCTAATATTTCCACGAAATATAGAATCACTTCATTATTATTCCGCTTCCAATCCAAGTAGTCTAATTTCTTTGTGATCAACCAGAATAGGTTTAATCCATCTTTTAAGAATTTTCAATCTCCATACCTTTGATTAAGAACGATCTTGTCCTTAAAATTTCATTTATTCCGCCAGGTAATGGCGAATCAAGAAGCCGTTGATATTGCAAAAAAGATAAAGGATCCACAAAAGGCAGCTAAACAACTAGCTACTGAGGCATTGAACAGAGACAGTAAGGATGATATTTCCTGCGTTGTAGTTCGTTTCAAGGGATGAATGAGGGAACATACATACATATACATACTCTAAATTTTCAGGGTATATATATAGGACTTCCCATAGAAGGATGCAATCCCATACTCTACTCGTTATTTGGAGTTTTTCTTCAAAATAGCAATCGCCTCCTTCCTTTCATATGTATAAAAAATATAAATTGAGATTCTTGAGTTTAGGTGGTGTGACATTTAGAATTTATTGATTTCTTGGTTGTGATATAGATTCATACATCATATTTTTCTTTGTAATATGGTTTATGTCATGGAGCAGTGTGATGATGGATGGCCACAGTTCATACATTATTGAACATGGGATTTATTTTAAAACCGATCGAGTGTGTGATTATATACTATACTTGATTAATCTCCGGTTGCAATTCAGGTGAGTATGGTAATTGCGTGAGACATGAAATGATTTGTTCTCATTTTGTTGACCCCCACCCTCTTTACCGGGCATGCTTATGAAATCAATAGGAAGTCCATTTTTAGCTAAGGCATTCACCACCTGGGGATGTGAACTTGTTATATCTCTTCCTTTTCTTTTCTCTTTTGGTTTGATGGTGGAGTTGACGAGTCCAAAGAATGAATGTTGAATATTCTTACTCGGTCTTCCTCACACCAAACGTCCAAACCGATAGTTTTCAGATTATCTTTATCAACGGTTGACTGGAATGAAGATTGAATAAGAATATTTTTTGAGAGAAAGATTGAATAAGAATATATGATGTCTTGTTAGACAATAGAACGTAGTCATTGGTTCCTTATTTCCTAATTATAAGATCACAATTTTAGTCATTTTTTTTATAAGATCACAATTTGCAAATGCAAATGAGTGTTTAAAGTCGAAGAGAACTCGTTTGTTACTATCAAGTTGCATATGATATATAAGACTAATGTTTTATTTTTGGGTTAATAGGTCTTTACCCCTGTAAAATATTTTTTTTGATTTACCCCTCTGTAAAATATTTTTGTTTTGATTTACCTCCTAATAGGCCAAACAAAAACCAATTTTATTTTTTTCTCAAGAAATTTTCGTTTTTGTTTGACCTATTAAGGGGTAAATCAAAACAAAAATATTTTTATATTTTACAGGGAGGAAAACCAGAAATGACCTATATTACAGGGGGTAAAGACCTATTAACCCTTTATTTTTTAAGTTGCAATTTCAATATATAATTTTTAACATAAACCAATCTTGATATGCACAATTCATACTATTTTAATAAACAGTCTTCTAGATATTCTTGATGTAGCAATAGCAATACATTACACATTGCAGTTGGACCTAATTGGCAAAATAAAAAATACACATAAATGTAGGTGTCAAAATGTAAAACCTAAAAAAAATATAGGTGTCAATCTTGTATTAATAATTAATAATAATATTTCTTATCCCAATTCAAATAGGAAAAAAAATGTTAATAACACTCTCTTTATAACACATTCTCTAACATTCATTTTTTTTATTGGATGAAATTCAAGTGAGTCTCACCACTTTATGTGAGATCCATTTTCAAAATGTGATATCCACATGATTTTCATTCAGAGAGTAAATGTCAAAAAAAGTGTATATAACACTCATTGGCAAATAATATCACATGACACATGTAGCCTTATCACAAAGATAAAATAGATAATCACCCACAAATATACGAGTATTTTAGTTATTAAGTATTGATATTGTCATTCAAAAATAAAATTGTACAGTTTCTTTGTTTTTGCAATTGAAGTTATCAATGTCGATACGACAAAAATAAACTAAAACAAATATAAATTGAATTTTAAAGTACGCATACATGTGTTATCTTTCTCAAATTGATATCCATTAGTTCATTATGATTATGATGTTACAATAAAATAACTTTTTTTTATCAATACATTATTTCACACAATTTTTACCAAAACAGGCTTGTGTTAAACTTACTTGGGCAGCAAGAACGTAATTTGATCTAATTAAAAAACAAAATATGAGATAGATAACTAACAAAAAGAGTGGCGTGAGAAAATAAAATATGACATTTTTTTTCAATTGAAGCCGTCACGAACCTAAATATTCTCAACTCTTCTTGAAAAGTAGTAAAACCCTTCCAAAACCCATTCTTTATTTTTCTTCCAATTTCACACATTTTCTCTGATCGATCAATCACCATGTCGCAATCACTGAAGCTGATTAAGGATCACGCTTCCAATCCCAAACTCTGGTTAATCGTCGGGATTGGACTCGCCGGCGGTATCGTCGTTCTCTCCGAGACTCGCCGTAGAAGACGCTGCCGCAACACTCCTGAACCTGATTTTGGTGCTTTTATTGAACGCTTTGAGCTTCTTCCCTTTCCTCAGCCTCCTCCTCCTGCCGCCAATCAACTTCTTTCTTCTCTCACTTTTGCCATAAGCGACATGTTTGTTCCTCAAACAAAGAAAAACTAGAATGATTAGTTTTTAAGCTTATTTGAGTAGAAAAGATTGGTTTTTTTTTTTTTTTTATGCTTTTTCTTTTATGGGGTTTCTTAGAAAATTCGCTGATATTTTGTGATACAGCATTCATTTACTATAAAAGATGTGTTAGTTTTTAGACATTATTATTGTTGTTGTTAATATTTTGTGATACAGCATTCATTTACCATGAAAGATGTGTTAGTTTTTCGACATCATTGTTGTTGTTAATTCTTTTGAGCGTTGATTCATTTTTTGAATTTATTGAGTCAAAAGTGTTAGTTTTTGGACATTATCATTGTTGTTGTTATTTATGTTTTTTAAGTATTGATCCATTTTTAAAATTTGTTGAGTTAAAAAGTTAATTTTTTTAATGTTTTTTGTTCTTTGGGGTTGTATACAAAATTTGCCGATATTTTGTGATGTATTTGTATATTACAACAACATTTGATTTGCCTTTAAGGAAGTGTTAGTTTTTGGACATTTTTATTGTTCTTCTTGTTATGTTTATTAAGCATTGGTTCATTCTTAGTATTTGCCGAATCAAAAAGTTTTTTATTTCTTATTTTTAATTTTTTTTATGTTCTGTGTTTGTTGGGGTTAAAGAGAAAATTTGCTGAGAGTTTAGTATGTGACATTTTTTATCTGGGTGTGTTGAGGCTTCTGTTGTTGGGGGTTTTTCAGATTTGACGTGAAGGGCTATGTGACGGGGTTTGGAAATCCTGTGTGGAAGAGAACGCACGAGGAGGCAGAGAAGACTGCGATGGTGGTGACCGCTCTGCTCTTCAATGGGGCTACTTGTGTTGGCAAGACTGTTATGGATGAATTCTCTTTTGGGTGAGGAGTACTTTTGAAATTCATTAGTTCTGTATAGTTATCTTAAACAATTGTTCAGATGTGATTTACTTAATGCATTATTATCTCAGATTTTCTGGTGAGAACAAGTATTATGGAACTCCAACTAATCCTCAGATGCCATCGTGTGTCCCGGGAGGGTCTTCTAGTGGTTCAGCAGTAGCAGTTGCTGCTGGACTTGTTGATTTCGCCATTGGTGGGTTTATGTGGCACCTATAATTTCTACCTCTAATTGCTTGAAATGACAATTATAAGGTTTACTGGTTTATTTATTACATTCTTAATATTTTGGTCATTTATGAATCTCTCACATTCATTATTAGCTATTGAAACCTCTCATATTTTTGTCATTTACTGATTTATTTAGTACTTATATTCATTTTGGCGATTCTGATATGATTTTGTTTTATGACTGGTTTCTACTAAACTACATTCCTGGAAAAGCTTTTTGGCTGTATTTCTTTGAATTAAAAATCGATCATCAATCTGTTCCTGTTAGCTTGTTCTATTGAATAAAAGTAGTCCCTTCCAGCTCAAAAATATTTCATCTGGACTGCATTTCTGTTCGTTGAATCGAAGTTATATCATCTGGAATGCGTGCTAATTTGGTAATGATAGTTATATCTAACAATATTTCAAATGTCTGGAGCGCATATATTTGAAGTTTGAATTTAGTTAGTAATATTACACCTTGTGGTAGTGAGGGAAATGACTTCTTGACAATGTTTTAAAGAGTTATTTTCAATTTTTGCTGTTATCCATACTATAAGGGCAGAAATAGCTTCATGATCCCAGGTCTTAGTCGGTTATTGTGTTCTCTTTGATTCATAATTGCAGCATAGATTACCATGTATAATCGTGTTTCTTTTCTAATTCATGATTAATGGGCACTTACAATTATACCATGTCGTGGCCTCAATAACTGTTTGATTTTACTATCCTAACTATGTATGAGAGCATGAGAGATTATTGTGTCTTTGTAGGTACCGATACTACAGGATGTGTGAGAATTCCAGCATCACTTTGTGGTATTTTTGGTTTTAGACCATCCCACGGGGCTATATCTACCATTGGAGTTCTTCCAAATGCACAAAGCTTAGACACCATTGGTAAGAACCATAGTTTTGTGCTGTGATTATGATTGGTCATAATTTATATGTTTCAACTTTCAAATCTTAAGGTTCTGCAGTATCCTTGTGATCTGCTTTAAGAATGTGAATAGAGCAATTAGATACATGTGTTAAAACATTGACTAGTTGACAAAACTGAAGTTAATAAGAAATTACACATAGTGAGGTGAATGGGACTCAAATATTTCTAACATTTTTTGAATAAATGTTTTAATATTTTTTTCTGACTGCTGATTACTTAACTGCATAATTGCATTGCAGGATGGTTTGCCCGCGATCCATCTGTCCTACATCGTGTTGGACATGCTTTACTTCAATTGAATTCAGTGGATACCAAAAAGTCAAGGTGTATCATATTTGCTGATGATCTCTTTCAATCATCCAAAGATGCTACACAAAAGACAATATATGTCATTGGTAAAACTATCGAGAATATGTCTGGATGTAAGTTTCTGGGTCTCCGAAAACCAATTTGTTTTCTTGGAGATTTAGTGAAATTGATTGTTATAATGCAGGTTTTCTTTAAGACAAAAGTTGATCTCTAAAATTACCAAACAAAAAGAATTTTGTGTAATTATCAAGTGTTTTTGGTCATTTTGGTTTTGCAGATCAGGCTCCAAAGCATATGGATCTTTGTGAGTATATTGTTAAAAAGGTGCCCAGTCTAAGGCTTCATGAGCAATCGGCACCCCAACAAAATGGAACATCTATATTGAAAACCCTCTCTTCGGTTATGCTTTCAATACAAAGGTATTCTATTTGTATCGTATGTTGATATAATTTTCATAATAGAAAAAATGACAAGGTAGTAAGGATGAAAGAGGGTGCACGAGTAAAGAATTAAGTATTGGACAGTTCTTAAAAAAGAAGAAAAAGGGGGCAACCTGATGCCATTAAAGTCCTGGCATGATTGGGTCTAGGAAAGGTTTGACCCATTTAAAGAGGAAAAATGAATCTCGGTAATTGGGACACTCCAAAGAAAAGTTATAAGCTGAACACAAAAGGCAATTTATACTGGATAAGCATAAAACGACAATCTGTTTAATAACAGTGATCACTAGCTATGAAAATAAGCAACTGACTGTAATTACAAAGCAAAGCTGAATTCATTTCTATATTAATGTCCAGAGAGTGTCACTCCATTACACTGGATAACTGAAGCTCACACAAGTGCTTACAATAGGTGTTCTGATAATTAGAAAGTAATTGTTCAGTTGCTGTAGTCGGTATTGCATGTATACTTTTTTTTTTTTTAATATACCCCCCCACCACCACTTGCTGAGTGAACGAGTACTTGTTTGTTACCGATTAATCTGTGTTGCATTTAAACTGTAAACCTATCATATGCCTTCGATTTATAAATTGTTGGAAAGTTTAGTTAATATATTCGTTCTTATCCAACTTGTTGTTCATGAAATCTACCAAAAACTTGGCATGTAAATTGCGTATAACTCTCTTATCATTGTCAACGGCCCTTTATTTAGCAGTTAAAGAAAATTCCATCCCTGAATCTTAGAATATGTGCTAGGCCTACTCTGACTGCAAAAATAGCTCATGGGGTGAGCACTGGCCAAAGACTTATATGTTATAACAACCACAAGGTCTATTTTATCTCTATCTCTAAACAACGTGGGATCTCAACACACCTTTTTATGTCCATGTTTGGAGATCTGGAGCTTGGAGAAATGCAGGTGTCCGTTTAACAAACCTAGAATAGACCCTGATACCATCTTAGAATGTGGACCAGCCTAACTCAACCCCAAAAGTTTGCTAAAGGGTTGAGGACTGTCTAAAACCTTGTAAGGGCTATTTTTGGGATATCTCTAATCAATTACTGAATGTGGGATCTCAACAAAAATATTTAATGACAAGTTGTAAAAATCTGTCAGAAGAACGCCTAAATTTCAAAAAAGATTTCATTTCAATCACTACTTTGTTTCCAGTGGCCTAAACTTTCTTTTCTTTATTCCCAGTATCATTTAGTATATGTGAATCCCATATATCACCGGGGATGCCTGTGCCTGAAATATTTTTCTTAAAAATTGAAAGACTTTTAGGACAGGAAATGTATTTTGCAATTAACAGATAATTCTATCTACTTCACAACATGCTATGCAGTGTGTAATAATTTCTTGATTATGTAGTTATTTATTTACTTTTGATAGAATATTGCATCATTGCTTTATGTGATAAATATGTTTTCATCTGTTCAGATATGAATTCAAATCCAATTATGAAGAATGGGTTAGATCAGTCAAACGCAGGTTAAGCCGCGATGTGCCTAAACATGTTTATGAAGCCATTAATACTACACATGATAATGTAAAAGCCTTGTATAAAGTCAGGCATGAGATGCATGCTGCATTTCAAAGTCTGTTAAAGGTACTTGTCTGTTCGTACCATCGTTTCTTGTCTGTCAAAGTCTGTTAATTTAAGAAAGACTAATTATTATTATTATTTGAGACTAGTTTCTTGTACAAATTCTTTTATGGTAAGGAACCCTTATTATGTTGTTATACGATAGATTAGAAAAGAAAACTGAAAAATAGATAAGCCTGGAGTCCAGAATGACAATATTTTCTTTGATAACTTTTGGATCGTCTTGTAGGGTATTTCAATCTACATATATATGTATTGAAAAGTAGATATATTCATATTGCAAGATAACCTAGACCTTTGATTCTCATAGTGAAGTGGCCAAAATAATTTAGGCAAGTCTACTCTTATGTATCCATGCTACCCTACTATCTCCTTGTTTTGATTGTCCAACAGGATGGTGGAATATTAGTTATTCCCTCTGTAGCAGACAGTCCACTAAAGCTTAATTCAAAGAGAGGTTTTTGCTCTGAGTTCCATGATAGAAGTTTTGCATTATCCAGCATTGCTAGTATGTCTGGTTGTTGTCAGGTAATTTGATATCCTTTAGCTCTGCTCTAGAGTCAAATTTTTTCTTCTCTCGATTTTTATTTATTGCTCTAGAATTTTTATGGACTTGTGTATTGCTCTTACATGATTTCCAGGTTACGATTCCTTTAGGATATCATGATGGTTGTTGTATTTCTGTTTCATTCATCTCAAACCATGGAGGCGACAAATTTCTTCTAGATACTATCTTGGATATGTATACAACTCTTCAAGAGCAGGCTAGCTCTGGCTTCGATTCCATGCCATTACCAAACATCAATGGAAATACCGAACCTTCTGAACTTTTAAAGGAGAAGGTTAGTTTTCTATAATCATTTTTCTGCAGGATATTATTTCTTATTAGCTTGTCAGTTCAGTTAGCTAGTAAAGCCATGATTTGAAGTTGGATTCTGCTTGATGGGGTGTTATAGGCTTTGTTTTGGAGTTAGGAGGGAAATGAAAGGGTGGGCTTTGGGGGAAAGGAGTGTGGAACGAGAAGTGGAAATGATGACCGCGCTCCACCTTGCATGGGGAAATAACACTCCTATTTGGTGGAATTCAAAACATATTGCGAGAGGGTTTCTGGAGGGTTTAGGCAAATTCTCCAAATCATTTCCCTCGTTTATAATACTCTCAAAACAAAAATATATAAATCTTAAACATTCTCCTCCCCCTCTCCTTTAAATTTTTTCTCCCATGAAAGGTGAGAAACTCACCACCCTTTCCCTCCTCTCCCCCCAAAGCCCTTTCCTCCTTTCCCCTCTAACTCCCAAACAAAGCCTTAAGAGTTTCAATTGTAAATTTTTCCCCCTCATGATGAGATGCAAATATCAATTAATCCGAAGGTGTTACTAAATGAGGACTTGCATTAGTATCACCTTAAATCTTTTTACTCCAAAGTATTATTGGAAAATTCACTGAACCTTTTACAGAAACTGTAAGCTTGCCTTAGTAAAAGCTCGCTGGCTTAGCTTGGGCTTAATTCAGATTCAATTGTATTGGATTTAAACTTAAATATTAGGTTATTTTAATGGCAAAGTTGAACTTGAGCAAACTTGCTCTGTTCATGGGCTCTTGTAATGCGTCAGTGTTATACATTCCTTAAAACTAATTTAAAATAATTTATATAAAAAGATAGCATTCTGATATGCTACTGTTTTGTGCTCACATGATCCTCTGTTTAGCTTTTGGTTTGTGCTGTTGCCTGGGCCCTGGGTTATACTATGCAGCCTGTTGCACAGAATACCTTTGCTTAGGTTTTGTGTCATAGTTAGTTGTTAGTTATATTTTGTTTGTTTTAGTTAGTTGTAACATGTAACGAAATACCAATCGCTACTTTACCTGCACTTTTATAGATACAGGGGCACAGCTCCATTCTTCGCAAAGTTCAGAAAGGTAATTTTTAGTAGGATTGAAGTTACTCTTAAACTCCCACCTTACATTTTTCTCGATTTCTCACACTTGCCCTGATTCTGTACGGATAGCTTATTGTTGGTCTCGACCCTATGACTTTTCCTTGAATTCAGCTCTCTTCTGAAATTCGCACTTGACGGCTACTTCCATTTTCTCAGCTTATTACTTAATAAAGTTGATGCTACTTTCTTGAGAGAAGCCCATTGTGTTCCATCTATTTCTTCTACTATTTCGAATGAACCATTTCAATTTCTTGTTAATAATCTATGTGGACCAGCCCCCATTGAGTCTAGACATGGCAACAAACCCCGCCCCCGCCCCGAATTTAACGGGGAAAAGCCGATTTAACCGGGTGCGGGTGTGGGGGAAATTTGGAGTTTTAGTACGGGGGCGGGGCCGGGTGCGGGGGATGCTTACACCCGCCCCGCACCCGCTTTTTAAATTTTTTTTAATTAAATTTTATAATCTTATTTCCATAAGCACCAACCTATTTTAATATATTATTACTCTTTAGAAACATATTTATTATAATTATTTTTCTCTTTTGAAAAAAGTTTATTAGATAAATAATTATTAATATAATTATTATGTTTTTGTTGCTATGAAAAAATGAAAAAATATGCATTTTTAAAATATTTTATAAAAACTAAAGTTTTCGCGGGTGGGGGTAAGGGCAGGGCCGGGAGACCCGTCCCCATTGGGGGCGGGGTTGGGTGTTCAATTTTTACCCCCGATATGGTTTGGGGACGGGGGCGAGGGCGGGTGCATGGAAGCGGGGGAGGGGATACTCAAACCCGCCCCCGATCCGCCCTGTTGCCATGTCTAAATTTGAGTCTTCAAGTGGACTTCTAAATTACCTAACCTTTGTTGATGCCCACTCAAAGTACACTTGGATTTATCCACTTGGATTTACCCAATTCAAAAGTATGGCTGGTGGGTGACGATGCAGTTATATAGTCATCTATTATTTATGGAAATCTATAGTAATTATTCATGAAACTGTTGCTGATTAATTGTTCATTCAAATTTTATCCACGAGGAACCCAAAAACTGTCGGGGCATCCTTTAGTTTTTAGTTATTGGTCTAGTGTGATTTATATGCTATAAATCGGGCTTGGATAATTTTATTTAAGCTACTAAAAGAATTTTTTTTTGTTGCAGGGAAATGCGGCATTCAAAGAACAACAATGGGATAAGGCAGTCACTCACTATACTGGGGCTATTGAATTGAATGGAACGAATGCAACTTACTACTGCAACCGAGCAGCTGCTTGCTTAAAGCTAGGATGGTATGAGGTTTTTCCTGTCTGTCAACAAGTATCCTCACACTTAAACCATTTTCCTGTGATTGTTGTTCTCACCTGCTAACTTATGCAGCTTCCAGCTAGCGGAAGAAGACTGCAGTAAGGCAATATTGCTTGATAAGAAGGTGAGAAGATGGGAATATGACAGTGGCTATGGACCATTTATTTTCTATTCTAATATTTGCTGTCTAATTTTCATTTTTTTACACTCTAATAACCAACTGTTCTACGAACGAGGTCTTCCTCATGTTCCGAGATGTTGGAATACCCCCCTCCCCGCCTCAAAATTACAAAAAGTGCTGGCTGCACCCTTTTACTTGATAGGAGCCGATTATTGTTTGTGCACCTTGATAGTGATCAATTTGATGATGTTTAATTCCAAATATTCCTTTATTTTGTTGGGATTCTTTAAATTATGATACCAGCCGAATTAGTATAACTTTCTATAACACTAATTTGCTGTACTGAGAATAGTGCGTAATTTCCATGCAGAATGTGAAGGCATATCTGAGACGTGGAACTGCTAGAGAATCACTACTCCGGTATAAGGAGGCTCTTGAAGGTGAGCCATAAGTTTTACGTAAATGTAAAAGCTTAAAATATCTTTTTTCCATTCCTGCAAATACATCACTTTCTGCGTTTAGTGGTATATTTCCAAAACTAGGATATATATATATATATATATATATATCTTCATTCATTTACTTTCATTTCTGAGACACTGGAAAATTCCTTAGCATAGTGAAGCTCATTGTTGTGTCTTTTAGTTGCTATATCACTTGTCTTCTCATATGCAGTTCATTTTCTTACAATTATTTTTTAACCATGCACTTCATATCATCCTTAATGATCCTTTTTCTTTCTCTTTTTCTTATGTTCTGCAGATTTTAAGCATGCTCTTGTTCTTGAACCACAGAACAAGTATGCTAGTCTTGCTGAGCAAAGGGTCAGAAAATTGACGAGTTGAGTGCGGTTTTTCTCTCCCTCCCTCCCTCCAAGTGAAAATCAATAGCTGTGGATGTGGAAATATTAATATATGATTTTGGTTCTTTTCTTACACTGACTACAACTTCAGAATAAAGGTATTTTGAAAGGAAAGAAGAGATAACCCTCTGTTGATGAGGTGCGGCATTGTACTCATTTTGTGCATATATCCTGTCAGAAATATTATTCAACCCTATTGGTTTATGCCAATAATTTTGCACCTGCATATATAAGATTGGCCTAGTAGCCTCTGTACATTATAAAGCGCATGACCCATCATATTTGCTTTAAATCTTATAGTAAGAATAAGAATTTGTTACAGTAGAAAATATTTTTCAGGAATTGGAATATTTGTATCATTTTCTAATTTTACTATTGGCTTGAGAACATGCTTGGAATTTAGAATTGATAATTCATTAGTTTGTGAAGATTATTTCAGCAACAAACTAGTGGAGAAATATGTGGACAAAGAAGAAACAACCAAATAAAAAAAGGCTGGAATCTTCTTTTTCTTGTCTAAGTCATATACTCAAACACTCGTTCAAAGTCGTTCTAAGTCATATAATCAAACCCTCATTCAAAGGCTGTATATATTTATTTTAGATGACTTTTATTTCAAGTTTAAAGACAAAAAAGGAACCTTCGTTTGTGTTCAAGAAGTGCATGTTTATGTTTGGTTAGCTATCCCTTGTACGAACATTTGGTGGCCAAATGGAACACAATTAAGAGTATATATGGATATAGATAAAACCATTTAACTATTAATTAATCAAAATAAACAAATAAAAGAACTACAACAAATCTAAAGTAAATAGCAAGTTCAAATTGGAAGAGGTATAGCCTCGTTATAATCAACATCATACAAACAAAAGAGAAAAGTGCAACATTATCAAGAGCTATATAACAACCTTAAATGGTATTCAAGATTCTCCAATATATCACTATTCTGTGATGGTGAGAATATACCATATCATAGTATAAACTGCTTTTTATACATGTCAAACAACTCCGAGGATGATAATTGTGCCTCCTGCAAATCCAAATCCAAATCATTTTGTAGCATCATCTTCACACTACATAGTAATATTATTATAACATGAAACTCATAATGAAATACCTGTTTGATGCGGAGGCCAAGTAATCTATTTAAAAGTGAAGCAATAGGACCATTTAGAGTAACTATGCCTGTTTTAGTGCCATGAATGGTAGAACGCATGGTACTAAGCAAGTGACCATAGGTCAATCCAGGTTCATTTTGCACTGTTTGGATGAAACTATAAGTCAAGGCACCTGTAACTTCTTTGCCACTTAAGGCCTGTCTATACCAAACCACAAATAAATTCATCAATCTCCTTCTCCAACGAATCGGTATGATTGAATTGCCGGTATATGGTGGAATGAAATGGAATAAAATAAAACAAGATAGCACACACTTTTAAATCTAATTAGACTATTTTATTCCATTTCACTCTCAGGAAGTCCAAGCTCAAAATAAGAAAGTAACACATTGCACATATATCTGAAAGAGAAAAATGATTACTAACAGAGGTATCTACAGAGACTTGATCATCCTCACAAGCTGAAATACAAATTGCTACCCCTCCTTTTGTGCCTTCATAATTTCTTGAATTTGTATGATCCTCCCATGAGTAATACCCTTCCCTGTTAAAATTGATTCAGTTCACAAGAAAAGAGTATTAACACTTAATACTTCACTAAATAAGCATTATTCATAAACTTACCTGTTCATCTTGCACACAAATGATAAATCAAGAACATTCCCACTGTGACATGCATCAATAATGGCATGAAGTTTAGCACCAAATGGTAGTGGCCTAACAATTGTTGCATTAATCTCATTATTCAGTATCTTCCCCTTGTGCTCATGATCAACAGGACAAATTGCATTATCATACCTATGATCAATCTCATTCATGTTCACTTCCTGCGTGCCATGTCCTGAGTAATGGAACACCAACGAGTCCCCTGATTTGCTACCCTCCATCAACCACCTTAAAGCCATTTGAATATTATATTTCATTGGTAATTTTAGTGGATTTCTTTCTTCCCTATCATCTGCAGGTAGGTTCTCAATGTTCATATAAAGACTGAAGGATCTTACATTTCCTAATAGATAATACTCATGCTAGTATCATTTCAAAATTTAAACTTTGTTCTTTGTTTTTGTGATCAGATTTGGATTAGATGCGGTTAAAATATCATGTGAGTTACCTCATCTTGATCCGATGACTAAGATCATTAACCACACAATATTTTGGTGACAAACAACCCAAATAATTTATTGTTGGGTATGGCTTATTGTTTACTAATAAATGACCAGGTCGCTCGAGCTGGCGCCCCACTATAGTTCAAGAGTAATCTTGTAAATTGGACCGTAGTATTTAAAAACAAGTTGTAATATGTAAACTCTAAGCTTGAATAGTAGAAAGGTATTGTACCGCTTTGCAGTCAGAGACATAGGCACAATTGGCCGAACTCCGTGATCAAATCTCGTGTGTTCTTATCACATATATTTATGGACATTTAATGCCAATGTAAATAAATATTATGTTTACAAGGTGGTAATACCTGTGAGCATGAGAATGGAGTCGCTCGGAAACCCAAACTCCTTAATCAGAAAGTACTTCATACACTTTACATCATTGATGGAGCCCTTAAGTTTGTAACTCCTCCCATGGTAGCAAATTCCACACAAAACTGCCCTTTTGGAACCATATGGAGAAGGAGGAATCAAAGGGTATGAAGGCCTTAGTGGCTGAGGCTGATGATAATACCCAAAATGAGTTGTCCCATAATTACTTGAGTTGCTGTTAATTGCTGAGCTAGTTGTTATAGTATTCATGAAGCCTCTAAATAGACCTGCAATATGATTAAGAGAGTTATAGGCTTGATTCATTGGACCTGTGGATTGAACATGTGTGATGCCATTGCACATTGCACACTTAAAGGCTTGGACTTCTACTGGAACTACCAGCAATGTTCCACATTGGTTACATCTATGTTGTTTACTTGCCATTGTGATAATTTTCTTTTCTTGTTTGAAGATATGAAGAATGGTTTAGCCAATGAAAGTGAGGCTTAAAAATTATGAATGGATAATAGAAAACAAGTTTGGAGAAAGTGTACATTAACTTCAGTTAAGTCTATTTAGAATAGGATTCTAATGGCTTTATCTAGTGGAGAGTGAATATCTTGACTTGTTTTTCTGTCTATGGACAATTATTGTTGAAATGAAGAATCAAGAATAAGGAACCCACGAAATTTAGCATAAATATTTATGTAATGTACCGTAAAGCTTGACATTCGCATATAAAATGTATGGCTGAGCTTATTGAAAAAAACGTAAGTCTTATAGTCAATTAAGAGACAACACCTGATTTTTTTTTTTATGAAGAATGAACCATTCTAATCTTACAGTTTTGTATAATTAAGTAATTAGAAGATGATATAGCAGTCGATCATAGATTGATCGGACTATAATCCATACAACAAGCTCAATAGCGCAAAACATGAAAGAGGTATTACGAGGTTTGGCTATAAATCTGTCTCGTTGTAAATGCGTACTTAAATGAACTTGAAGTCCCTTTATGTGTTAGGAGTTGCACCAATTGTTTGTTGCAATATTAGCTTGCAAGTGCATAGACAAGAATACGAGCACTGTCTCGAGTTTTGTATTATTTAAGCACCTCCAACGGTTAAATGTGAGTCCTTAGTTTTTCCTTCACCATTGGAGAAAATTGTAAAGTTACACAGTAAATAATGAATTGATTGTTTTAGATTGGTGTAATGCTGGATCTCCCGAGAAGCATGATCCCGAATTTGTCCCAAACGTGCAATTCTGATTTCTCTCTCGTCCATGTATTGTGCAAAAGCATGCATTTTAATTGGTCAATCCTTTATTCTTGATGAATTCTGGACAATTTCTTTCCCTTGAAATAGCACTGCTCTTTAGATTTGATGTGAAATTGTGAAGGCCACTCAATCCATCACCAATAGATTTCCTAATTGGAGGTGATTTAAGAACCATGGTTGTTCATGTATGTTTGGTGGTGGTGGTGTAAGCAAAAAGCAACAAATTAGGAAACGCATTTTGGAATTTATATTCCTTATTAAGAATGTTGCAATCATTGGCCAGATGCAATCACAAAAAGTGAATACAATTGTTACTATAGCACATCACAATTATTGATGCTACGGTTGAAATTGAATACGAACATTGATTTGATTCAGGTCTTTCTGAAAAGAAATACTACAAATTCAGTCTGTCCAGTTCCAAATCAAGGCCATGCAAATTGCAATTAACTTGTATTCTCATGGTCACAATGTGAATATTGTTGTAGAAACATCAAATTTCTCAGATGATGATAAAAGAGGATCCTGCAACATGCATTCAGTTTCATCGTTATAATCTTTATCATAAACAAGTAGATGTTTTTGACAAATACTTTGATTTTGTAGAACAAAACACAATTTGGTCTCCCACAATAATACCATATTTTTGCTTTTTGACAATCCAATAACACTCAAGAGTTAGTCCTTATATTTTCATTCGAAGCCACATTAATTAGTCCTTTTGTTATAATGAATCAAAATCAACAGACCAATTTGTCATTCGTATAAAAATCTGAGGACTAATTTGAGTATTGATTAATTTAAATATTATTTTTTGTCATGGACCAAATTGGACCGGGATCAAATTGGTTCTTTACTTGATTTTGTTTACAATTAGGGATAAAATGTCGACCACTAAATAGGTCACAAGAATTGTTCCTGCTTATAGTTCCAAACTGTACTTCCAAAGGAATATATGCATGATAAAAATATGATTTTAGCAATGAAAACCGAAAGAATCAAATCCACACAGCATTAAGCAAAATAGATTTCCAAAGATTATGTCACATATATTTTATAGTTGGTCAAAAAGCATTTGGTTGTGCAAACAATAACATAACATTAACTTACATGCATGATTCATCTCCTAAAGTAATGTACTATATATAGTATATATATACTCTATTATTTTTATTTCACAGGTAATTAGAGCACATGGTAAACAAAAAAGATTAATATAAACAAGGAATTATATTAGCTAGTTATGGAATCCAACCTGTGCAATAATTTTACGGTGGAAGATATGGTGCGAGATACGGTAACTGCATGATCTGTTTCTGTTAATTTTTTTAATGTCTTCATGCATTTTTGCCAGTAGACCCCTATAAGTAATTCCATGAGGGTATTCTCTAATCGTTTTTGTGAATAGATAAGTCAGAACACCATTCATTCCCTTTCCACCAAAAACCTACGTTCATTGAATTAATTTATTGCATTGCATTGACATATAATATTCGTATATACTAGTATAGTATAGTATAGTATAGTAGTATATATAAGAAAATTAAACATCCAAGATTAATTTATTCTTACTGCACTGTCAGTAGCCATTTGGTTATCCTCGCAAGCACTGAGACAAATAGCCAATCCACCACTTGTATGTTTTCTTATAGGGTCTCTAGAAGGGGGCTTGTTATCCTCCCAAAGGCCACTGCAAGATAATTGTTTTCTTTTACTTTGGTAAGGTAAGAATTAATGCAAACACAAAATTAATCACATACAATTGAAATTAAATGAGATCATCCTACTTAGTAGTACAATGGATTCAACTCCTCCTATAAAGTGAGAAATTCACTTTTATTATTTAGAGTGTAATTCAAATAATATCTATTATCGCTGAACAAATCAACAGTTGATATTATATTTACATGTATTACAAATAAAAAGCGTGTCGAGATATTAACTACTGATCTATTTTTCTTTTATTCTATATTCATTTTAGAGAAGTCAAATTTGTGTACCATAAAATTAGATTTACCTTTGATAGTTATAGATATGTAAAAGGTCAAGAATTGTTCCACTATGACAAGCATCAACAATAGCATGAAGTGTGACACCTTTTTTGAGTGGCCAAACAATGGTAGAATTTATTTCATTGTCGGAAATCATTCCTTCTTTAATGAAATCAACAGGACAAAGAGTCTCATCAAACCCATCAATTTCATCATCTTTGAAATCTGGTTGTTGCAAGCCATGTCCGGAAAAGTAGAAGACTAATGAGTCTCCTGCCTCACAGTCCTTCACAAGCCACTTTAGGGACTCCAATATGTTGTGTTTCGTTGGTATTAAATCGACATTCTGCTCTTGTTCTGCATAAAATTCGTTTTAGTTTACAAATATGATTAATTAATTAATTTGTAGCACAATGTGGAGGTTAAGCATGTAGCTGAGACCATGTATGAGATCTTATTAAGGAACAATTTAGTGGTATAGTGACCATGATGAATACAAATTATGTAAGTTTGTTTGATCATTGAGTAAATCTTATGTTAGTAATTTGATGGACCGAACCGAACTGACTAATAGAGGATACATTTAAGTACCAAACAAACAAACTTTTGAGAAATCACATTTGAGAATCAAACTGACTAACTAGACACACATGAGATATTTTGTAATTTTGGTTAATTCAGTTACTATAATGAATCCGGTGGACACATTCAAGAACCAAAGTTACAGTTTACTCAATTATAATAGTGTAAGATAGAAGTTTATAGTCATACCTGTAAGGACTCTTATGCATTGATTTGGAAACTTAAAATTCTTAATGAGAAGCTCTCTCATGTTATTGGTATCATTAATGGTTCCCTTAAGCCTGAATTTTCTTGTTGAATAAGAAACTCCACAGAGAACGGCACGCTTGTTATATCTTCTTGGAAAAGTTGAGGGAAAGGCAATTGAAGGAGATGGTGATGATGACCAACCAATAAAATTTCCATTTTTATTTGAATTGTCAAGTTTGAACAATTTGTTTCCAATTTTTTTCACCGAACCAACCAGGCAGTTTTCCCTTGATTTCCCATGTTCCAAAGTTGAATTACAAATATTACATAGAAAGCAACAACAACCTCTGCATGGTGCTTTTGTTTCTCCACTTTGGTGATGAGAACTGCAAATGTTTCTGCAAGCATTGCAAACATGTACAGTTGTGTTTGTAGGAGATGAAGCACCCTTTTTGTATCTTCTGTATTTTGATGTAACTTCCATTGTTTGCAGTGTGATCCCAGCTAGCATGCATGCAGCATCAAGATATTTATAATGCAGATTTGTAGGCACAAAGACACACTGAAATGTATGTTAGAATTTGTTTTGGGACTAATTTCAAATTTATGTTGTACACTTATATGAACATATTTTCAAGTCACTTTTCATGTTATGTGAGACTCTCAACATTCCTATGTTACCCTTAGGATTGGACATTTGTAACGTGACCTGAGTGATCCAATAGTGGATGGCCCAACTGATGTCGAATATATTCTGAAATCATCGTAAAATTTGTGTTGAATCAAAATCAACCATGCAAAACTGGTTTGTAAGATACGAGATGTCTCATACTAATAAACATATTTTTAGGTATCTCATGTAATTTGTGACTCTCGACGTGATTTGAGTTCGACTTTGAGGGCGAGATGCTTTAAATGTGACTAAACTTCAAACCAAAAATTATTCCATAACTATAGCGAAAAGTTCTATAGTTGCGAAGTTTTAAAAATATGGGGATGCCAAATGCTCGCTTTTTATATATCATAGGTAATTAGGATATAGTAGATTCTCCAACACTAGGGTACCACACTAGTAAATCAAGGACTAAAATTGAAGAGATGGAGAAACTGAAAAAATGAGTGGAAAATCAGAATATGTGTTTTCAATGGTGTATCTCATTTGTGTCTAAGTAAAGATCATATGCTTCTGTTGGATATTATTCCTCACAATTTAAAGAAGCGAGAACCAGATACCCTTGACATTTAATATCTTTAGTTGCTTAAAATGTATAATTTTCCTTTGTTTTTATACCAAAAAAATTCTAAACCATCCTGCCTTCCAACTTGGCTTGATTCCTTGGATTCAAAGAACATTAGAACTTTACCAAAATAGAAATCTGTCCGGGCGTGGAACTTTTGTGACATATGCACGCAATGTGTCGTGTTCAAGGTCGGATGTTTCTATGATGTTACCTCTAAGCATAAGATCTGTAAAGGTGAAATGTTTATGACAGTAAGCCGAATTATAATTGAATAAACTGCAAGGGCAAAATGCTTAACTTAATATATCCAATAAGCTATTTTTCATAAACAATTATGACAAAAACTTATAATAATAATCTGAAAATACCTTATGAATACGACATAAGTTGTTTTTATAAACTTTCTTAAACAATCACACAAATACTTATGATAGGAGATCATTGCATACTCTCTTTCTCTCTCACTTTCAATGGATGACGACCTTATCACATGAGAGGTATCTTTCATTGTGTATCACCCTAGCCAAGTCACCTTAAAATTATGTAATTTTATGTACGTAACAGAAGGAAAAATCAACCCATCCCACCCAGCCCCACATGACAATGACATGTTAGTTATTTGTATATTCAATGCCTGCATTGCTTATATCACCTTTTTGTATTTCTTTGATCTGTCTTTTTCTTTTCAGTCATATAAAATTAATCCAGAACTATACTAATCAGGTACAAATCCCCTCATACTAAAGTCAAACAATAAAACAAGAGTGCTAATTAAATAAATATATATAAAAACATGTCCTATGTATTGTATAACAACATTTAAAAATTAAATCCATAAATAACAAAACAATAACCATAAATTTGTATGAACCAAATTGAAGTTGAGACTTGAGACCACCAATAACGAAATGGAACCATCAAGAGTACCCCATGTGGTTTGTGTTCCACTCCCAGCACAAGGTCACATAAACCCAATGCTAAAACTAGCAAAACTCCTTCATCATAGTGGTTTTTTCATCACCTTTGTCCATACACAATTCAACTTTGATCGTTTGTTAGAATCTAGTGGCCAAAATTCCTTAAAGGGTCTTCCAGATTTTCGGTTTGAGACCATATCTGATGGATTGCCACCAGAAAATCAACGTGGAATAATGGACCTACCAGATTTGTGCTTAGCAATGCCTATTGGTGGGTTGATTTCATTCAGAAATCTTATAGCAAAGCTTGTTTCTTCAGAAAATGAAGATGTGCCTCCTGTTACATGCATAGTTTCTGATGGTGTAATGAATTTTACTTTGAAAGTTGCACAAGAATTCAATATTCCTGAGTTCATGTTATATACTCCTAGTGGATGTGGTATGTTGGGGTATCTTAACTTTGATGAGCTTCAGAAAAGAGGCTATTTTCCACTTAAAGGTACCATTTATTTAAATAATATTGCCTCCTTTTATATTGAAATTTACGTATCTCTCCGGATATAGTTTTCTAATATTAAATTAAGGCTTAATAGCAGTTTTAGCCCCCTAACTTTTACGAAGTTGCAATTTTGGCCCCTAAGAAAAAACTACAAAACCGCCGACTAAGTTTTGCACCTGTGGCAGTTTTGGCCCCCAAGGCCAAAAAAAATTAACACGTTAGGGTGCCACGTCAGCGTAGACTGAGTCAAAATTGGTCTTAAGGGCCAAAACTGCCACAGATGCAAAACATAAAGGGCCATTTTGTAGTTTTTTCTTAGGAGGCTAAAATCGCAACTTCGTGAAAGTTAAGTGGTTAAAACTGTTATTAAGCCTTAAATTAAACGACTCATGTATTCGTGTTTTTTTTTTCTTTCAGTTTTAGTTACAAAACTTTGCCATTATTTTCAATCGATTATTTTTTACACATGCATGAGAATCAAATACATTAAGGCGCTTTCTTAGAGCACCTTCTATTAGATGTAATAATTAGTTAAATTAGGCGGTGGCAGAGACAAGAATTTTATAGAATTTGAGCAAAAATTGCATATTTTTTGCGGACATACCTTTCCTGCAGATCCTAAACTCCTAAGGAAACAATTATCCACAAAGGTATTACATTTACCTGGGAACCTAAATCCTTGGGAAAATCTAGAAGAAACGTGTTTCATGCGGAATTTACACCAAAATCCACAGAAAAAGCGAGAGGTTCTAGTAATGGCTGAGCTTATTACAAAAAAAGTAAAAGCTAAGCCTAAGCTAGTGCCCAAACCAGTTAATTGTTGTTACATCATCGTTTGTTTGTTAAAAACTGATTGAAATTTCTTCCCTTAAATTTCTTCCCTTAAAAAATAACTAGTTGTGGGTGACTTTAGTTAGATGTAATAATTAATTGCATCTAATACCTTCAATGATGCAACCCATTGTCGGTGACTTAAGTGAATTCTCCAACATACCATGCCACTTTGAATTAAGGATGTATATGGATATCTATGAGTACCAATAGTATGATATGCATGTTTGAGAAACCCGCGGATATTTAAGTATATCCATGAATGACATTTTCTTTTTAAAAAAAGAATTTTTGTATTTTTTTTTAATTACCTAAAATTTAAAAACAATTATTTATCACATTCATTTTCTTCTTTTTAGCAAAACATAATAATATCCATGCATATCATTTCTAACCAAAACAAGTTCATCACATTGAGAAAAAGCTTAAAATTCGAGTTATAGTGAAGCAATGGGAGATTTGAAGGAGAAGGAAGAGCCTAAATAGTATCTAGGTTTTTTTTGGACTATATTTGGAAGACAACTTTTATATTTAACTAAGGATATTTAAGTAATTTATTAAAGGGTATGAATAACTATTGGCACGAGTATCGTTGAATTTTTATCCATATTCATTAAGTAACGAGTGGTTGAAATATTCATTTATTTTAGCCATGAATATCCATTAAGATAATTCACCATTTCTCCATGATGGATTTTATCCGTGAATACACGCATATACAGATTTTTTTTTGTCATCCCTACTTTGAATCACATGATTTAACACATTTATAGTCTAATGTTCTTTTTTTGATGCATTCATAGTTTAATGTTGTCACATTATTTAACAAATATGACAAATTATATGTTATAAATTCATTAAATGATGTACCAACATGTTAATTGGATGTTAAATAAATTTTTTAGATATAAGATTTTTTTTAGGGATAGATATAAGAAAAGTTTTATTTAATTGTAATAATAAAAAAAAGGGATTAAATTCGTTTAAAAATTATTGTGATTTAATTCCTATGTTAGTTGTTGTAGAAATAAATATAGCTAGTAAAAAAATCAAACAATTGAGCTCAAGTGATTAATGAGCAACACCAAGGACGAATTGTTCATGAGAATACCAGTTTGATTCCTGGATAAAACACAATTGTTGGCAAGACTTTCCTTACTTTTCGGACAAACTCTGGATTACGAGGGACGAATTCTTCAAGAGAATTGAAGGGTTAACGTGAAAAAGAACTATAACTAGTAAAAAGTGTATTTGCTTTTAATTTTTGACATGAAATATATCTTGAATCTTTTGATTGATTGTTACAAAATCGTGCAAAAACTATTAGTTCGTTAAAATTGAATTTTAACTTGTAAAATCGCTCGATTTAACGTTTATTTTATTATTGATTTTGAGTAAAATCGCTTGTAACATTGAATCTGTTAAATTGAAGATAAATCTGACTTTACTCGAGTTAGTTAGCACATAGTAAAACCCTTTGAAATTAAACATAATCGCATGAAATTAACTTGATTTAATCCAAATTTGAAGTTTTTTTTTTGTGTGGATAGTTTTAACTTTTAGGTTAAATTACGCATGTGTTCTTTAAGTTTGAGATTTGTAACATATTGATTTTTAAGTTATTTTGGTTACACATAAGTCCTTTAAGTTTGAGGTTTGTAACAGATTGATCCTTTAAGTTTTTTTTGGTCACACATAAGTCCTTTAAGTTTATAAACGTTTTCAATTTAGTCCTTCTGCCACATCATCGTTTTGGTTAATATGAGGATTAAATTGAAAACATTTACAAACTTAAAGGGTTTATGTGTGACCAAAATAACTTAAAACCAATCTGTTACAAACCTCAAGCTTAAAGACTTATATGTGACCAAAATAATTTAAAGGACTAATCTGTTACAAAGCTCAAACTTAAAGGACCCCTGATGTAGTTTAACCAAGCTTTTAATAACATTAAAAACTTATGAAACTCTTGTTTTTTGTAGTTTTTTAGATGTTTTGTGATTTGGTGGGGTAATTTATATATTTTGGTATAAGTTTATCAACATGACATTTTATTACGACGATCGGTATATTTTTACTTTATAGTTAAATTGAAATCTTGAATTATTGATGTGTTTGGAGTATTATTTTAATATGAAGTAAACTCATAAGTTTGTAAATTGATTCAATCTAAATCGAGTTTGAAATTTTTAAGGGGTAAAATTTAGTAAATAAACATATCGCAAGCACAATTCATGCTAGGATTTGATAGTTTACATACATTTCATTACATAATTCATAGGTCTTCCCATGCTGCAAGGAAATGATTAAAAGAAGAACCATGTTTGTTATATAAACAGGGATATTTTGTTGGTAAAAGAGCCTAATGACAAAACTCAAACAGACTTAGCATTGTGAAGTGGAAAATTGCAGGTTCAAACCCGTGCTCTGAATATCAAATGTCACTTTTAGTATACTTATAGGACTAAAAATTAGATTTTAAACTTCACATTTTTATTATAAATTTGTTATCTTTAATCGGTTTCATTTGTTTCACTCACTTTATACAAATCATATGATATAAGGGTACTGGCTATGTTTAAACTCATCAATTTTTTTATTCATTTTGTATTATTGTTAGATGAGAAGAATGTGTGTGATGGATATCTTGAAACTGAAGTTGATTGGATACCAGCAATGAGAGGTGTTAAACTGAAAGACCTTCCCACTTTCTTTAGAACTACAAACTCTAATGATACAATGTTCAATTACAACAGAGAATCAGTGAACAATGCAATGAATGCAAAAGGTGTCATTCTTAACACCTTCCAAGAATTAGAGCAAGAGGTATTAGATGCAATCAAAATAAAATACCCTCACCTTTACCCTATTGGTCCATTATCCATGCTATATAAAAAAAATTCAAATTCAAGTTCAGATAATCAATTGGATTCCATTGATTTTAATTTATGGAAGGAAGATGTTACCTGCATGAATTGGTTGGATAAAAAAGACAAAGGTTCAGTGGTTTATGTGAATTTTGGAAGCTTAGTTATTATGACTACCAAGCAATTAAGAGAGTTTGCTTGGGGATTAGCTAATAGCAAATACAATTTCTTATGGGTCATTAGGCCTAATCTTGTGGATTGTGGAGATGAGGTGATATCAAATGATGAATTTTTGAAAGAAATTGAAAATAGAGGGTTAATTTTGGGGTGGTCCCCACAAGAGAAAGTTCTAAGTCATTCATCTATTGGAGGTTTTTTAACTCATTGTGGATGGAACTCGACATTGGAAAGCATTTGTGAGTGTGTACCAATGGCTTGTTGGCCTTTTTTTGCTGAGCAACAAACCAATTGTTTTTATGCATGTAATAGATGGGGGGTTGGAATAGAAATTGAGAGTGATGTTAGTAGAGAGCAAGTTGAAGGGTTAGTGAATGAACTTATGAATGGAGAAAAGGGGAAAGAAATGAGGAAAAAGTGTGTGGAGTTGAAGCATAAGGCTGAGGCTGCTACATCAATTGGAGGATCTTCTTATAATAACTACAATAGTTTGGTTTTGAAATTGAAATTTGAAAAGTAGACAGTGTTGCGTCGAGTTGTGTGTTTTTTGTGTGTGTTAGAAATTGAAATTGAAATTGAAGTCGAAATCTAGAGTTTGATCATGAATAAACATAATTTGGTTAAAAATTATTCTATTCAAGAATTAAACTCGGTTATACTAAACGATTTATCTTTTAATAAAGTTCATTAACCACTTAAATTCAATTAATTGGTTAGTGATTCTTATGTTTAACTTTTGTAATAAATAAAAGCTAAGATATTGTTTGCAATTGTGGGAAAACATTTAATGAGTAATGTTTAGATACACCCAGTCAAAAATTGACGGTAAATAAAATTTAAAATAGAAAAAAGTTTTAACATAGCAAAAATAGAGTAAACTTTTCATTTCTTGTAAAAAAATGTGAAATAAAAAACTATAGTTTGGGCATAGGATGGTGATAAAGATCAAGTGCAATTGCAACCATCCTAGCATGTTAGTTTCTCTCTTGCACCACACTATTATTAACTCTAAGTCAGTATGTTTGACATTTTCAATTTCTACAAGATCGTGTTTCCATTGATGTATTAACTATGCTCCTATTTCAATTATAATTTGGCCTCTAGAGACCGATTATAATTGAAATTATAGTTGAAATAATAGTAATAGTTAGTCAATTGCTTCCCAGAGGTAATTAGAATAGTTATGAACGCTTTCTCTCGAAGCAATTGATGTATTAACTATTGCCACTATTTCAGCTGACGATCTATCATAAATAAGGTCAATTGCTTAATGTATCATTATGTTGAAGTTTAAAACTGAGTGTGTGATGATGAAAGTGAATTTTCTCCTACCTCTTAACCATTTGAAAATCATCCAATTCACCCCATCATGTTTTTCAAAACGCAAAATAAGTTATCTGGAATTTTGTTCTTTTTTCTTTTAAAGAGAATAGAGAACTTTGAAGGTAAACAAGAGAAAGATCACTTTCAAACAAAATATTACTCGTCAATCTACTTTGTTCATTGAAATATAATAATCAATTATCTAAGTTTTAATTCTCTGAAGCTAATTAATCTTTACCATAGCCTTTGAAATAACAACAAAATAATTAAATTCCAATTAATAACACAAATGTGTCCAAAAAAATACAAGCTTGAGATGTTTTTAATGAGTTTCATGAAAATGGGTATACACAAATTGGAGACAGAGAAATCAAAGAGACGATAAACATCCAGAGAAATGTGAAAGATGAATTCATGATTTTCCCAATCAGCTTGAACTGTCATTTTCGGTAACGCATGGAAAAACAAAAGCGTAAGAATTAGCATGATGGGGTGGATGGATGTGATTTTTCAAATGGTTAAAATTAGTATTTTTGATAGTTGTTAGAGGTGTGGGTATAATTTTTGGAGTGTTGGGTAAAATATCCAAATTGTCATATCCATTTCTACCCCCTCTAATGGGTTTCCAAATTCATTTCTCAATTTTGTTAACAATGATATGCAAAAATTTAGACTATTATTTTTTCCATCCTATTTGTTTCTCGCGTGCCCTATTTTTTTTTCTTCCGAAAATACCATCTGTTCGAATTCTATGATCCGAAAAAGATTGTTAGGTATTTTTGGATTTATAATCTGAAACATAACAAAATAAAAAGAAAGTTTTTCGTAATTGATTTCAAAGGTTTCTGCTGACCGTCGTACAATCCCCACATAAACTAAAAAGCAATTTCAAGGATTGTATGGGCGGTCGGCAGTGACCATGATATCATAAACACTCATAAGTCATAACTAAAACAATTAGAAAGAAAAAGTAAGAAAGGATGCAAGACTATTTATAGCCATATATCTATCCTAGACTGTAACTACAGCTAAACAAAAATTTACAATGCATAAACCGATCAAAAAAACATTAAACACACCACAAACCGTCCAAACCTTTGGTGTAACGCAACCATCCACACAGTCTAGGAGGGTTCGGATTCTATACTCTGAAACTCTCAGAACATTTTTGGATTGTATAATTTGAACCGTCCTAGACTGTGTATAAGTTTGATTTTTGGAGGATTTTCATAATGAATAACATAGAAAAAAAAAGGTACAAAACATAATTCAACGACGTAAAACAACATAATAACAGAAGTGATAAAAAATATGGGAATGTGTTCGAAGAGATGCTTTTGTACTTGATCCAGCTGGCTTGTCAACTGACATATTTCTATCAGTAGGTCAACTGGATCAAGTTCACAACAACCTCTTCGTAATCAGATCTGCAGCATAATGATGAAAGGCAAAGTGTTTCAAGAGGATTGTTTTGAGTTAGATCATTCTTCTTTGCCAACTGACATATTTCTATTGTCAGTGCAGGAAGATCTAGCTCATAACAATCTCTTGGTGTTCATATCTTTAAGTTATTTTTTCAGAGTTTTTTGCTATGTTTTACAGCATGTGAACTGGGCACACTAATTTAAAGATGTTTTTGTGCCTTGTGGTCCACAAAAACTTTCGGTGCAAAGTGGACCACAAAAAAAACATGTGCTGAACTGGTTCGAATTATATAATATGAATCTGGCTTGCACCCAACAAAAATGAGTTTTAACGTAGAAAATTTAATTTCAGCGACGTACATTAAATATAGTAATTTCAAATACATCAGAGACACAATTCTACAATGCAAAAAAAGCAATAAAATAAAACATAACATACCATGGATCAGCTAAATTAACTTCTACGTTTGGTTTCTTCAGCAGAGCCCTGATCTCTTCATAGTTCTTAGGTCGGAACAAACTTCTCTGAATTTCTTCAACATAATTGACCAAAGAAACGTCCAACTCGATTGGCCTTTTAGTACTATACCGACCAAATATTGAGGACATGGTTCTCACATCATCGTCATTCCTAGCTTCATTCGGCTGAACTTCACTCTTTCGGCTGAGTTAGTTGATGGACGTCAATAATCGACACCATCCACCCTTCTTGTGTCTTTGTGGTTAATTTGATGGTTGATTTGATTCAGCTAATCCTTCAACCCGAAAAGCGTAACATCATTCCAAACCCTGAACTGATGGGGTGATTTTACCCGCTGTAGTAAAGTGCATCTAGCTTGGTGGTTAGATCAATGACCAAAGTGTCCATGATTATTTTTTTGTGTGGTTTACTTCTTATGAAAACAAGCACACTAATTTATAGAAGTTTTAGGGTCTCGTGGATCACAGAAATTGTTGGTGCAATGTGGACCACATAAAAAAACCTTGTACCTAAGAGGTTCAGATTTTATAATTTGAATGTTTGATGTAGTAATTTACCAAGTATCAAAAGTAAGTATTTTCAATATCGTCTCCTCAGAGACTGGTGCGGTACCCTAAACCGTTCAACATCGATTATCATTTTAAGTTAGGGTTTGATTGATTGTTTGTCGTAAAAACTATTGAACTAAAATGCGATAATGAAAACAGAGATTAGTAAGGCGTAAAAGCGTTGGGATTAGAGTTCGTTGATCAAGCTTTGCATATACTCTAATAATCACATATGCAAATTCTAGCCTTTAATTGATATTACCATGTATCACCCGACAACATCATTCATGTCTAAATGATATTGTGAGCTCAATCGTATCGTTTAATTGACGATTTCTCAATCTATTAAACGATCTGATAACATTACAATCTGATACTATGTGTGATTATCAAAACATAAATCCTATGTCTAGAATTCTTGTTTTGATAGAAGATTATTCTAACCTTAGATTCAAAATTATTTTTCAATAACATTTCAAATCAAATATAGACATAAATTGCAAGAACAATCTCAATATCAAATAAAATGCTAGAATCATATATTTCAAAGATCAAAAGATTACATATTAGCTTGATCAAGTACCTCTAATCCCAACAAAGGAGATTTAGTTGATCATTGTCATGATAACATTACAACAATGGAAGAAATGATGAAGATTCATGCTAAGATCTTGATTTCTCAAAGTTTTCTTGATGAATCCACCTTCTAACACTCTTGCCCTATGAAGCTCTATGAATTTCGCCCTATTTCTCCCTCTAATTTTAAGAAAGTACAAATGGGCTTTTATACTTCAGCATAATTTTAAGAACTCGTCAGGCGAGATATGTTCGTCATGGCGAGTTGACCTTGCTTCACCAATGGGTTTCTTCCAAGTCAGCTTTGAGTGTCCCAAAACCGCCTTATCTCGCCATGCGAGATTTTCTCGCCATGGCGAGCTCTGATCCTCTGAAAACCTGGTGTCTCTGGAACTTTCTCACCTTTTGCTTGCCTTGGCAAGTTGACTTGCCATGTGCCTCGTTGTGGCGAGCTTCAGAGCGAGTTGGATGGTGACTTCTTGGAACTATTTCGTTGTGGCGAACTCTACTCGATGTGGCGAGTTTACCTTTGCATGTCTTTCAAGTTTACTTTCATTGATTCTTGTCTTGTTCACCCTTTTCCTGCACAATTGGATCAAGTAAGATATAAAAAGCATAATAAGGCATTTTATCACATTTTCATGGCTTTTCCCTAGATAACTTGTCAAACAAGTAACCAAAAGTTCTTAATATATATCATGTATTTACTACTTTCTAGCACTTATCAATGTTCCATCACCCTACAAAGTACGAAAGTTAACACATTGTTGAACCGGTTCAGATTATATAATCTGAAATGTTCTCTAACAGTTTCAGATTATATAATCGGAATCTGCCCATATTATATGAAATCTGGGAATACATAATTTTGGACTATACAATCCAAAAATATCTAACAATCTATCCAGATTATATAATCCAAACAAAAGGTATTTTGAAGGAAAAAATAAAGCGTGTGAGAAACGGTTAGGATGAGAAAAGTAATAGTCAAATGTTTATCATACTTAGTACAAATAAGTAGGGTGGCATGGGTCACCTAATACAATTGGAAGTTTTTGTTTCAAGAATTCTATAATGAATATCCACAGTGCTTAAAAAAAAAGTATCCACGACCAAATATTTGGAAGAAACAATTGTCTACTTGGTATATGGAGCAAAATTGACAGCAAAATACTCATTGTACATTGACACATTACATGAATTATAAATATCACCTTTAAACAAAAAAATCAAATGAAAGTTATTTATTCTTAAATTGTGAAAAATTGATTTACATTATATATTTTGAAAATGACTATATCTCTTTATCATGTTTTATTTTTTTTAATGACTCGCTATTTTAATCTGTTTTCCAATTGATCATTTTAACCTAATATACATATATAGTTTGCAGTACTTTGAGAATAAAAGGGAAAACGTTCAAAATTGTCTAGGATATGCATGGGATGAAAATAAGTTGAGTTAAACTTGGTTTGGTTCTAATCTGTAAAAATTAGATCGACTCAAAATTCGACTTGAGTCTGTCACAAATTTTTTTTCAACTCAAATCAAGGTCGCGAACATAATCTTCTAGCAGCAATATCATTCTTACTTCGAAAACAAATTTACTTAAAACAAAAATTAAGTTATACAAAATACTTAAAAAGATTAATTATACATCGAGCTAACTCATAAATTAAAAGAGACGAATTATATGTAACTTAAGTTCAACTCATTTACTTAACGAACTTAATTTTCAACTTTAATTTAACTCATTTAATTCATAAATAAGTTCAATGAATTAAATATCAAGTCTCAACGATTATGTTCGATTCATTTTTGGCCATAAAAATAATGAATGCACGATAAGCATGCAACAATAAGCAGCCGAAAGGGGTAGGAGGAAAGATCGATGCTGTTTTCCACGGTAGATTAAGAACAAAATAATACAAACATATCAAAGATAAGGCTCAAATAATATCCTACTATGCATTATTAGCAAACTCTAATTAATGTGTGCGTTTGTGTGTCACAATTAAGTTTGTTGAGAGAAATGCCTAAATAATTTAACCATGTATATAATTAATAAAACAATCCACAAAATATTAAATAATATTTTACGTTGACTCATGTTATTGGGCCAATAGCATACCCTACGAATCTCTAATTAATTAGGATGCTCGTCAAAATAACTGTAACGATGCACAAGAATAAACAGGAAAGATCGGTGAAGAATGGAGCAAAAGTAAATAAAATAATACAATAAGTAAAAAAAGAAAAGAAAACAATTTTTTTTGAATTGAATAATACATGCTCTTCATGCAAGTGTCAATATGATAGTAACCTCGTAGGTTTTTATGAATTTAACTGTGAGAAGAGAGAAACTCTAAACCACAGTTACAAGAAGGATCGTAATTTTTAGAAGGTCAAAAATGTGTTTAAGTCATAAAATTATTTTTCAGTAATAATTTTATGATAATATCATTTTTTATTTCTATGAGATAACTTCTTTTTTCTTTTTTACTTTAAAGATGTAACCTTTTTAATCATTCAACTAAAAACAATTGCAAGAAATACTTTTTTTTTTTCAAAAAAAAAAAACTATAAATTTTTTATAAAAAAGGATAACTCGAAGCATCCTAAAAATTACATATGTTCATCACAGCTCACCTTTTCTTTTTCTTTCTTTAATCATAATAATCAGCCATGGCCCTTGTCATCTTCTATAGCATACTGCATTTTTTTTTTAAATTAGTTTAGGTATGTATCTACTGATATGATGCATTCAACTGAGATCTCGAATGGGATTTTTTAATACACTTCGATTTTAATTTAATTAAATTCACAAAAGATTGGACTTAGATAGGCTGGAATATATTAGGTTGTATTAGACTTTGCAAGACCTGAATTTAACCTACTTTATAAATATAGGTATGAGTCATTTCACCTACATGTTTACTGATGTTTTTGGTAAACAATAAGCCTAATTTTAAAATGTTGTGCAAAGTTTTTCTAGAAAATGTATGAATGTTCATCATATTTATGATTTTGCTTAATAACAAGATGAAGAAAACTGTTTTGATATGAAAATAATTGTCTTTCGATAGAAAGTAACAAGGGTGTTTAATATTAAAGTACTAAAAGACTTAGAATTTTAAAGGCAAAGAAACTTAAAAGAAAGTAAATTGCATTGCTGAAATGAAAATGGTACATCCAATCATGTTACATACATCCTGACTCTTTTCTCCCTGTGTGCTTGAATAATTCGAGTGTAAAAACTTTTGATAATGATTTGTGACCCATTTTTCCTCTGAAAAAACTATTATATATACATAAGAAAATAACTAACAGACTAACGGCTAGAAACTAAATCTTTTCGACAGGTTTGGCTTTCTTTCCACGTGTCTGAACTTTGAACTTGCCTCTTCATAAAGGATTTGAAATCTTCTTTAGTCGAAAGCTCATCTGACGAAATAACTAGTTGTCGAAATCTTCATGTTGTTAACCTGACTTAGAGACTTTTGTAGCTTTAGCCACCATCTTGTCTGTCGAAATGCATAAGAGAAAATACAGGCTAAGACTGTCACATAATCATTTTTAAGTTATATTGTGATAATTTTTTAAAGCATGATAGAGTTTGAAAGCTTGTTTAAAATCTTACTTCACTGTTTTTTTTTTTTGAATGGGATCTCTCCATTAAGAATCCTCGCAAGGTAGAATATCAACCATCAAACATAGGAGGCAAAAAGAATTAAAGTTATATAAAATAAGTGAGCGATATTTTTAATGGCTAATTTAGATTAAAAATAGAGAAAAATTAAACGAAAAGTAGAATGAAGAGGAACCAAATCTATATTTTTTTTTCTTACAAAAACCTACCCCATTCAAGTAGTGAGTGAGGCAAGCTTTCCTAAATAGACAAACAAATAAAATAAACAACAACAAAGTTTTATTTTTCTCTCAAAAAAAAAAAAAGTTTTATTTTAAAATTTAACATGACTTTTTAAAGAATCTAAATTTATATGACATCTTCTTTAAATTCAGTTTTATAATAATATGTTTAAATATATCAAAATCTGATGTATTCTCGTATGTTTAAATTACATAAAATGTTAGCAAATTCATTATTTAGCACAACTACAAAACTTAATAAAGAGAAATGATATCCGAACAACTATTTTAGGACAACTTTTGAGAAAACATTTTCTTCTCTCTACTTTTTTGACAAAAACAACATAGATAAAGAGATGGAGAAAGAGTAGGAATACAATGAGAACATGAGAGATGGTAAATTGTCTTAAAATAGCTGTATATATATCATTTCTTTTTATTAAGGCTTAAAAGATTATTTGGTGGCATGACATGTAGTTTCACGACCTTTACGACTAAATAGGCTTAATTAATTATAACACTATAAATTCAATCAACTAATTGAAGTGTTATCGTAGATTATCAGTTATTCGCTATAAACTTGTTTATCTGCTATTCATTTTTTTTTTTCACCCTAAATGTAGGGGACTTGGGGATTTATCAACGTAGAGAATCCAAATTTAAATCTTAATAAGACGTATTCACATTTCACATCCCTGCTTCCATTTATTTGCCTCCATCTAAGACTTTGATTTTTATCCTTTTTAGAAAGTCAAATGGGTCCTAAATTATTGATTTCACTTTGAACCTATCCGATCAGCAACTACTGTCAACTTCTAATGTTTCGATTTAAGTTTTTGTCTAAGGGTCTACTAGTTGTTTCCATGAAAGACCCCATTTGATTTAAAATTAAACTAATCTAGTGTTAATTAAATAATCATGATGTGATTAATTACTCTAATGTTTGCTCTTGGCCTAACAATATAGCCATCAAAACAAATTGGTGGCATGGATAATAATATAGGTCAAATCTCCTTTTTCATTGGCAAGACATTAGTATAATAATTTAACTGGACATGCAGGGAGCAAGCAAGTGGATAACTGATTGTGATTAGTCTAATTAGTGGTTTAAGGCTTTAAGCCTTTCATTTCACTACCGGCTTGATTAAACTTGATCCTATTTTCTTCACTACTTGTTGTTCATATGTCATTCACTACCGTTTCCTTTCACATATTAAGCTGTCAGAGACTGGGTTATAGACTTATAGTTGTACGATTTACATATTAATGACATAGTATACCATAATGCCATGCTTATCTCTATAATTTGGGCCATTTATAAGATTAACTAATGACTTGGCCGCGTAAATGTACAATCAACATGTTTTTTAATGTATGTTTTGATGAACGATGAGTATTGTTGAAACTCTAAAAATAAATTTTGCCAAAGTTGTCTCCACAGAAAAACTTTTACCTAAATCGTAATGGTATACGGTAATTCTGCCAATCTAGTCTCAAATCTAAATATTTAGCAATCGAACTTTGATTCCCTTTGCATATCCAATCCAACCAACTCTTGTAAGTGTTTACCCCATTTATATTTGAAATTAAACTAACGTAACACATTCCCCTACAAAAATTAATGTAACACATTTATACACATGACACATATAGATGGGGCACAATATCTGTATAAAAGGGAGCCGAAACAAGGATACAAGGTAAAAAAGAGAAAGAAAAAACAAAAATGTAACATTACATGGCGACATAACCAATACAAATCGAAAAGTTATTCTACCAAGAATGGAAGTAAAAAACAAAGAGCGGTTTGCTGAATATCAGCCACCATCAAAAGAGAATTTTGATGTGATCTAACAAATTGATCAAGACAAAGGAACTCAACTATGGTTTATTAAATTTTTATAACAAAATAAAAACGGTTTTTGAATTTATCAACGAAAAAGAGTTGCAAAAAATTAAAATGATTGAGGTTCAAACCTTGATGAAAACAAAATAGAAGAGATTAAACTATGTTGGTATTAACACTTAAGTCGTGTTACATCGTTCAATAACTTCCTACTCAATACATATTTTATAAATTTGACAGTTGGATAAAAAAAATATGTCATATAGATCATCTTTATAAATTTTTACAAAAAATCTAAAATCATTCATCGTGTCATTAAATTGCATTGTAATTAATGTTATTTTTATTGAATAACATTAATCTTTATGCATCTCAAGAACATGTCAAATTATTTCATATTTTTGTAAAAAAATTGCGTACATATTCAATCCAACAATCAATTTTGTAAAAATAAATATTGACCATGAAGTTACTGGGCAGTGTAACATTATTCAAGGTTACACACCAGTGTAATTAATTTGCAAACCTAAATCAAATATAATTTATGAGCTCGAAACATGTCATTATTCAATGTTAGATGAAGATGAGAAAGCATGCAGGTCCTTATTTTAAGATTCGTTGTAGATAATGCAAATCATTTTATATTAATATCAGTTGGGCTAGCTTGTTAAACAATTTGTATAGAACAATGATAATAAATTAAGGACATGATAATATGTTCACGAAAAAAGGCCATGATAACACTTTAGAAAAATGAAGAGTTAAGTTGTACAAAAAAATGAAAAATAGCAAACTAATTAACAATTCAATTCAGAGATGAAGATGATATTATGAATCAAATTTATATAATTTCACCAAAAGTGAAAAAGCAACTGCTACGTGAATGGTCCTGGTTGTTTTTGAATTCTTCAATTTCTATGTAAAATTCTTTCGAAAAATATCTTTATCATTTTTATGTAATCTCTCTATCATGTTATGTTATGATTCTTTAATTAAATATCCTTAATTACTTCATTATCATCCTCTTACAATAATTGAAGAAAATAGGTGGAAAGTCAGTGGTGCGTCCTAATACAAATCATTTGGATGATTTATTAAGTGAAGGGAATGAGATTATGAGACTCAATAATTACAAGAAAATATTGAAAAAATAATACAAATTGTTTTTTGAAGGAAAGTAATACAAATTGTTGAAAATTTAATGTAATATACTACTAAACTATTTTTTTTTAAAGTACTATAAACTATTTTTTGGGAAGCTATAATTAAATAAACTAATCATTGTTTTTAATTTATATGAATTTATTTAAGGTCTTATGAATTTATTTAACGTCTTATATGTTACTGTACAAGGAGGTATCCATATCTTCAAAAGTTAATGTTTGATAGAAACGTTCAAAAACTGTACCTCCAATTGAATTGACACCCATTTATAAACAATTTAATAAATGAAATAAAAGAATTTATATATAACAAAATGCTTTTAAATTTTATTTATTTATTTTATTGTTGCTAGTAATAATGGTGGTGGTGGTGTTTAGGAGGTGGCTCGTCGTTGAAGCTCTATTGTCGACCACTGTATGGTTGTTTGAGATTTGTCGTCGACTGTCGTGAAAAGATGGTCTCTGCTATCGATCGACCACTACCAACAATTACTAGAAATGGGGTGTCAAATGGATGTACATTTAATGAGTGTACACCTATCATTAATGATCTTCATTTGCATGCTTCTGTTTTTATATTTGTTTGATTAAAGGATAGAATATAAGAGAAATATATTATTTTTTAAGCTGCAAGATTGGAGGTGCAAAGGAGTCGCCGACGGCGACAGCAGCACCCTAATCATATATTAAAATTAGAAAGAAGGAAAAAATACAAACAAAGAGAGGGGCAAGACAAAAACCATAACCTTAAAATTAAAATAACATGGAATGAAATTAGTGAGAAATACATTAGAAAAGAAAGAAAAAAAATTGTTGTCGGACGGACACCACCACTTTTTAAAACTTTCCTTGCTTACAAATATCATTTCAATTCGATCAAACTTCCATTAATCATATTCACATATTTAAGATATAAGTGGCTATTTGATCAAGATTGAACATTTTATATATTTAAGTTTGGTATTTTGAATTATAAAGTAAAAAACTATATATTTTGTTATTGTTCAATCTTAATCGACCATTGATATTTCAAATGAGTGAAATCGGTATCCCATCGGAGAATCTAAATTCATTTTGATCAAAGAAATATCTCTCTCTACATCTAAATACAGTGTTGAGCAACAATCCTTTCCTGGAAATCATAAATCTTCTGAATTTAGATTTTGTTTAGTAATAAAAGTCTTACTAACCAACATTTATTGGTTTCCATGATTTATATCAAAGTGTCATATATTTATCTGTTTCATTTTTTTCATCATCAGCGAAAATTTATTATTTCATTAATATATTTTTATTTTTTGCATCACATTATATTCTTTTTGAAATTCTAACACACTTGTTTTAATATGTTCTGTCAGATGTTTCGACGTTTGCAATGTTCTGATTAATGTTTCAACATCACGTAATAAACAGAAATAAAAACAAGAAAAATAAACGACAAGAAAGTAAAGAACACAAAGAGTGTGTTGACCCAGTTCGGTGACAAACACACCTACTCTGGGGGCTACCAAGCCAGGAAGGAAATTCACTAGTGTATTCCTTATTCTAAAGCTCTCAGCAAACTCCTCGTTTACACTAAAGACCTAGGACCTACCCGTATTCATTTCAACCTAGGAACTCCTAGATCTGAGATCTCATCTCACTATCCTAATGGTCAGTCACAACCCCTGTGACCTATCAGACTTAAACACAAACTCAAGGATGAAGTTACCTTCAAACACAAACAACTAACACCTTGTTTCACAACATCGGTGTAGTACACAAGAGTATCAAACTCACACACACAGTCCTAAACAAGTATCACAGACGATACAAGAAAGGCTCACAAAAGGTTCTAAACTTGCATCACAAACGATACAAGAGTAGAGCACATGTAGACTCAAAACCCTAAAAATCTAAACTTTTTAGTATGACGGCGTGAATGATCAATTAGGTTTTGAAGTCCCCCTTATATATTGAAGCAGCTTGGGCTAAATATTCTTGTTGGGCTTCAGCATAAAGCATATCGGTTCAGCTAATCTACAAAACAAGAATCAGAAACAAATATGGAAAGTCCTAAAATGTCGGAACATTTATATGATCGCCCCAACCAATACCAAATATTTCCTAAAATAAAAATACTACTTTAGAAATATTCCACAACTGATTCCTGTAAAGATATGCGCGTTGCCTGGTCAATAAGATAAGAAAATATTGTTTCCTTGAACAATAAAGGGCGCACGTACAAATAGGCATGAACCCAGGCACACTGAACCGTGCCAGGATGTTGGAACATTGTATCCAACATCTTACAGAGATGCCTAACCACATGTTAGAACATTGGTTCCAACTTACACACCAAGGATATTTGTTTTAGCAATAATGCCGCCAATACAAATACCCAACACTTTTAAATTTCTTTTTTCACTAATATATACTATAAAGCCTATATATTTGTGCAAAAATTCTTTCGTATAATCTCTCATTTCGCTTGGCTTAGAGTATATAGATTTTCAATATAGACCTTGTTTTAACCTACCCATTCTTAAAGAAAATGGATTATGATAATCTAGAGTTCGATCGAGAGATAAGTAAAGTCTTCCAAAAAAATTGTTTCATCTAGTGAGGGATTCGGGAATTTTAAATAGTGGGGGCACCATATAAAAATCATAGAATTATATATATATATATATATATATGTTATATTTCATTTTCAAAAGCATAATACCCATCATAATTGTCCTTTACAATTTTTTATATTCTAAAAACATTGAATGACTTTCTCATTTTCAATATCAATAAAAATATCTCCCTCCATATAAATAATTAAACAATCATTTAACAGTCATCTCCCATTCAATTTCACATCTGATTCATATTACCAAAAAAGGATTTGAGATATATATGATGATAGGTGTGGGCGAAGAGAAAAATGATATATGATAAGTGTAGGTCATGTGATCAAATTGTCAACTATTGGTACATTATACTACTTTTTTTTTTGAATGGCAAAATATATTATATATAAGGGGAATAAATCTCAAGTATTACACCAAAAGAGAAAATAAAAACATCAAAAACCCACCAAAGAAAAACCACCAACACCCCCAAAAGCTGAATCCCCTAACAACAGCTCCTAAACGAACCAACACCGCCAACAGTGATCAATTAGGCACCCGATAGAGATTTTGCTTCAAACGTTCAGCTTCGACCACCACTCAAGTTTCGGTCTATCAGAGGAGACATCATAACAACCTAAACGGACCTGAGTCACAAACTTGCTCCCGACCTCAAATCAAAAACGATCGACCCACAAGACTCCTGACACAAGTAGAAAAGGCACCACTCAACTCACGAACCATCAGAGCAGACACCTTAACCTGTCTAAAAACTCGACCCACCAAAAACCCGATGTCAAAATCCAAAGACAGAGAAAAGGCGGAACAGTAGCTCAAAGCGAACCAGCTCGAAGACAAAAAAATCAAAACCAGCCACCAAATCAACTTGCATCACCACCACATGAATTAACTGACGCACACCCCAACACTCAGCTAGACAACCACAGACCACCACGATCCTTACGACGATGAACGATCCGGGAGTTGCGAAGAAGGAGGATTAATCGTGAATGACCTGCACCCGCCGACAACTGAGTAGTCAGGAAGGCTTAAGGTGCAACAACGATTACTCCGTCAACACGAAGCATCTGCACGCCTAGCTCTTTCGAGCAACAACAACCAAGCAACCAAATCCTAATCCAAGAGCAGGAGGCCAAGGCACGGAAGGAACAAAACGACAACACCCACAAAACACAGCCGAACAACACACAAAAACCGACTCTGAGAAGAAAGTGAACCACCAAAAGGTTGAGGGAGATCTAGAAAGCCTCGACCCTAGACCCTCGATAGAACACAACACCTAAAACACAAACACAACAAAACAAACACAAACAGAATCGAAAGGCAGCTGAACAGGGAACCACCAAGAGGCCGAGGGAGATCAAACAACCTCGACCCTAGACTTGAGACAAAACACAATCACTAAAGCACAAACACAAACAAAACAACCAAAATATAGAACAGTGAACCACCAAAGGGCTAAGGGAGACCTAAAACAGTCTCAACCTAAGACCCTTGACAGAACACAATCCTAACACACAACCGCAACACAACTCACAGCTGATGCAAACTAAGCTGCACACGGACTCCAATCTGGCCAACATAACCCCAACTGAGGAAAGGGGTGGTACGGAGTACAAAACAACTCAATGCACCACCACCAACCACCACAACAACAACAAGGTCAGCAACACACCACCAAGAAGCAGCACACCGACACAAAAGCCAGGACAAAAAACAAAACAACAGAAGTAACAAAACAAACACACAAAGAAAAGTAGAATCCGCAAAACAACAGAAGAAACAAACCAGCAACAGATCTACCAACAACTGCAACCCCCTAATTGCCGCCGTGGAGGAAGTAAATCCGGTGTCTGAACCCAACCCACCAAAACCAAACGACGACGCTAAGATGAAGGGCGACGAACGGCAGAGAAGTTGGAGGAGAGACAGCCAGAGAAGGAACGGGAGCCACCAGAGGTGCGGAGGATATCCTCATCGCAACACCACCCATAGATTCTACATCGTGACAAAAAACAATTTGGATCTGAGGGAAAAGAAGAAAGTCGGTGGCTGGAAGAGTTGTTTTTAGAGAGAGGAGATAGCGCTTTAGAGAGATCTATGTCACTCAAAGAGGACTAGTACATTATACTACTAAAAGAAGGTTTTAAAAAACTTTGTGTAGGCATAAGCCCACACATGCTTGAACATACGGTTCATGATTTCATCCAATAATCGAACTCGAGTTCTCCTGAATATTCATTGTTGATGGAGCTTAATAACCATTTGAATTCAATTGCTTCATTATATAAACTTTTTTAACTAATAGTAATTACTAGCAATTAATTATTAGGTATGTATATAGTTACTTTATATAGTCGATCATAAAAAAAACACAAGGCAAAAAGAGGGAACAAAGATCGTAAATCAGAATAAAGTTCTCCAGCATCATGTATACAATAGTTAACTTTTAACAACTCGCTTTGGCTTCTTGTAAAAAGAAAAACAACAACTTGCTTGGCCTTGCTATTAGTATTACCATCATCCAAACAAGTTAGTCCAATTCTGAAAAAGTAGCCGAAAATAGAGAATTGAACTCTTGCATATTTGGTAGGTGACGACCAAAACTTTTATTTTGTTTGCCTCTCTTTTTGCTCAGAATAATTGATATGGTCCCTCCAAGTCTCAAATGGACACATTTCAAATGTGATTCTACCACCACACATAGAAGAGAAGAAAGACATTGGCAACAAAAAAATAATTGTACATGAAAATGCACGAATTGTAAGACAGCTGGAGTTGTCCATTCTAGACTGCATGCATTATAATTTTCACTTTGTTGTTTCAATATTGTTTCTTTGTCAAAATGGTGTTGGTGGGTTCATTTTTATTAATAGCTCTCACTCCCTTCCTTCCAATGATTGCCATGTACAATATCATATTGCACGTATTGTAGGCCCTTTCATCAATGCAAGGCACGGGTCATGAGTCATAAACGGCGCTCTAAGAAAGTAAAACGACAATATTATAATTTTTTTGAACAAGGACAATATTATAATTACTTTCATCGTAGTGGGTTACAGAGAAGAGCCTGATAGTTAATTCATAAGCTGTTGATTTATAGATAGATCATCAAAGATTGGTCAAGTGGATAAGGAGAATTCATATCTACAAGAACGTGAGTTCAACTCCCGCGTAGAAGTGGCAGCAACAATATCGATCAAACTCAATTGTTTGCGGTCAACTTGCTTGACTTGGAGTGGTTTTTCTGGTTCTTGATGCAAGTATATGTAGCAACTGTCATGTTAATTTGGGAGAAATTTTTATGTAATGTAGGTGTAAATTTATTGATTTTATAGAAGGGGTTGGGTGATTTGGTACCGTAGTGGTGTTTGGTCTGTTGCTGTTATACTGGGGTGTATGTTATTTTACTACATGTTTAGCAAATAACAACAACACTACGGTATTTGTACACGTTACTTAATTTTTTATTAATATTATTTAAAAAGCTTTCAATTATTTAATTGAAAACCTTTAAAAGAAGTTTTAAATGGATCTAATCAATAACATTATACCATCTATCAATAACTTGATATGGTTGTATTTCAATGTTGAAATGTTGTGCGACCTAAAAAGAGAGTGTTTAATTGAACAACTCTTCCTTTTTAAGTATTCATCTTCTTTCTCCATAATGGGAGCACCTACTATATATTATAGCTTATGAAGTTAGAATACTTTAATAATGGATGGTCTAAGAGAGTTGTGAATTTGCTTTGATCTTCTCTTTGCACACTTTGTGCTTAGTTTAGATCCTATCATATATTTTGCTTTTTCAAAAAAAAAATTAACTTTTTTTATTTGGCAAAAAAAATGCGGTTTTTAAAATCACTACTTGTAAAACAAGTATAACAACCTTTGTGCCAACACCTTTCTTTCTTACCATGCTGTTAAAAATGAGGAACACAGATCTGATATAGCACGTCAACCAAGGTGATCAAACCTTTCTTTTTCTGTTTTTTTTTCTTCTCAAGATCATACCTTTCTTTTATTTAATTAATTATTTCCAATGTAACTTCAAAATAAAAATCAAAATAAAAACTTATAATTACAAATTGGTAAAGATGTTGGGCTATTCATTATGTTGTGCTATTGATTTGAGAAATACTAATGAGACACTCTTTAGGGATTTTAAATGATAAGTTTTTATAATAATATGTGTATCCAATACATTGAAAACTGTAATATTTAACCTTTTTTTTAAATTATTTCTTAATTTAAAATTCTTAAAAAGTGTCTCGAAAACATTCGTTAACAAAACTAAAAAAATGATGTATCAAATTTAAAATTGAACAAACACGTTAATTTTTGTTGATCAAACTTTTTTTTATACAAAAGATCGAAGGAAGTATATTCTTAGAGTCGAATATCTAACTATGGTGAATTTCATAAATAAATATCCTATATATATAATTAATTAATTAATATAAACTTTGTCAAAATTATATATAAATTTTTTATATATGAAATTTAGGTGGAACTTGCCAAACTTTTATGAAAAAATCAACATTTTTGGGCTTCATTTTTTGGAGTGTTTACTCACATTAATTTATGTAAAATTAGCGAATGGGGGTTGCTCAATTAATGATGCAAATAATAGAAAACTGTTTGATGTGCATCGTTAATTAAAGAAGAAAAAAAAAATGGTTTGAGAGATGTGATATATTAATGTTATGGTAAGAATAGATAGATAAAGATAAATTGAGATGTATGAATGTATAAAAGAGTGTGGATGTTCGATTTATTTGAATAATTATTGTAAAAAATCATTTGAATAATTAACTTTTCGGGATATGCTAACAAATGTTTGTTAGTCGTTAGAAAAAGTTTAAACCAGGTATTTTCTTAGTGTAACTGGAAAATTTAGGATGTGGTTAGATTTTTTTTCTTCCCAACTTACATGAGTCCATACCTTGCTTTTCCATCGATTTCTAACTCAAATCTTCCTCCGCCAATTTGATATTATTGTATCAATATAGACTGAAATTCCGTGTATCTATGATATTTGTTAACATGATCTCTTATAGAAAAATGTTTACATGTATTTGTAGAATATTGTTTAAGTAAAAATGTTAACTTTTGCGTGCCAAATTATAGTATAAGTTTTACTTTGTCATTTTCGAGATAAAATATCTTATTATTAATTCCTTAATCCTTACTAGTATACAATACTCTTAAAACAATTTACTAGCATGATCCTTTAATTTAACGCGATGATCTTAAACTCCCCTCCTAACACAATGCAATGAAAATGTGATAATATCCATAAGATTGTCCTTGCTTTTGTATGGCTCAAAATGGTCCACACAGCATGGGTAGTGCTAGTACGTTTGACTATCTCAATCTATCGCAACAAGCCAATTCCCATGAATGGTCTCACTGACCTACCCTATATTAAAACTTTGAATTTTCTAAATACTATTAGTACTAGTAGTTATGATCATTTTTCTCCTAATATGATTTAAATACAAAACTTCTTACAAGCAAAATTATTGTATCGTATTAAAATTAAATTTCCAGCTAGCTAGCTAGTAGCTACCTTAGGTCTACTAATATCCACGTCAAAGCTTTAATTGGACATGGACGTGGTAACTGTACTATACATGCACTTATGCATGTTAATTAAATGAATCCGTCCAATTGGAGCAAACATTTTGTAAGTGTGTACTATCCCATGTACTAAGTACTAACTCATGACTCATTAGTCCCGACTAAACATGACAACAAAACTCATATTTATAAGTATACACTCGAACCAAACTCAATTTAACGAGATTTTTTCGTTTTGATTGGGTTTGTGTATGAGTTTGGGTTTTCTCCGATTTTAAAATACGAGTATGGGACATGTAACGCGATATAAGTACTCACCTCCAAACCCGTCATGAATGTAAAAAATCAATTTATTACCCTTTTTATATAAATAGAAACTCAAATCCTAAATCATTTCATTCACACAGTCAAAGTCTCGATTTTTCATATGACACTCACTTATCGTAATTCTCTATTTTTTCCTTACATATCTTACACTCCCAGTCTCTTTGTTCTCCTTCACCATAGTCATCGATTGTCTAAATAATGCATTATAACATTGCACTCAAAGTTGAAAAATACTTTTATTTTCATTTAAAAAAATTATCCATTATGGAGGGATGAAGATGGAGCAGGGGTACCCGAACTTGTCGATCCTTTAAATATGGATAGGGTAACAGATAAGTATATGAAAGTAGAGTATGGGGAGAAAAAAGGTAAAACTTATTCCCACCTTGTCCCATTGTCATACCTGGTCACAACGTGTTGATATTTAGATTTGGATTATTACTCTTGAATTCTGAGTGGCTGGCGAATGAATGGGTCCTCATTGGTTCACTTCATTGTAAAACAAGTTGTTGTGGTTTCAAACTTTAAACTTTGAAGCCGACCTAAACCTTTGTCTCCGTGTGTTGCCGACGATGACACAACACGACAGACACTACTCTTCTTCGTTTAATCACACGTGACCCTTTGCCTTATATTTCACTCTCCACTTGCCATCCTTTTTATCCACACCCTACTATTTCTTTTTCACCCTTTTTCCTTTTTATGCGGGAAACTTGTTTTTTTATCTTTTATTTATTTACAAATGCATAATGAATGAATGAATGAAAAAGACTAGCTTAAGTATAAAGTGCAAACTTAACTTCATGTAAAATCAATTCAAATCACTTTAATTTCTTCTTTCCCATCATTTCATCTCTACTTTTCTCAATAAAATGACTTTTGTGCGAGTGGTACATGAATTATTTTAAGCTTTCAACTAATGAGACATGCCCACACCACACCGTATTAACCTCCTAAACTTTCGTTGCTTTTCTCCTTTTAATAAATTTGACTCTTTCCTTTCTCAAAAACCATTGCACTCACATAAACGGTATTAAACTTTGTGGACTTCAATTACTTCACGTAAAGGTAGTTAATTGTAAATTACGCGCAATCAAGTTTACTAAAAACTTAAATTTTCAAATAAAATTTGTTTGAACAAAACTATTTCTAAAATATAAGTGTTAAAATTATAGTTCAGTTGGTAGAGATATTGCATATTATATGTAGGAGTCGAAGTTTTCTCGAACACTTTACTTCATATTTAAAATGTGTGAACTTTAACTAGTTCAAAAGAAAAAAAATATTAACTCTTGATTTCCTTGGTGTATTCTTCATCTGCTCGCATGCATTAAATTTTCTTCTTCCATTGTAAACACATATCGTAATGTAATGGATTTCTTTGTCGTTGTTTTTTGATGTCTAACAACAGGCCACCACAACACTTTTTCATTGTACAATACTACCAGCACTTTTGAAATTCCATTTAACTCCATGTGAAATGCGTGGGCAAATATTGGAGCTGGTAGCCTGTTACCTTCCAACACGTTCTTCGAAATTTCAGAGGGGAAAAATTTGAGAAAAGAACAGAGTATAGTGTAACAAGTGCGAATAAAAATAGTATCACATTATTGAGAAAAGTTGAAGTTTAGCCCTTTATGAGTGAGATGATCTATAAACTTAGATCTAATTAATGTTTTAAGATTTGGTCTTTACTCAACAGTACGGTTGTCACAATTTTCATTTATTGTGACAAACAACTAAGTTTTAGATAAATATACGACGATGGTTTAAATACGACTTTTACTTACACATATTTATCTATTTATAATGTTAATTGACAATAGAATTGTTGTCTTTTAGACTTTTACCTAAAAAAAATAACATTTAATGACAAATTTACTATAAAGATACAAGTTTTTTTTCAAAGTTTGAGGCCCTGTGAAAATGACTTTGTTACACCTACATTGGCAAGCGTAGCTAATCAAACCCTTTAAAATTGCTCAGTTGATAGAAAATTGTACATTAAAAATTATATTGTAACTTATTTTTTAATACAAAATTTATCTTTTAATTTTTTAACTTGTGTCCTTTGTAGGAATTGACATGACCCATTATTATTAAGGAAATGTTAAAGAATAATTTTAAGACATTGGTTAAGAGAATAAAAATAGAAATATAACAAAGAATAAAAAATAGTGAATTTAACTTTTCAAAAATTAATACTTTCTTTGGTTACTATTATAAGCAAAAGTTGATTTTTTAGGTTCATTTAATAAATGATGTATATGATCTATACAAAGACTACATACATCATTTACTAAATGAATCAAAACAGTAAACTTTTACTTATAATAATGATCGGAGGGAGTAAATGCATTATTGAATCCAATACAAACTTAATACTCGCTCCATCTCATATAAGCGAATATTTTATACATTTTACACATTAAAAAAGTATATTAATGAAGGAGAGAAAAATGATTTTGAAAGTTAAGTATTGATGCACTTTCGTTCATCGTTAATATAAAGTAAAATATATTGAATTATAAATAAAGAAAGGAAAATGCTAAGGAGTGTTCCGGCACACTTTTAATAGTTCCTAGTTTTTATGACATTAAACTCTGTGTAATCAATGCATTAAAATATGTAACATTTCACTTTTTTGAAAAATATTTTCTAAACAAGACCCATAAAGAAAATAATATACCTCTGGTCACTGTTATAAACAAAACTTGACATTTTAGATTGATTTATTAAATAATATATGTAGTTTAAAATACAAAGTACTGGAAATGTTTAAAAATAAATTTTAGTGTCAGAGATATTTTTCGAGAATAGAAAGATGATGAATTCAGCAGGAGCAGGAGCAGCATCTTTACTGAAACACTCTTCCTAGAACTCTGCATATGACGTCAAAACTCATAAAACCCAGGTCCCAAACTCAAACCCACTCCAATTATATGGCTCCCATCTCACCCTTCATTTCCAATCCAATGGTCAACATGATTTACCCAAATTCCTCATGGGACCCATTTAGTCAGGTTCAAACCTGTGTTGAAACTCATGGTGTAGTGTAGCAAGCAAGCAATCAAACCAACCCTTCTTGGGATCATAAACTCAAAATCTAAGCAAGGTCAAATCAGTAATCTCACTACTAGTCCTCCGTAGTACTTGTAGACTGCCACGTCAGTCCAATTCAAACCTTGACAGGCTGGCAAAGAAGACACCAAATAAAAAACATCCACGCGGAAATTTCATCATCCTCTTTTTCTCACAGCTGTCTCCTCTTATTGGGTATATAAATACCCACTCCCATTTTCCAATTCAATTCGTGTCTTAACCCAAACAAACACATTCAAATTTCCTCTATCTTTCTCATACTAAACATATTGGACCCTAAACATGGCCTCTAATTACAACTTTGCCATCGTTCTCTCTGCAGTAGTGTTGCTTCTTGTTCTACCTACACTCTCTTTTGGAGAGCTTGTACAAGAACAACCTCTTGTGCTCAAGTACCATAACGGCCAACTTCTCAAAGGAAAGATCACCGTTAATTTAATCTGGTACGGAACATTCACTCCAATCCAACGTTCCATAATCGTTGATTTCATCAACTCGCTTAGCACCACCGGTGCGCCTCTTCCATCAGCCTCCACGTGGTGGAAAACCACTGAAAAATACAAGGTAGGATCCTCTGCGTTAATCGTAGGGAAACAGTTCCTACACCCTGCTTATACACTTGGAAAGAATCTAAAAGGAAAAGATCTTCTCGCTTTAGCTACCAAATTCAATGAACTCTCTTCTATAACTGTTGTGCTTACGGCGAAAGATGTTAACGTTGAAGGTTTTTGTATGAGTCGTTGTGGAACCCATGGTTCTGTCCGACGTGGCAGCGGTGGATCGAGAACTCCTTATATTTGGGTTGGAAACGCTGAGACGCTCTGTCCCGGACAATGCGCGTGGCCTTTCCATCAACCTATTTATGGACCACAAACACCTCCGTTAGTTGCGCCTAACGGTGACGTTGGTGTTGACGGGATGGTGATAAACCTGGCTACACTTTTAGCTGGTACTGTTACGAATCCGTTTAATAACGGGTATTTTCAGGGACCTGCTGCGGCGCCGCTTGAGGCTGTGACGGCGTGTACTGGTGTATTCGGAAGTGGAGCTTATCCGGGTTACGCGGGTCGGGTTCTTGTTGATGGGGTAAGTGGATCGAGCTACAATGCGCACGGTGCTAATGGGAGGAAGTACCTTTTGCCGGCGATGTGGGACCCTCAAACTTCGGCATGCAAGACTCTCGTCTAAGGTGGGGACCGGATAATTGACACGTGGCATATATGATGACATGGTGTAGATATATATGGTGGGTTGATAAATACTGGGGCAGGTGAATGATGCTCTGGGAAGGGGGGGGTGTATTTTTAAATTTTAAAGCAGATTTTGTCGTTTAGTGTGACGTGTAAATTCTGTTTCTAAAGACTGAAAAGGAATGTTATTATAAAAAACTTGTTATAAATCTGGAAAACGTTTGAAAAAAAATAGAGGCATATCGTTAAATATAAAATAAAATATGTATGTATTTGTTCAAGTGACATTTCTTTTCATTTATCTTTTTTAATTTTAAATGGTAAGATAAGATAAAAAAGTCTTGTGAGTAGGTTTTTCTATTCTAAAAAGTAGAAAAATTGCAAGTATTTTTGGGTAAAGTGAGGTGGTTGTGGAATGAATGAGAAGGTGTAAATGAAGAGGGTAACTTTGATTACCTTGTGGTAAAAGAAAAAGTAGAATGAATACTCATCTCTTCCTGAAATGGAGCGGTGGTTTCTTTTTGTGGTACTGAGGGCCTAGGAGACCATTATGGCGATGTAGCAGTGATGATGACATTGGTGAGGTGAGGTGAATCTGATTCTGGCATAAAAGACTACTGTGATGTTTTTGTTTGTATTATTTAGGTGGGTCCATTTCCTCTTCAATCATGATTCGGATAAGTTTTAGTATTACTGATATGCTAAAATGTGAGGATTGGCCATTGGGGGTCATATAGCTTTCCCCATTATTCTTTTCTATTCAACCAAAGTTGAAAAAATGCTGGTATTATTTCCGTGAAATAAGTAAAAGTTGATTAGTCCATACTCAATACAGTACATTACTAGTTTTCAAATCCATGCCTTGTCTCTTTCTGTTTCCAATCGATGCCAAGCAATATACTATCCCAGCACTCAAAACTGCCAGACTCATTTTCTACAATTGATCAATTATAGAGGTATCCCGTAATGAACAAATAATTCTAACCTAAGGTGTAATTATGGACTCCAACTTGCATATTCATTGATGAATGATTCATAATCACACGCTAGGACAGTAGATTCAGAATCAGAAGCATTAAATATTTGGATCACATTGGGTGTGGAATCTTGAGATCAAATCATTGTAAATATTTCAGGAATCACTGAAATTATGTCACGTTCATGAGTTTGTCACTAAGACAGTACAAACGTCATAGAGATGGACAAATAGAAGTCCTATATGAAATCAAATGTGATTAGTGTTTGAATGGCTAGTGTGGTTGTTTTGAGACTACATCCCTATGACATATGTTTACCAATATTGTCACAGACACACAAATATACATATGATTGCTTGGTATCATTTGATTTTAGATGTCAAACAAACAAGTGAATAAAACAATAACAATATAAGCTTGTTTTATGTTTGGCTTAACCCTTACTCACAAAATTGACATGCATGGTGGAAATTGCTATCACCATTTTTCTCTCTCTGTACATACATACATACATACATATGGAGGATGACCAATGAGATAGACTCAAATATCTTTGATTTTATATTAGGTCGTAAAGTGAAGTGTTACTCTAGTATACAAACTCATTTCATACCTTAACTTGTGAGACTCACATTTTTTTCCAGTAAAAGACAAATTATACATAATGATTTTTCACAACCAACTATGGATTACCAATTTACCATATATTTTGACAGTTTAGAGACAGACTGTCTATCAAGTGACAAAAATTACGAATTCAAACACCATTGTTTGGACTTCTTCAAGAAGATATGGGACTATACCAACTACCAAGATAGCAGGGAGATTAACCCATATAGCATATTGCAAGGGATGGGAATAGGCAAATGTAAACCCCATATATTAACTTCCGTTTTTACGATGGATAATTTTACAAAGAACATCTGAATATATATATAAACACTAAAGCAAAATCACAAGAAAAAACACCATAAGTTTACAAGGTTCACTCTTATAAATATGTTCAATCTTCACATAACAAACCACCTCCGTCTAGGCGGTCAGATAATACTCTCATTAGAGGCCAAAGCATCAGCCATGATAACATATGAGGATGTAGGGGTATTATGTCCATTCATCCAATAATCAATAAATCTATTTCAGCAGAATTGGGCATTCAATAGTAGGGGCTGTAACGCATCCCCATTCTGAACCTTGGTATTTTTCTGCAATCAAGAAAACAATGCTCTAAATCTACACCATGTCTTTCACAGAAAACAGAGAAAATATTGGAAAGGGAATAACTAGGTACAACATACATACCCATATCCATAAGGAGCGGGAGCATAGGCAAAAGGAGGTGCATATGGAGTTCTGCCTCGAAATCCCATGTAAGGATTACTAGGCCGGCGGGGACGAAATTGTTTCATCCCAGGTACATTGGTCCTCTTAGCAGTAACCTGCGAAAAAGTCCAAATAAGTATAGATAGCTGCAAAGAGGAATACAAACTCTTTTTTAGAAAAGCAGGAGCCTCTTGCTGTAATAACCTTCAATTGACGTCCATGTAGTTCAGATTCATTCAGCAAAAGAGCCTCTTGAACAGCTTCTACTTCGACAAATTCTACATAAGCATAACCCTTGGGTTGGCCAAACTTATCGGTGCGAATAGTGACACGGTTTACAGTACCACACGATTGGAAATGCTGCTGCACGTCTTCGGGAGTACATGCATAGTCCACCTGTAGAAAATATTAAACCCAAGAGGTCAAATGATGGCAGAGTCAAAACTGTTTTGAGAATATGCTATAGTTTTCATAAAAGAAAACAGTTTAGGAAAAGACTGTTAATTTCAGCTACAAAAGGAAAAGGGCTTATCATGTCAGACTCCACCAACCAAATAGTTTCATTTAGCCTGTAATTTCAGACTGATGAACAACAACTTTCAATAGCAGCACAACAAAAAACAAATAAAAAATTATTTCAAACGTGGGCATACTATAGCATGAAAAGAAGCTGCAAAAGAAATCAATTTGCCAAATCAGCATTTTGCTCTACCAAAGTACAAGCTACTAATAGATAAACCAAAGGGCCAGTAAATAAAGACAACTAAAATCAAGGAAGTAGAATTTCATAGTTATTATTTAGAGGGTGTACTCGTTAATTAAAAATTCCAATCACTATTTTCGTCATAATCAGTTATCCACCCTGAAATTTGTTTTCTGAAGTGCACCTTGCCCTTTAGCCTCTAAGAGGATCTTTCGCCCGAGTACACATTTATCACCCGTGTCCAGCCCAGCAATTCCAAACTGCTTGTCCATGAAAACAGTTGATATGTGGGTGAATTGTAAAAAGCAAGCAGAAAGAAAAATTATTCAAAATTTCCTCTTGATCCCATGGATAAAAACAGGAATATAAAGACCCCTCACTGTTAGAAAATAATGCCTATAAATTTCTTGAGTGATAAGCGTCACAAAAAGTGTCCTTTGGCTTTGCAATCAAAACTCCAGATACCAATGCATAGTTCTTTACCTATAAAGGGCGTCCTCTTCTCACCGGTAGAAGTCCAAGTTCTCGATCTGCAACATTATTCACTCCTCTGTCCATCCATCCACAAAAACTCGGGAAGTATAGTAGTTAAAACTTTCCATCCGAAACACCTTTCCTATTCACCCTAAATAATAGATTATCCTGCTTTGATCTCTCCCCCCAAATTTTTTTCAGTATCAGAATCCCTACATTCTCCAAACCATAATCATAACTTTCTTCAACTCAATAACTGACACTTCAACTTTCTTATCCCTTTTTCTACCCCTCTAATGTTTTTTTTTGTTAGAATTACATCTTTTGTTTTTCCACTCTTTTTTTTGTAAATTTCATAAATTTGATTTTTCTAAATTTTTTTCTTCTCCACCAGCTATATGTTTTACATTTAGATCATATACTTCCAACTGCAGCATGACTAGAGCAGAAACTTATAGATGGAAGCATAACCTGCAATTGTAGTCAAACATTATGTCAAAGCACAATGCTCACAGTAGAAAACACAATCAAATTCTAAAGATTGATCAAATTCTAAAGATTGAACATCAAACAAATAATTTTTACTACTACATATCCATAATCTTCACAAAATCCAAACTTTCACTGATAGAGTATAGTGAACTGAAAATGGATTTAACTCCTTTAGAGTACACAAATAACTTTTGAGGGTAGAATAAGAAATATCAACCATTGATTAAAAATAAATGATTATAGTCCATATACATACATGACAACAAATCACGAATGTTTTAAAATATAAACAGACTTTTTTCATCAATTGTTGAGTTATACTTTACCCACAAATGTGAGAGCTCAATTCAGAGAAGCTAAATTCAATTTAGACTAATGCATTTATAATTCAATTAACAGTGACAGTGGTAAAAATATGCTGCAACAAATATGGAGAACTTTGGCTTAGGTATACGAGAAAAAATGTATGAACGAGTATATGCAAAAGACCATGAACGGCAATAGATAACAAATGGAGCAAAAAATAAACACCAGGTTGAAATTAAAATCAAATCCTTATGAAATCAAAAGTTCTCGAGGAAAGAGGGGGAAGGTCTAGATGAATAAGTACAAGTAGCCTGACGAAAGCCATCATCATCACCACCATCTTGATAATCATATAAGTTTTCTCAAGAATGCGAGAATTGTTATTGTCATTCACTGAATATTTAGGAAAGAAAGAGGCACCGATACAAGCAACACATGGACAATTAGACTTCCTGAAAAAACTTTATGAAGACTGCACGCACGATTGTGCGAGATAAAGGTTCATTCGTCCAACAGAATTGAAAAGCTAAGGATTTTGGTATAAGGGCATTCTAGAAGCAAGATTGGGGTTTCAGGTAGCTTAGCATCAGAAATATAAAGATAATGGCCACCTGGAGAAGCTCAAGTGACTACGGTGGATGTAGCTTTGAGTAGACTAGAAGGTCAAACAGTAACAACTCATAACATACTGGGCAGAAAGAAAAGCAATACGAGGACAGAATCAGGTAAAGCATAAACCTATATAATGATACAACTTACGAAAGAATGTATGACTTGGTCTTGAAGGAGACTTCATTTGCTACATCTCATGCCATATTCAACTTCAATAAAAAACCTACTTATCCTGCCACAATCTAGTTTTTAATCTCTTAAACTAATAACCATTGGTAAGCATCCAGCTCATGTACTGTTTAATTTAAATGGAAATGTTTGCAAAAAAAGTGGTCCTTAAATTCTACTTGTGTCAACTTAATCACAAACATTAATATCTAGGAATGTTATTTTTCCCGGGATATATATACAAGCACAACTTTCCAATTCCTTTGCTTCTTTCTTCCATCCTATCTCGTCTACATGTAGTCAATCCCCTACTATCTCCTCTACACTATATGAACAATGCTACCCATGAACAAAGGCATTTCACTTTTCACTATATATAATAAACTTAGCAATCAAAAGGAAAAGTGGAAAACCATATAAAGCTGTGTACAACAGTGCGGAACATGCCACATGCTGTTCAATCTAATCTGTGTTGGATTGCAAATTTTCCAGATCTTGCTATTGGAAATATATGGTAAGAAAAATCTTGACTAGTTAATGATAAATCATGACTTGTTAATGATTGGGAAGTTCTACCATATTATAATGATGGCATTTCCACAGACATGCACACACAATTACTTTGTGCGAAATTTCAAATCCACAAAATGTTTTACACATGATTATGGTTTAATGATCTCCAAATCATGTACAACGATGTGATACTAGAGACGATTGAGATTAAGCCGAAACCTGTTACCCAATTAATGTAAAAAAAAATCTAGAGGCATAACAAACTCTTCAATTTGTTCCCAAAAGCAGCATATACGTATGTATATGTTGGCTACTATAATTGAACTAATCACTTATGACAAAATGCATCTGTTAATCTCAATGATATTCACAGACCATATTATGAACATGACAATAAGACAACTTAATAAGCAAAATATAAAATTTTAACAAAAACAGGGGAAGAGACAGCTCACATTGCCCACAAAGATTGATCGAGCATCAACTTCCTCCCTATTAATCTGATTTGCAGAAGCATTAGCAGGATCTGTTTGGAGATAATAATAATAATCAATAACAGAGACAACAATTTTCCATTCAACAAAAATAACAGAGACAAGAGTCCAGCGATATACATAAATGAAATGTCTTGCACAGCAAGAAAGTACAGTGATCACACCATGTAAAAGTGCAAGGAGAAAAAGAAAAATTAGAAGGAACAATAGATATAAAATAACTCGTCCAATGGTTTTTTATTTTAAGAAAAGTATCTCTAATTACAGGATCGGTATAGCTGTATAGGAGAAGTCCAAGCATCTCAGCACACACCTCTCCCATCCCATCCATATAATGGAGAACATCTTCATATGATATACATCCCTTAATAGGAAAAATGCTAGGAATCCTAATAATCAGAGCACTCAAGCATCCCATAGCATTTCCCCTATAGAAAAAAACTCAAGTATCAACCAAGAACAAAAAAGTTGAAGAAAAAAAAGTGGACCAATTTTCAGCTTGCATCATTACCCTACATAAAAATCTCTATGGAATGCAATGAAATGCCTTATCTTAGATCACTAAGTTAGATGTCTTTCGCAACTTCCAAGAGAATTCTTCAGTCTTAGTCCATAAACAAATCAATGACACAACACCAATTATTAAGTTTTTAAATTGGCCCTAACTCATCCTTACAAAACAAACTTGTAAGGTGAGGATTGCCCCCATTATAAACATATCTTCCGACAATCTCTCATCCAATGTCAAGACTTTTAGCACCAATGCATTACCAAAACCGGCAACATACTTAAATCTTAATTTTCTAGGTTATAAAATTAGATACAAAACAAACAAACTAGAGCGCTAAATCAAACGTAACCAATTTAACCCAAACTTGTATTGAACAAACATTTCTTCACATGAAGAACAAAACCCAGTTATGAAAAACAACAATTTTTTTTATGATAACAGAATTGAAAACAATTAACAATTATCAGAAGAAAAAAAAAGCACCCCAAATTCAATAGGGGAACAAAAAGGAGTGACCTTGAACAGATCCCATTTCTTTCTCGACCTTAGCCTGCATCTCCTTTAAAGCAGCAGCTTCATCTTCCATTTCCTTCAACCGCTTCTTCATATCATCCAAATCCTGCAATCATCATAATCAACATTGATGCATAAATCAAACATAGGGTTTTTGGGACTGAAATTGAGTCAGTGAGAATGAGAAAAACGGAAAGTATTACATACGGCTTCATTGTTATCGGCGCCGATCATATCAACGTCGTCGTTTTCCATGTCTCCGTCGGGGGTTTCAATCCCGGAACACTTCTCCTACAATTCCCCTTTTGGCAAACACTTTTTTTTAAGGTTGTTTTTTCATTAATCTAAAATCTAAAATAACCGATAAAATAAAGAAATTATAAAACTATTTTTTTTATAGGAAGGAATTACAACGATTTGAGTTTAATTATGCAATCAAATCACGTCACATATTTTTGTATCATGTTATTTTAATAAAATATTATTTATATTTTTTAATACCAAAATATTATGGTATGAATTATCCAAAGGCATTGTCTCTATCTTATTGCTCTCTTCAATCACAATTTATTTCCATCAACAAAATTTAAACTTAAGGATCGAATTTTATTTCCACTTAAATATCTAAGTATATAGACACTAAGCATGTGTTTGGTTTAGTGGTGAAAAAAATCGATTTTGATTGAATTGAATTTAATGTAAATTGATTTATGTTTGGATACGATAACATAAAAATGATTATTGTTGGTTGATATTGTTTGAATAATTTATATCAAAATTGATTTTATATGTATAATTCCCAAAATGGGTTTATTTTAAGTTTTATTTTAGATAATGATTTAATTTATTGTGTTATTAAATTTAATATAATTTATAAGAAAAATTGGATCTTAAAACATAGATAATTATCTACAATTTTTTTTATATAAACATAATATTGATTGAAAAAAAATAATGTTTTAGAGAAATTGATCAAATTCATTTACATTTATCAATTTTTTTTATTTTTTTTACAATTTCATCAAACAAATGCTAAAGACAATCTAAATAAAATGAGAAGAAAAACAGAGCATTGGGGCGATTGGCATCAGGCCCAAAAGTAAAACACATAAAATAAAGGGAAGCATCAAAGCGGTTGTTGGTAGCTTTGAAAAGAAAAATAATAATTGCTAAAAGGTTGACACCAGAATTTCTGAAATCAATTGGTAAGAAAACAATAAAAGGTATAGGCTTTGAGAAATGTAGAGATGGAAGCCAGATTGAAATGGGTTGGGCAAGAGGAAGTGAAAAACCAAAACATATCTTAGGGAAAAGAGAGAGGTGAAGGTGAGGGCAAAGAAGGAAAAAGGAGAGTTATATAACTGTCAGTTAAATATAATAGAAGAATTTATTCTAACCTCACTGCAGAAGCTGGGATTTGTAGCTTCTCATGGAATTGATTCTGGAAGACATAATCACTTTTAGAAAAGGAAACCAAACATGATGCAAAATAAAGAAACCACGGTGAAGGGCTGGAGACGTGCGTTTGAGGGTAGAAAAAACCAAATCAAACAGGCACTAAATCGAGTTTGGACTATGTTTTGTTTTGATTAGATGTTAAAACTAAGTGTGTGTTTGGTTCTGCTTTGAGAAGAATTGATTTTAAGTGAATTAACTATGTAAAATTGATTCCGACTAAAAATGAGTTGTAGGTAGAGTGATTTGTCTTTCGATACATTCATGTGAAAATGAGTTGAATTATAAATTTGTTCGTACGAATCAATTTATACTCAAAAGCTACAAATCTTAACTTTAAGCAAAATCAATTATGGAGGCAAAGTCAATTCTACTTGAAAACAAGAAAACACGTTAGAATCAATTATAACCCTTTTAGAAATGGAACCAAACATACACTAAGTTTAGAATTGATGTAACTAAGTGTCTCTTAAGAATCACATCACTGATCTAAAATATGGTTTTCACATGTTTTTGAAAGCATTATTGTTATAAATCGAAACACTTTTTTTATACATATGAATTGATAATGAGAAAAACGATTTATTACACTTTTTGTTGATGTGAATTGATCTGCGCCTAATTTTGAGACTAAGTGGATCAATTTACGCTGTGTTTTTAAGGTGGATGTACTCCTTGCTAGTGTGAATCGATTCACACCATGTTGAGTGAATCAATTCAATCATTGTTTTTGCCAGTAATAATTTTTAAAGGACTAAATCGATCCACACCTCAATTTATATAAATGAGTGAATCGATTCATAAGTATTTTTTTTCAACATTTTTAGAAGTTCACTCATTTTATTCTAAAAAACTATATAAGTCTTGACTCTCTATTTATCTAAATGTGATTTTTATTTTATTTTTTACTTGTTTTTTCTTAAACACTCATATCTTCCATCTCTTTGAAAACTCTTAGACATCAATTATGCTTTGTGATTATTTCGAGTTACTTAGGTTAGGGTTTATCTTTGTACGTTAGAGTGATATTTTGAGGGTTTTGCAATAGGGGGCAGTTGAAGCCTAAAGAAAAGATTGTGTGATCTTTCGCATAAAATTGAAAACTTAAGGTTTTCTAAAATTAAGGTTCATGTGAGCATTCTTGAGCAGCATAGATCGATGAATATCAAAGGAAAATGATTGCTCAAGGTTGGAAGAGCTCTAAGATCAACATCTTGGTGAAGTCAAGGGTAATCTTGTGTTGTCAAGATTGAGTTTGTTGAATATTAAGTAAAAACATCAATAGACTCAAAGATCTAAGGAGTGAATTGCTTTAGCTCGAGGAATTGTAAATTGGTAATACCTTTTTATCAACATTTAAGACTATTCTATATAGTCATAAATGTTACCAATAAAGTCATTGTTTATGTGCGACATTTCCTATAAAACTTTGAGTGCAATATAATAATAAAGTTTAATAGAAAACACTTGGACGCGATGATAATGGACCTCTAGGTGTCAATTTGGATACAACTTTAAAAATACAACAATGTAAAATCTCTAAAAGAAAAACTCTGTCATACATAACGGCCACTACTTGGATGGAAGGATTAGTCTCGACGATTAATCGATTAAAAAAAATCAAGTTTAATCTGTGAAAGCTCCATTCAGTGTGAACATGGAAATATGCTGATGATTGATTTAAATCATTTTCTATTTTGTTGGTACATAAATAATTTTATATTTAATCTCTATGAGTTTAACTTAATTGGTACGAACAATGAATTATAATATGTTTGAGGTTTTAATCTTAAACACTCTACTTATTCAACTTAGTCGTCGGACTACTTGATAAAAAAATCATTTTAACTTGACCATAAAAAATATATTTTATATTTATAGTCAACTAACATTAACTAAAATTAACATCCTTAAAAAAATTAACTAAAATTAATAATAAAATAAAATTAATTCTAAAAAATCAACTTATTAAAATTCCATTTTGTCGGCTACAAATTTTAAATTAAAACACGTAATTGTCGGAAAGTCTAAAAATGAGAGAGGTCCTCCCAACTAGGGCGGCGGAACTAAACTAAAGCAAGAGGGCGCCCTTTGTTTTAGTACACCGGAGCCATCACCATTGATATCAATTAAAAATCTAATTCTATTATTTATTTATTTATTATTCTTTATAGACTATGAGTGTGTCTATTTCAAGTTATATATTTGTTGATTCATGGAATAAAATGATAGAAATATATATGTGTATGTTTGTTACAAATTTATTAAATTTTATTCTCAGATATAAAATGTTCTTGTGAATAGAAAAAATTTCCGAAAGAAAAGGGTGGGAATAATGTTCCCATGGAGATGAGAATAATTTCATATATAGTTACTTTATATAATTCTATTTTTTATGGTTTCTAGGAATATTATAAAGTTAAACAGACATATTTTTTTTAAATACCTTAGAATAAAATTGGTAAACTTGAAACAAATACGCCCTTTATGTTTAACAATTATTCTTTATTGACAATGTTTGACAAATACAACAAGAACTAGTTTATAAACTTGCGACTTTAGAAAATTGTTTGTTAACCTTCGTTCTCTCATATATAAACTACGTTATTAGCTGTCCTCTATTTATTGACCAAATAGAGCATAGTCTACGTAATCTGAATGCATAAGTACAAACATTATACTAATATGAAGAAAAATCCAAATGCATGTAAAAACTCTGATGCCAAACTGTCTATATATTCGACTTGACTTTAGACAAATTGTTATATGTTCACAATATGGCTTCCCTTCTTTCAGCTGTACCTAATACCCTAGAGATTGAAAGCACAAGAGAGGAGGTGGGAGAATCAAAAAAGATGAATGGAGGAGAAGAGAAGGGAATTTGTTTAACTTGGAAAGATCTATGGGTTACTGTTTCTGCTTCAACAGGAAAAACCAATGAAAGCAAATCTATTCTTCAGGGTCTGACTGGTTATGCTAAGCCAGGTCAGCTTTTGGCTATAATGGGTCCTTCTGGTTGTGGAAAATCTACACTTCTTGATGCTTTAGCAGGTACTTACTACATGATCTTGACCATTTATGCTTTGTGGAAAATCTGCAGTCAAAACTACTTCCATGTGGTTTTAACTTGTTTTTAGGATGAAGATGTGTTTTTAATTCTTAAGCAGGAGGCGTGTCATCTTGACATACACGTTATTTCATCTTACTGAAAAATTCTACGCACACATTAAATAATAAAGTTTAGATATTTATATATATACAGATGTCTAAAATAAATTCTTATGTATAAAGAAATTCCAATGCATACAATTAAAATATGATATTATTTTATATGTATTTCAGGGAGATTAGGTTCAAACACAAGACAATCAGGGGATATTTTGATCAATGGCAACAAACAAGCATTGGCTTATGGAACCTCGGTATATATAAAATATAAAATCCTTTAATAAAAACAAATTGTAAAGTATACTATACTACTCAATTAGTCCATAAATTATTTCAATTGATTTGTATATGTAATCACAACACAAACATATGTCATACATTATGATAATTTACTTGACCATTCTTTCAATTAATATGTATATGTGATCACAGGCATATGTCACACAAGATGATACTTTATTAACAACCTTAACCGTTAAAGAAGCAGTGTACTATTCAGCTCAACTTCAATTACCTGACACAATGTCTAATGAAGAGAAGAAAGAAAGAGCTGATTTTACAATAAGAGAAATGGGTCTGCAAGATGCAATCAACACAAGAATTGGAGGGTGGCGTGTTAAAGGAATAAGTGGGGGTCAAAAAAGGAGAGTTAGCATTTGCATTGAGATCCTAACACGTCCTAGACTTCTGTTTCTTGATGAACCAACTAGTGGACTTGATAGTGCTGCTTCTTACTATGTTATGAAAAGAATAGCTTCCTTGGACAAAAAGGATGGAATTCAAAGGACCATTATTGCCTCAATCCATCAACCTAGTACTGAAGTTTTTCAACTTTTTCATAATCTTTGTCTTTTGTCTTCTGGTAAAACAGTTTACTTTGGACCTGCTTCTGCTGCATCTGAGGTTAGGATTAATTCTGTTTCATGTTCATTTTCAATTATATACAATTGATGACCATTTGGTGATTAGTTCTGTTTTTGTTCCAATGTAGTTTTTTGCTTTGAATGGATTTCCTTGTCCTCCCCTACAAAATCCATCCGATCATTTACTTAAAACTATAAACAAGGATTTTGATCAGGTAAGTTGATTTAGTACCCATGATTAGTATTACAACATATTCAAACATATAAATGATTTTGAAATATGTTTCCATGTTAGGATATTGAGATGGATTTAGCAGAGACTGGAACAATTTCCATAGAACAAGCAATTGATATCCTTGTGAGCTCATATTCTTCATCCGAAAGAAACCAAGAAATTAAAAATGAAGTATCAGTATTGTCTATAGTATTGTCTTTAAAGGTATCCTCTAAATTAAAGCTAAATTTAATTATTAATTGTTATAGTAAAAAAAATATTGACATGAAACTTTGATGGGTGTTTTAGGACAATAATTCAACATACAAGAAAAAACATGCTGGCTTCCTCAATCAGTGCTTAGTTCTTACCAGAAGATCTTTTGTGAACATGTTTCGTGATCTTGGCTATTATTGGTTACGCCTTGGCATATATATTGCATTGGCTATAAGTTTAGCCACTGTCTTTAATGATTTGGATAAAAGTAATGGCTCAATTCAGGTAATTAACAATATGAAAGTATATATAGAACACAATACTATATGTCATAGTCATACCTTATATTACATTAACTGACTTTAAGTTTAGCTGGTATCTTCTAATTTTGCATGTCACTTTTGGTTTTTCTTTTCAGGATAGAGGTTCACTTCTTATGTTTGTGTTTTCATTCCTAACTTTCATGACGATTGGTGGATTCCCTTCTTTTGTGGAAGACATGAAGGTATAATTCAAAGTTTCAAACTATTTTTATAAAAAGTTTTGCAAATATATTGAATGAATAGTCAAACTGATTCTCGAAGCTGTAAGTGTTGGTCAAAATAGTTCATAATTTTTGTGAATCGGTAAATACATTCTCAAAAATAAAAAAAATATCATTCAAAATTATTCCTCAGTGAATGTTCGTCGTAGAGACTATAACATGACATGTTGATTGAACATGTCACGTTGATCCCACATCAATATCTACTCGCTGTAGACATTAATTTGCTTATAATAATTAGGTCATCTTAAGTATGAATTTGTCAATAATTATAATTGTGCAAGGATTAGTTATCGACAAATTTTAAAACTTTTTTAACCGAGAAATTAGTCTGTAACAGATATATATTTTATAAGCAACTTAGTCTTTGATGAAGTGAAATTGATATGCGATCAATGTGGAGGGGCTGCATATTCAGTTAACATGTCACGCCATAATGTCTTACGATAACAATTAACAACGTTCACAATTCCAGGAATGTGTTTGCTAGTTCACAAAAATCATATATTATTATGACCGATGCTTACAATTTCAATTACCAGTTTCTCTTTTTACTTGATATATATATGTAGTCACTAGATCATTGTTTTATTCGGTTTTTTATGGTTTCATATGCTGTTAATTTGTATAGGTATTTGAACGTGAAAGACTAAATGGACACTATGGTGTTACTGCATATGTAATTGGAAACACACTTTCAGCTATTCCATATTTGCTGATGATTTCAATCATTCCTGGAGCTATAGCATATTACCCTCCAGGTCTTCAAAGAGGATTTGAGCACTTCATATATTTTATCTGTGCTCTATTTTCTTGTCTTATGTTAGTGGAGAGTCTTATGATGATAGTTGCTAGCATTGTCCCTGATTTTCTAATGGGAATCATAACCGGTGCTGGAATTCAAGGAATTATGATGTTAGCTGGTGGATTCTTTAGATTGCCAAATGATCTTCCTAATCCATTTTGGAGATACCCTATGTTCTATATTGCCTTTCATAGGTATGCTTTTCAAGGATCCTATAAGAATGAGTTTGAAGGACTAAAATTTGAAAGAGATGAAATTGGTGGTGGTGGTGGATCACTCAATTACATTAGTGGTGAAGAGATTCTAAGAAATAAATTTCATGTAGATACGAGTTACTCAAAGTGGGTTGATCTTGGAGTATTGTTGGGTATGATTGTTTTGTATCGAGTTGTGTTTTTGATTATTATCAAAACTACTGAGAAGCTAAAACCTATTGTTATGTCACTTATGTCGGTGTCTCCTGGGCTAACAAATCAAGTCTTAGAGAATCCTACTGCCACTCCTTTACATGTAGATGTTGTATAATTAATGCATTTATTTTGTTTTGTGGACTTGTTTTGTCTTCCAAAACATAGTTCATGGTCATTAATTTATGCTATTTTCTCTTATTAACATCATGATTCCTTGAATTCCAGCACCGGTTATGATTCCCATTAGAAAATCAGGGACAATGCTTGCAGCTATCATCATAAGACTTTCCACCAACATTAGACTAGAAAATAAAACACTAGCGAAGTATAAAAAATGTTCAAATCCTTTGTGAAGACCAGAGAGGTAATATGTTATAGCTGATGAAAAAGTGCCCATTTTGTCTTTCTCGTTGAAATACCTAAAAAAATTGGTAGAATTAATAAAATGTTTTTAATCATCTTGTCAATCAAGATTAAGTGCGTGTTTGGTATATGTAGGTTTGTGTTAGAACAACAACTCGCTATGAAAGATAAATGAAACGGTAAAACACAAACAATGAAATACGATGTTTGGCAATGTATAACGTATTTTGGATAAGTGTTCCTACGTCTCTGATTACATAGCAATATCAGTTCCATCTTATCATCGGTTAATATGATTAGAGTTTACATTGTTACAAATCACATATAAATACTACTGTCTAGATTATAACAATACTCTTGAACCATACCGCGGAGATCTTAGCCCCCAGTCTCACTAGCTCTGGTGTTTCCTTTCTGCCAACTTGTTAGTACCTATGAGTCATACCCAACAACCTTCTACTTGGTGAATATCAAACTCCTATGAAGATTTACTATACGATGTTCACATCTACAAGTCCTACTTAACACCAAGAAACATGTAACAAGTTCAAATAGTGCTTGAACTTTGTCACTTTTGACCTACTTGGTCAATATATCAGTTGCATTCTCTGATGTATGAACTTTTTCAAATAATACATGTTCAGATGCAAATAACTCTTTGATCTTGTAAAAACATCACATCAATATGGTTAGTCGTTCGCCCCTGCCCACTTGTCAGTATCTATGAGCCACCAACAATTTGCCAAAATCTGCAAAATCAAGGTGGCTCACTGTGACTTTGGCAAACCCATCATGGTATCAAACATGAGCTAAAGGATCAAGTGATTTGTTATGATACTAAATTTTTTGAATCAGCCACCCAAATTAGAAACATCAAAATGCAATCCTTCCTTAATTCTGATATCGCGATTTAGTGATGTAATTAGAGATGAATTTCATATGTTTGGGATTTGAATTTCTTGCAATCATCTATGCCACGCAGTCAACGTATTCATGATTGTTTGTTTGAGATTGGACATACAAGATTTCAATATAAATTTTGATTTTTTTTAGTCTAAAATACAAAGCTTGAAATATGAACCCTATGATCTTGATCAAACTGTCACAAATGTGTTGAATAAATGTGCAGGATTGCTGACTGCAGCCAACCTAAATCCATTTTTTCTCTCTAAAGAATAGTTTCTGTAATTACTTTCATGTCTTCCACAAAGGAAGGAAATCCACCAATGCTCATGAAAGTTAAAAATTCAGAGACAAATGAAAGAAGTGAACCTCGATCCTGAAATAATGAAAAGTGAAATGCTCAATTAGACATTAAACTAAATAGCTAAGCTCAATAAAGCCATATTCATTAGTTATAGTTAATTATTATTCACTCTTAGTCTCTTACCTTAATTGATTCATAACTTGTACCCAAATTATAGTAAACAAACAGTGCCTAAACTTATAGACAATGCAACATATATGCCTAAGCATAACCAGTATCAGCCTAGATCACGAAACATGTTCACCGATGACCGTTCGATAAGAACCAAGCATTGATTAAGGGACCTTGCATGTTGATTCTTCTTGTGATCCATTGAGCTAGTGTGCTGAAAAATACACATCTAAATTTAATTAATTAATTTTAATCCTAATGTTGAACAATTTATGATTAGGTAACTATGATCTAGTAAGCCACAAAGTGTACCTTAATAGATAGTAGTGCTACTTCATTATGAACATCTTGGTTCATTTTAGATGATTTATATGAGCTCACTAGGATACAAGTTGCTTTTTCTGCGGTCATTGTTCCAGTCCCTGTCTCAATATCCTGAAATGATTTCATTTTTCTTTTTACTATTTTACAATAAAGAGAAACGATATCTTGAAGAAAACAAACTCAAATGTGTTGTTGATGCTTGATTAACATATAGCCTGATCAAAATCCTTGTTTATAGTTTTAAGTAAATGATCAGATGGATTTTGAAGAGAAGGACAAGGAAATCCATTAAAAGCAAAATCTACATTGGAACAAAAACAGAATTAATCACTAAATGGTCATCAATTGATTATAATTGAAAATGAACATGAAACAATTAATTCTAACCTCAGATGCAGCAGAAGCAGGAAGTAAACTGTTTTACCAGAAGACAAAAGACAAAGATTATGGAAAAGTTGACTATCAAGTCCACTATTTGGTTCATCACAAAAGAGAAGTCTAGGATGTGTAAGCATTTGCATTGAGATCCTAACACGTCCTAGACTTCTTTTTCTTGATGAACCAACTAGTGGACTTGATAGTGCAGCTTCTTACTATGTTATGAAAAGAATTGCTACTTTGGATCATAAAGATGGAATTCAAAGAACTATTATTACATCCATCCATCAACCTAGTACTGAAGTTTTTCAACTCTTTCATAACCTTTGTCTTCTGTCTTCAGGTAGAACTGGCTCCTTAATAAACAAAGGTGCTTGAAATAAAACCAATGTTTGATTGGAGGACATTAAAGTTTCTTTGAAATCATGGTTTCAATGCTATGCTATATATCAACTTATGTTATGACTCGAGAAGAAAATTTTATCTTCTGAACCGGATCAGAGGTGGTGAGCTTTTTACCTCTCACCTAAACTAAAATGCTGAATGGATGATCTACCAAACTAATGTAGAATGAGACATTGGTTTTATTTGAATCACCTTTGTTTATTAAGGAAAATATTCTGCTGACACATGATTGTATTTTACATCTTTGAAGAACTTTCACAGCACACAAGCTCCACTTGATTAAATTAATACCTTTCTGTGCAAAATAAGAGGCATAATAATTCATTAACACCAGCTTCGCTGCAGGGTTTCATGGTAAGGTAGGACCCTGACTGAGGGGTATGGATTACTTCAACTAACAATTATTGTCATTGATATAAGAATAAAGTACTCCAAAAATAATAAATGAGAATAAATTTGTTTATATATGTTTTTAGTTTCCAAAATTATATTTTAGACTTCCTTTGGAAAGTGAGTTCATTTCCAACTTTTGAAATATATCATTTTTGTCTTTTTTAAATATTTTAAAAAAGAAATAAGTTCAGTCCTCTTTCATCACATAAAAAATAAAAAGTTGTGGTCTTCCAATCAAACATTTTTTTTTGAAGGTGGGTTAATAGTTAAGAAATAAGATCTATGGAAGTACACAGGAGAAACACAGAAAAAAAATTAGGTGGAGTTTAGGAGAAACACAGAAAGACATAGATATTGCTATTGCTAACGCCTTGATTTATAGACCACCGGTTGTTCGTGAAAAAATTAGGTGGAATTTATTTTACTTTCAAACATTGAATCTTTTATTTAAATATATTTGTTTACTTCTAAAAATAATCATCTCAATAATCTACATAGACAGATAAATGATTAAAGTTTAGGAGAGGAAACCTTCCTACTGATCGAAGGTTAAGAGAAGGCTAAAGACAATAGAGTTGGAGAAAATTGATTCTTGTTTGAGTTAAATGACCGAGTAAGTGAGTCTTGAGGATCTCAAATTGAGTCAAAGATTGGTAGAATTAGACAATGACGTTTAAAACTCGCACTCCATGTTTATATTGCCACTAACAGCAACGAGCAGTGAGTGATGATGCACGTTCATGGAAATGTTGCACATCAAGGACGTTGTCAACAGATCATGTCATGAAGGAGAAAGCTGATAACCGAACGTGGGGCGTCACAAACCCCTCAACAAGGGAAAACCAACACATTTCTCACACAAAAGGTTGAGCAAGGTTAAACACCATAGGCCATGTCGTTTTGGCTAGTGGAAATAATTTTATTATGTATAAATACTTATGTATAATGTTAAAGACACACATTAATCAAACATAAAGCTATTTTCGTTAATTTATTTTTTTATCCTTCTACCTTTATTTTACTTTTTACATGCACTTTGTAGTCACTAAAGTCCGAAAAGCTTCTACCTTTAATTTTGAAAAGGAGTTGAATTGGATTCTCATAATAAATTGATCCACTCCCAACCTTTCTGGTGTATTTTAAATCCTAGTTTCATCATAAGATGGACTTTTGTTTGGCTCAGGCTAGGGTGGGAGAGCATGCTAGGTCTCCCACCGTGAACAAGTGAAAAAAATAACTATTAGCGGTTGGATATGAAAGTTCTATGATTGTTAACATACACCAACAACACCAGATATTTTTTAACTCTCACTTTGTTCTCTCTTCTCCATCTTCAACCTTCTCTATGTGTTTCTCACCCAAAAATTCAGATTGGCAGCAACATGCGTTTCAAACAAAGTTCATTTCAATCTTTTTATTAGGTACTAAAGATTGAATTCATATAATCTTTTAGGATAATTTTTTAAAAAAAATTAATGGATTTATTTAACCAATTTAAGTGTTAAAGATTCAAGTTTTAATAGTTTAAGAAAGAAAAAAAAAGTTATTTTTTGAAAACTTCACACATCTTTCAAACGTCTCAACAACCTTCTGGGGTTTTTAGGAACCGCAAGCAAACACCATTTTTTGCAAAAGAGGCAAGCAAATTATTGAACAAACACAAAATCCATTGTTTGGATATTATTAAAGGAACACAAGTTAATTAGCAAAATTATTTATTTTTTCTTTTACAATTTCCTTTCATTATTAATCTTGAACTGGGACAAATCCCCTTCCTTTGCTTTCCAATTCCTTGTCAATCTTCACACGCGACTATGCATTGATTAT